>Ga0209099_1000552_pt1 | contig 44097 bp, 34 predicted proteins | sample AD_JPNHW2_MetaG_FD_184430 | JGI IMG/M metagenome (GOLD analysis project Ga0209099, IMG submission 184430) | Active sludge microbial communities of municipal wastewater-treating anaerobic digesters from Japan - AD_JPNHW2_MetaG (SPAdes) (version 2) | ecosystem: Engineered > Bioreactor > Anaerobic...
CAGGGGTTCCGACACAAGTTCCGATTGCAGGAGTTACGGTAATTGTGCCTGTAATAGCCGAAGAGGAAGAATTGCTTGCTGTGAACCCGGGTACTTGTCCGGTTCCGCTTGCTGCCAGCCCGATGGCGGTATTCGAGTTAGTCCAGGTATAGGTAGCGCCTGCCGGCGTGCTGGTAATATTGCCTGCCGGAATTGCCGTACCTGAACATACCGTAATGTTGGCAGGTGGCGAGATCACAGGCATAGCAGAAACGTTTACTGTTATTGTGTTTGTCGAAGTACATCCCGGGCTTATGCCAGTAACAGTATAGGTGGTAGTTGCAGGCGGGGATGCAGTAACAGAAGAACCTGTTGTCTGGTTTAATCCGGTAGCCGGTGCCCATGAATAGGTATTAGAGCCGGAAGCCGACAGGCCAATAGAACCCCCGGAACAAATGGCAGGGTTTGCCGGACTCAGAACGACATTGCCGCTGGCAAGGGAAACTGTAATATTATCAGAAACAGTGACTGGAACATTAAAACAAGTATTATAAGTAGCCTGAGCTGTATATGTCGTTGTTCCTGAAGGGCATACATTTACAGAGTTTCCCGTACCAATTTGTGTTGCCCCCTGAAACCATGTTATCCCGACAATGGATGAGCCAGTCGGAGTAAAACGCCAGGCTTCGTTGCTAGCGCTCCATGCAGAGGTATTTCTTCCGGGTGCCGCGATGCCATTAGTTCCTGTAGCATCCTGTATACCTACTAAAGCGTTTCCTGAATTCCAACTGCTGCATATAGGACTATTTTGAATATACACCTCGATAATATTTGAGGTTTCATACAAAACAATCTGGTGAGTTGCCAACATATAGTTACAACTGCTTGAAAACATAGCAACATTATACCAGTTAACAACAAATGTCCTGCAGGGATAAGAGCCAAGTATTGCATAATACATTGTTCCGGCAACGGCAGGGTCTATATCATGATAGACGCCAAAAATAGCATTGGTAGGCAGGCTGGAGGACGGGCAAGTGGCAGTAAACGGCCACTGACAATAACCACCGGCATTAGTAAGATCAAAAGAAACGACACCATTAGAACCAGCAATAATCTGAGTATAACTTGTACCGTAAAAACAGAAGGTAAATGGCAGGTCTATAACAGTGCTCCAGGTGTCGTCAATATTAACAAGTATCGGAGTCCCGGTATTAAAAGCGTAAGGAGGTGCATAGGGTACGGAGGAAACAGAATAAGTATTTGTTTCACCGCTGGTCTGGATGGCTGATGCTGTTAATGTGGTGCAGGACTGATTGCAGGGTAAAGCAAAATTATTGCCGCCATTTGTAGTTATGGTAACACTGGCACATCCCGGCTGTCCCAACACATCCTTGTTGGGGAATATAATAAAAAATAATAACGCAACAAAAACGACTATTTTTTTCATTTTTCATAATTTAAAAAAAAAAGATATTAAACACATGAAATTAAAATTATTAAACTGAAATTAAAAATGTTGTATATAGTTATCAAAAATAAAATTTTTTTATAGTATAATAACGCAAAAAATAAATAGTTATGAGTCACGCTGTCAACATTCAGAACGATTTAATAAAAAATAATTTTTTTTGCACGCTGATGGTTCATCCAAATCCATTGTTTTTTTTACTTTTAAGTATCTGAATGGCAATGTATTATTAACAGAGTACGTTCAGTTTCGCGGCTTGTATGTCTGCTGCTTGTCGGCTACCATTCAGACCGGGTAAAAGTGGATTTTTCGAAAAAAGCTAATGTGAAAATAAGCAATACATAGGATGAAATAAGCAACAAATTACAAGAATTAAAAAAACAATTTCCATCCTCCCAACAAAATAACGTATCGTTTAAAGCGAGGATAAATTGGATGAATGGTATGCGATAAATTCAGGGTTTGCCAGATTTTCCTTGTTGTATTTCAGCGGTTTTGAATTTTCAACATTCCTGATCTTTCCCCCGGCATAACGTAAAATAGCATCACCAGCAGCGGTATCCCATTCCATTGTCCGCCCGAAACGAGGATATTCATCTGCACTGCCTTCGGCAAGCATACAAAGTTTTAAAGAGCTCCCCTTGCTTAAAAAGTGTTTGGGCTTTTTATCATTTTTAAGGTATTTGCGTGTTTTAGCGTTGATGTGGGATTTGCTCACAAGGTAGGTGTATGTTTCTGTTTCAGTATAGGGTAAACATCTGCTTTCAGAAACTATTTTATCGATCCCGTTTTCACGGCTTGTGTTGATAAGCTTCGATGCAGCTTCAAGTTTAAACGACCCCAGCTTATCTTCGGCAAAGTAGAGAATATCATATGCCGGCGCATAGATAACGCCTAAAAGAGGAATATGATCTCTCACCAGGGCAATATTCACGGTAAAATCATTGCTGCGTGAGATAAATTCCCTGGTACCATCGAGCGGATCTACCAGCCAGAATACATCCCAAGCCATACGCTCTTTATAAGGCGAAATAACGGATTCTTCAGAGATCACAGGAATTTTGAAGGGTAACAATCTTTCGATGATGATCTGGTTTGCAGCCTTGTCGGCATTGGTAACCGGGGTGAAATTTCTTTTAATGCGAACACGGATTCTGTCGTTAAATACCTCCATGATCTTCAAACCGGCGTCAATGGCTGCGTGTATCGATGTACTTAATAACTCTGACATTTTCTGTATCTGTTTGAAATTTGCTGTTTACCGTGCTCAGGCTTACTAAAAACTGCTAAAATCTGCTCTCATTTTCAAATAAGTAAGCCGGCCGTCGGTAATAATAAAACTAAAAGCCAGCGGGTTTTCAGATTTAGGACGATTTTTAACTTCAATTGTCAGAAAATTTGAAGTCAGAGGATTAACAATATTCAGAAATTTTGTTTCATCCGCAGCCATAAGCCGCAACTTTTGGCCTTGAAGTTCCTCAACGACTTCCCGTATCATCTGAATGAGGCACACACCGGGCACCACAGGGTTTCCGGGAAAATGGCCTTCATAGATTTTATGATCTTTTTCAAGCTCAACCTGAACTACAGTTTTTTCTTCTTCCCGTGAAGTACTCAAAATTTTAAAAAAAGTATCTAACAGCATAGCTTCTATTTTAAAAGAAATTTATCATCCGGAATTTCATTATTGATCTTCCGGTTGTTAAACAAAATATCAGTCTTGTCGCCTGAAACTTCGTTCATCTGAACACGCGCAACCGAAAACATTTTTTTCTCAAAAAACAAAACAATATTCTTAAAAAATACTTTAATATCCTTTGATCCCGGCGTTAGCACCAATTTGTAATTGAGATCATTTTCGTAATAGCTGCAGGTAAAATCATTTTTATCATTCAGCACATTCCCTTGTAGTATCTTACCAAGAATTGTATTTAACTTATTAAAAGATTCACTGGCAGTAAGATCATAAGAACTTGTTTTTTCATCATCTTTGATGGACATCCTGCCGTTGTTGATAATAATCACGTATTTGAACGGATCCGTATATTCCCAGCGTATCATCACTCCATTTTTATAACAAAATTTACCGTTCGATACCACAGGTTCAGTCAGAATGCTCATGTATTTTTGCTGAACAAAATCACACTCTATAGTATGAAGTCCTGCGTTGTATGTTTTAAGCCTGTTGTTGAAAAAGGCAGTGTCTTTCATCGTTTTATACGAAGTATCCGGCACTGCAGCCAATGCGGCCACTGAAGACAACAACAGGATCACAACTATTTTTAAAGAAATTCTATTCATACGCATTCATATTTAATGCTTCATCTAAACGTGCAAACCCGAGTTGTTGTTGTTTGCAGGTTCTGATAAATTCATCTGTTACAATATCAATCCCGGCAATCCTGTCGTGAAACAGTACGATATCTCCGGCTTTCACCTTCGAAATCCTTTTTTTAATTTTTTCAGGCCCTTTATTCATCGTATCCAGCGAACGCAGGCTCCATCCTACCGGCAGGAGTTTCAGTTTTTTCAAAGCGGCTTTTATATTAGGATTGGTAACTCCGAACGGCGGCCTGAAAAAAATCGGTTTGACACCTATGATTTTTTTTATCACTTCTGCCGATCTTTCCATGTCAGCAGCAACTTTTCCCGAAGAATAAAAACCATACAGATCATGATGACAATAAGAATGGTTGCCGATGATATGTCCTTCCTCAAAAGCCTGTTTCACAAGGCCGGGAAAATTTTCGGCTTTATGCCCGATAAAGAAAAATACCGCCTTGACATTATTCTTTTTCAATACTTCGAGGACTTTCGGAGTAACAAATTCGTCGGGGCCATCATCAAAAGTGAGTACGATAAGATCTTTGCTTATTATCCTGCATACAACCTCAGTATAAAAAGACATACCGATACGTGCTGATCCGAGAGCCGTAAAAAAGATCAGAATAGCTCCCGGCAGCACATACCACCAGGGAGAAACGCCGTAGAAAGCCACCATTGCCCCAATCACCGTAATCAATACCAGAAAGACGATCAAAATATATTTTAACTTTAGCATGAGGAAAGCAAAATAAGAGCATGTTCAGCGTTTTTAAACTGATTATAAACAAGGATGTGCTTAAACTGATCCACCTTGTTAAACCTGAGTTTCATCGCATCGGGACAAGAATTGCTTTTAAGGATATTTGCCCCTGCCCATACAGCCATAGCGGAAGCAGTGAAATATTCACCGAAAAGATGCTTGTAATACAAAATATTATTTTCTGCAAAAATGCTGTGTGATAGCGTGTCGTAAACAGTATCTGAATCTTTGTCGGCGCTGTAACCCATTATTACTGCATCCATATCCCTGAATGTAAGTCCCTGTTTTTGGATAAACCCGGAAATATAGCTCTCTGTGTGGCCAATATCATCAGGTTTGTAAAAAATTTTAACAGCATCTATGGCAGCAAAAGCATTTTCCGGATTATTTGAAAGGACAAAAAACGAGGCACCCTCCCCTGCTATGCTGCCCCCGGTTTTATCCGTGAATACTCCGGTGTCCGATCCGAGAACACTTTTATAAACACCAAGCCGATTCAAAATGGTATAGGAGGCTGGCGTAATTTCGTCAACTCCGCCAAGTAAAATTTGAAAATCAGGCTGTTCGTGCAGCAGCATCATTGCATCCTGAAGGGCATTTTCAAAAGAAAAGCACCGGTGAACGTATGCATAGTTATAACTGTTGCATTTAAGCAATAAGGCTATTTGTCCCGCAATGGTGTTGTGGGTCGACTGTATGAAAGATGTTGGCGGGAGAAATTGTTCTTTATTAATGATGATATCATTCAGGAACTTTTCGGTGTCTTCGATACAGCCAAGGCCCGTACCGGTGATAATGGCATCGGGTTTTTCCAGCCCGGTATCTTTCAGGCATTGAATAGACGCTGCCACACCCATTTTCACCACGCGCCCCATACGGCGTAAAAGAGCCGGATTGATATATTCTTTATAATCAGGCTCCACGCATTTCAGAAATTCTGTTTCATATCTTTCTGGTTTGACCATCTCAAAAGGCTTGCAAAATGTCGGTTGAGGACTGATGGCAGTAGCGGAATTTATGTAGGTTTTCATAGGGTTAGGAGTTTCGAGTTTCGAGTTTGGAGTTTTGAGTTTGGTTCTTGGAATTTGGATCTTGGAATTTGGTCCGCCGCGGCGGATTGGAATTTGGACACTGGTCCGCTACGGCGGACTGGGAGTTGGAGTTCATAATTGTGGGTCTGAAATGCCATAAGATTGATTTATTTAACTCCTGAAATAATCAATGTTGAGTTGTTTCCGCCAAATCCGAATGAATTTGAAAGGACGTTATCAACTTTACAGTTTTCAATAAGTTGTGTAACAGGCGAAATGCCCAACTCCGGGATAGGTTCTGAAAAGTTCAGGCTTGGATATATCATTTTATTTTGAATAGCAAGTACTGAAAGCACAGCTTCTATCCCGCCCGCAGCGCCCAGCGCGTGCCCGGTGAAAGGTTTGGTAGAGCTGAATAAAGGTATCTTTTCCCCGAATATTCTTTTCATAGCAACACCTTCCGAAAGGTCATTATTGCCGGTACCTGTGCCATGCACATTGATATAATCTATTTCTTCGGGCTGCAGGCCACTCATTTCCATTGCCTTGCTCATCGCCAGAAAAGCGCCCTGCCCTTCGGGGGAAGAAGCAGTCTGATGGTAGGCATCATTAGCGTTTCCGTAACCTTTAACTTCAGCAAGAGGCTTTTTGTTCAGCTTATTCAGAATTTTTTCCGAAACCAAAACAACAAATCCGGAGCCTTCGCCAAGGTTCAGGCCTGCGCGGGCAGCATCAAACGGTTTACAATGATTTTTGTCCAGGATCATCAATGTGTTGAACCCATTCAGCGTGAATCGCGTCAGAGAATCGGTACCTCCGGCCAGCACCACGTCCACCACATCATTTTTTATCAGCCTGGAACCAAACATTATAGCATTTGCAGATGATGAACATGCCGTGCTGATGGTTGCCAGGTAGTCTTTTATTCCGAGAAGATCAGCGATATGTTCCGTACTGTCTGCACAGTCGTGGCCTTTTATGCCATCAGTATTTCCAGTGGTATTATCTGCATAAAATTCATCATAAAAACGTTCGCTCAGGTCCATCCCTCCCACTGAGGTTGCCGATACAAGGCCGCAACGGTATTTTCCGATATCGATGCCGGAATTTTCCAGCGCTTCTTTTGCAGCTATCATGCCGAAAAGGCTGGTTCTGGTGAACAATTTCTCCGGGTCAAGGCCGAGAATTTTTTTTATTTCTTCGTTGGACTTTTTAACCTCGCCAAAAGGCATTTTGTCCTTGTAGATGGTGTCAATAAATTCAAGGCGCCCAATACCGTGCGTGGATGTTTTGAGCGATCCGAGGGTTTCATTCACATTTTGCCCGATGGCAGAAATGATTCCAATACCTGCAATATATATTTTATCGTGCATGCAAAAGTTTTTTTTCACCGGCAAAAATAAGTATTTTTTGGCTTCATTTTTTACCCGGAACTTTTAATTCAACTCCCTTAATTTTCTTACCTTTGCAACGGTAAAACAACAGTTCGGTCTGTCGCCCCGCCTTTGGCGGAGAGGAAAGTCCGGGCAACACAGGGCTCCATACTTCCTAACGGGAAGGTCCCGGTACGCAGGTGCCGGGAACAGACAGTGCCACAGAAAATAACCACCCAGGCACGTTGTGTCGGGGAAAGGGTGAAAACGTGAGGTAAGAGCTCACGGCTTGTTATGGCGACATAACCTGCGGGTAAACCTTATGGGTTGAAAGACCAAATAAACCGGAGTTTGAGGGCTGCCCGCCCGATTCCGGAGGGTAGGTCGTAAGATTCCCCGGGTGACCGCGGAACCAGATAAATGACAGACTAAAACAGAACCCGGCTTACGGAGCTGTTGTTTTACTTTTTTATCCTCAAGGATCAAAAAATCTGTTTACATCTCAATAGACTAAGTAAAAGAGCACTATACAGCAATATTATCAGGAAATAATATTTCACATTCACATTGTTGGAATATTGTAATAGAAGTCCAATAATCATAAGCTTGATTGTACTAAACCTTATTATCTATAGGCCAGTCTGCCGGAGTCATCCGAGCCGCAACTATACCATATTTTTGCGGATATATTCGCAAATTATAGCAATACTTTGCGGTTATTTTCGCAAATTGTTGTATATTTGGAAAAATATTGAATCATGATACAAAGAAGCATAGAGAAAAATATTACAAAACGCTTAATAGATTCAAAAGCGATTATCGTATTTGGTCCGAGACAAACAGGTAAAACTACCTTGCTGCATCAACTTTTTAACAACAGAACAGATGCGCTATGGTGGAATGGAGACGAACCAGATCTTCGGACCCAACTTGAACATGCAACATCCGGCTTATTGCGGTCTATGCTTGGTAAAAGCAAAATACTTATCATTGATGAAGCCCAACGTATCCAAAATATAGGTATGATAATAAAACTGATCACAGACAATGTCAAAAACATTAAAGTGATTGCAACTGGTTCGTCATCGTTTGAACTTGCCAATAAAATCAACGAGCCCCTCACAGGCCGTAAGTGGGAATTTATGTTATTTCCTTTTTCATTTGGCGAAATGGTTAATGAACATGGGATCACTGAGGAAAGAAGGCAATTAGAGCACCGGCTAATTTACGGGTATTATCCGGATGTTGTAAAAAACGCAGGAGATGAAATACCCATATTGAGAACCATTGCCAGTAGCTATTTATACAAAGATATCCTCACCTGGGAACGTATTCAGAAACCTCAAAATATGGAAAAACTGGTTCAGGCGCTGGCCTTCCAGATTGGAAATGAAGTATCATATAACGAACTTGGGAGAACATGCGGAATGGATAATGAAACTGTTGAAAAATACATATTGTTGCTTGAACGTGCTTTTATTGTTTTCAGACTGAGTTCTCTGAGACGTAACCTCAGAAGCGAATTAAAAAAATCAAGAAAAATATATTTTTACGATAATGGCTTGCGAAATGCTGTCATTAATCAATTTAGCCCGGCTGGCCTAAGGATTGATATTGGGGCATTATGGGAAAACTTTATGGTGAGTGAACGCATGAAACGAAATGAATATGCAGATTTTTACGGCAATCGTTATTTCTGGAGAACCCGTGAACAACAGGAAATAGATTATATTGAAGATTACGATGGAATGATACATGCTTATGAATTCAAATGGAAAAAAAATGGTAAGACATTTTGTCCAAGGTCATTCTCAAATGCATATAAAAACAATACTTATCAGATAATTACTCCGGATAACTTTGAAGAATTTGTACTTATTTAAATTACCCAACCGTGTCATACAAATAAAATATTATTTTATTATTTCATGACTTTTTATTATCAAAAACTATTACTTTTGAATAGATTAGAAACTACTTTAATTATGAAACATTTTTTATTTTTTACCGGAATATTATTTTTATCAATAGGCACAAACGCCCAGGTACATACCACTTACCTGTGGCACCTGCATCAGCCCATCTACTGGTCGGGCCAAAGCACCTGGAACAATAACCGTTATCAGACCGTCTGGGAATCGGAATACCTCAAAAACAACGGTGGAAACATTTACAGCGGTACGGCTCATCCGCTGAACAACCTGAGTGATATTTTCAGCAATGCCGACAGAGTGGCAGCCTACCAGTACAGGACTAAGGATGCTGTATCTTCGTTATCAGGACATTCAGAAGGCGGCGCCCAGGTATGTTACTCCGGCGCACTGATCGAAAATGTAAACAGCCTGGCCTCTGCAGGCCAGTGGGGTTATGGCAGCGGATGGCAGAATAACTATGTAACCGCCCGTGGCTGGACCACTGCCAATGGCAAGCCGCGCATGGACATCGTGGGATTTACCTCTCACCACATTCTTTCGCCACTCGCCAGCGACAGAGTACTGAAGAAAGATATCGAAGTCCACAAATACCTCTATGGACAGACCTTTGGCACCTCACCCCTCTATTCGAAAGGATACTGGCCTGCCGAGTGTTCGTTCAGCGAGAGAAATATCAAAGCGCTGGTCGAAGAGGGCTTTGAATGGTCGGTGATCGCCAACAGCCACCTGGCGCGCACACTGAACGATTACCCACTGACATTCGGGACATCAGGCTGCAATTATGATCCGCCCAACAAGGCTGATAAAGTGGCTGCCAACGGCACGAACTGGTGGAACGGACAAATAGACGGCCGTGGAGGCACCTATGCGGCTCCTTATTGTTACCAGGCACATAAGGCCAAATACGTAGACCCCGCAACAGGCAAAGAATACAAGATCACTGTAGTTCCCATGTGCGACCTGCTCAGCTATCAAAACGGTTATTCGACCATGGGTACAGGCGATATAGATGCTCATATCGCTCCTTTCAACAGTCCCTCCCAGCCATCTATCGTCCTGCTTGCCCACGATGGCGACAACGCCTGGGGAGGGGGTTTTGACTATTACAACAATTCGGTACCCGGCTTTGCCGGAGCCGCCGCATCACAAGGTTATGTGCCCACCACCATAGAGCAGTTTCTTTACAACCATCCTGTTCCTGTCAATGATGTGGTACATGTGGAAGACGGCTCCTGGGTGAATGCAGCCAACGACTGGGGGCATCCTCAGTTCATCAACTGGTTCTGGCCGATGTACACGGCACAATATGATTTCGACCCCAATGGCTGGACAGAAGACGCTCGCAACTGGGCGGTGCTGATAGCAGCCGAAAACAGGGTGGAAATGGCCGAAGACCTTGCAGGGGCCCTTACCATCGCCAACATTGCAAGCCCTACAGCAGCTTCTTCGCTGGCCGAAAAAGCCTGGCATTTTCTGCTTCCGGGGTTTGCCAGTGATTATATGTATTACGGTACCTCTCTCGATATGGAGGTAAAGCAGACGCTTGCGGCTAACCTTGCTGTCGGTTATGCCGACCAGGTAATTTCTGCTAATCCGGGAACCGACAACACTCCGCCTACGGTAATGGTACCCCAGCGGTATCCTTATAACCCGGGTGGCATCGGATTTGGCCCTAACTACGGCTATCAGCAGCATAACAACACCTCTGATTTTTATGTATGGACCTTTGCTTATGATGTTTCGGGCATACAGTCGGCCGTGCTGAAATACCGGGTGGACTATGACGGACAAAATCCCGAGAGCAACAACGACAACGACACCTACGCAGGCGGCAGCGGTGTCGGTAGCTGGAACAACGTAAATATGACCTTACGCAATTTCCCGACAGGCAACATCACCAGCAACCCTGAAATTGATTTTTTTATATTGCCCACTTATATTGCAGGTGAATATTACGCTCAAATAGCAGGACTTCATGATACGCTGGTTGATTATTATATAGAAGTCACAGACAACAACAATAAAATTGCCAAAACAGCCATTCAGCATGTGTATATTGGCAACAGCAATACGGGCGGATCCGGTGGTAATGGAAATGTACACTGGCTGCCGGCAAATCCCACATTGAACGATACGATCACCATTACTGTTACGAATGCCACGCAGGCAGGCAAACTCCACTGGGGTGTGAACAATACCGGCAGCAACTGGATACAGCCCAATAATGTCTACTGGCCAACAGGGACAGTACTTTTCAACGGGACAGGGCCTTCTGTTGAGACACCTATGGCAGGTCCCGTTTCCAATACGCTTACGCTATCTATCGGCCCGTTCAATAATCCCTCACAGGTGGTAACGCAGGTTGCCCTTGTGATCCACTTTGCCAACAATACCTGGGATAATAACAACGGCCAGGACTTTCATATTCCGATCAATAATAATCCGACCAATGTGGCTGACGTAAGTCAAAACAGGTATGTCAGCATTTATCCCAATCCTTTCGGCGACTATTGCTATATCAACCTTTCGGGAAATGAATGGCATTCGTATAATGTAGAAATCTATGACATCCGGGGCAACAAAGTCAGATCGCTTGTCATGCAAAAAAACGTACAAAAAGTCGAGCGTGATTTTCTGAAAGCGGGCTTGTATATTGTTAAGGTTACAGATATGGTGACGGGTGAGGTATTTAGTGACAGGGTGATGGTGATGTAAGGAAAGGGAGTATTGAGATTTCTTCGCATGAAATATTTATTTGTATTTTTGAAGTGTTAATAAAACATTGAAACAGGTGCTCGCTACTCATACAGGGTGCATACAGGCACAAATAAATTTTGCTGTATGGCGGAAATTGAAATTTATACTGGAAATAATATAAGTCGGATTTCCCTTCTAACTTCGGAAAATTGCATGACAAGCGCTTTTGTTGACATAGATAATGCTAATGATTAAAGATTTGAATAAGAAAACCAACTTGTAGGCTCCTTCCATTTATGACCGGGCAACAGCGTAAAATTGAATAATTTTAAATTATAAAAAGAGAGCATTTGGAAAATTATTTTGAAAAACAATTTGAGTTAAGGTATTCCGAAATTGATAAAACCGGAGTCGCGTCACCTACAGCCATCTTAACTTTATTAGAAGAAACTTCCGCAGATCACTGCCATTCAATAAATTATAGTTTATTTGATCTCGAAAAAATGAATATCGGATGGGTGCTGCTTGCCGGATATTTGCAAATGGACCGCTACCCCGATTATAAAGAAAAAATCAGGATCAGAACATGGTTGAGAAATTATTCAACGGTAAAAGGCTTTAGGGAAAACATTATTTATGACGAACAAAATAATATTATCGGTGGAGCTAAAAGCAAATGGGTTTTCTTTGATATCGTAAGACGGAGGCCCGTTAAAATATTTGAGGATATAATACAGAAATGGTCCTTTTGTAAAGAAGAATATATAAATCAGGACATTACCAAAAAAATTGAAGCAATTGACGCTGCTAACCATATACGGAAATTTGATGTCAATCTGTTTGATACCGATTCGAACAAGCACGTAAATAATATTAGATATTTACAATGGGTGTATGAGTCTGTTCCAAAAGAGATTGTTGATCATTATTATTTACATTCTATAGATGGTCGATTTATCGGTGAAGCACAGTATGGCGACACGATTGTCTCTTTGACCAGTGAGGGGGTAGACCCAAATACTTTTGATCACACAATAAAGGTCCAGGGTAATAATACGGTTTGTGCAACAGCCAGAACCACATGGAGAAAAATAATAAGGTAGCCGACTTACCAATATACGTCTTTTCTTTGCAACCGTTGAATAAGCAGGCAGAAACAGAATAACAAAATTTTAAAAAAATCACTATGACAAGACAGTTTAATAATATATTGATAATAATCGTAATAATAGGTTTTTTTTGTTCTTGTCAAGCCAATCAGAACAAAGATGCTGTAAAAACAAAAAACGCCATTACTCGATCACCGAAAACAATCAATTCAAATTGGCTAGATACATTTGATGTTGATGGCGACAGTATTAATGACCATATCTACTTTACTTTCTCCGGTGGGGGACATTGTTGTTATAAAATAAATATGGTCTTAAGCAGCGATAAGAAAAAACGAAAATTTCCTTTTGAAATGGATGGCGGTTATGTATCCGGCGTTGACAACAGCCAGCCTGATCAGTTTGATATTCGGGATATTGACAGTGATGGCCTACCCGAAATAGTCATGCGCATACAAACCTATAATGGTGAACCTGAACCCATCCCTGCAAGCTGGAAGGCTGATTATGGCATAAAAAGCAATGTTATCGTTATTGAATATACCGATGGCCAAATAAAAACAAAGGATTATAAACCATAGTCAGGAATATTTATCCCGAGCTCAGGTTATTATAGATCAACATATAAAAACTGGTACCGACAGAAGTATGTGTTATGGAAATTATATTAAAATTATACATTTGGCCTTCTATATCTTCTGTCTCACAAACCAACGAAGATCATATACTATGAATATATATAAAATGATATTTATTTGTGCCGGGTTCTTCGTTTGTATTTATTGCAAAGGCCAACAGTACAATGAAAAAATCTATAACCAATTTTATTTCGTTGGCTCCATCCCTGACTTTTGCAACTTTGAGACTTACTCGGAAAGTGAAAAACGGCTTGACAGCATTCATAACTATTACAACAAATTAACTGACAGTTTATTTAATGCTGACACATCGGGTTTCAAAGGTGTTCCTGTGGACAAAAGTGATTTCCGTAATAACAGGAGCCGGATCTTTTTAAACTCGTTTACGAATGACACACCCGACAAGACCGACAGCTCATTTATCAAGGGATTTCCTACAAGCTGCGGGTGTTTTGTCAGTAAGGACTCGCTTGTTATTAAAATGGGCGCCGGATTTTTTGGCGGATTAGGCTTTAACATCGGAATTTCAGGTAAGAAATTTTCCTCTGGTTTTTATGAATATACGGATGACGTCAGACCTTTCAAGTCAAATCTTTCAGATGAGGCATTTGAGTCGTTTGTCTCTGCAAAAAGCAAATATCAGTCGCTCATATTAAATGAAAAGCCCAATTTCAAGGCAGGGCAGCAAATATCGGGGTATCTGATCATGACATCACATTATTACTACGAAAAAAAATACGATGATAAAATTAACACGCACTTTGTAAAAGGCAACGTGTACTTTACGTGTAAAACTAAGGCTATAAGAAATTAATAATCATGAAAAAAAAATATCAAAAAGCCGTATTAGAAGCCTTAAACAGGACAAGGAACATCAAAACAGAGAATCTTCTTGAAGAAGATATCCGACATTTACCGGAGATCATACAAAAATACCTTCGCTATGTTGGTGCAATTGGTAAAGAAAAGATAATAAACTTTCGCGCAGAATTTAAAGGGGGAATCAGGTCAAAATCCACAGATGAATACATGAAGCTTAGATCTGTGCAATATAACTTTACCGACAAGCCGACAAGACTTTTTTATATTGTGGCCAAAAAAATGGGTATCCCTGCAATAGGTATCCATTTGTATAGAAATGCACAGGCAATTTTTCAAATTAAAATTGCGGGTTTAATCAAAGTTGTCGATGCAAAAGGACAAGAAATGAATCAAGGCGAGACAGTTACCGTGTTTAATGATATGTGTTTTTTAGCGCCCGCCACATTGATCGATAAAAATATTTCATGGGAAACTATTGATCCTTTGACTGTTAATGCGAAATTCACCAATGAAGATATTACAATTGGTGCAACATTATTTTTTAATGCTAAAGGTGAACTAATCAATTTTATCAGTAAAGACCGGTTTGAAACAATAGATGGCAAGTCCTATAAGAATTTTCCCTGGATCACACCGGCTGCAGGTTATAGAGAAATCAGCGGATTTCGGCTTGCTTCGAGCGCAAAGTTAATTTACAAACGACCTGACGAAGATTTTTGTTACGGTGAGTTCGAATTAGAAAATATTGAATATAATTGTAAGGAATTAAAATAGCACAACGGCATTTGAGCAAATAATAAAAATCAAAATGAAAACATTAATCTGTATTTTAACTATTATGTTTTTGCTGGTCAGGCCAGAATTTTCATATAGCCAGGCAGGAAATTTAGACTCTTCCTTTGGAGACGGAGGAAAGGTTATTTCCGAAATAGGAACCAAAGATGATTATGCCTTCTATTCAGCTATAGCTGCAGATGGAAGCATTATTTCATGTGGCTTTTATATGCAGAATAATATGGCAGATGGTTTTCTGATAAAATACAGTGCAAACGGGATCATCGACAGCACTTTCGGGAATAATGGGATTGTAAAATGTAATTATTTTACTGAAGCGAATAACATAGCCGTACTTGCCTTTCAGACAAATGGGAAAATTGTTGCAGCCGGCAAAATTTCAAGCGATATCATGATCCTCAGGTATGAGGCAAATGGTACCCCGGACAGTAGTTTCGGCAATAACGGATTGGTCAGGACACATATAATGACCGACCAAAATGCTACCGGGCTTGAGATTTTACCAGGTGGCAAAATACTGATATCCGCCGCAATATACAACGGGACAAATCAGGACTTTGGCATCATCAGGTATAACACCGACGGCACATTTGACACATCATTTGGCAATAATGGCACTGTAGTTTCTGATCTCACAAATACCTGGGAACTGAACTCTTCGATGAAACTACAGGCAGATGGAAAAATTGTCATGGCAGGAAGGGTATATTCAGCAGCTTACGATCAGAGTAAGTGTATCATCGCGAGATATGAGGCAGACGGGGCTTTAGACATCAGCTTTGGCAATAATGGGAAGGTTATTACTGATGTTGGGCCTGCCAGCTATGGTGTATTTAACAATCTCGCCATACAAGCTGACGGGAAAATTATAGCGGTCGGTTATACCATTGAAGATACAGGCGGCGGGCTTTACGATAACAAAAACCTTACGGTGCGGTACAATGCAAATGGAGCTCCGGACAGCAGTTTTGGCACCAATGGGATCGTTTTAACGGAAGTTGCGGGAGGTGGAGATATCGCCTGGTCGGTAGCCATACAAGCTGACGGAAAAATATTGGTCGGAGGCTATACCAGTCATGGTTTTCCGTCATGGGAATCTTATTTTTCATTGATCAGATACGACATCAATGGAGTATTAGATCCGGATTTATTTATGGCCGGAATGGTTCTTACGTATTTTTCTGATAATGAAACAAACGCTGCTTATGATATAAAGATACAAAGCGACGGGAAAATATTACTGACGGGAATGACCGCCCAGGATTCTACAGATGCTAAGAATGTAGCTTTAGCAAGGTTTATCAATGATCCGGACTATAGTATTCAGGACCATATTGAAAATGCCCCGGTATCTGTGTTCCCAATTCCTTCAGGTGGCTTGTTCACGATTTGTAATAACATGCCGGGCAGGACAAATTACGATTTAAAAATCTACAATGTTTTGGGGGAACAGATATACCACTCAAAAATAAATACAACAAGTACAATCATTGATTTGCGCTGTAAACCGAAAGGGATATATCTCATAAATGCGGACTTGGGAGACCAAAGCACGACAAAGAAAATCATTATTGAATAATAATAAAACATAATTTACCCTTTATCATCAGGAAATGAACAAATATAGCCCTTGTATTATTAAGACTTATAAGGCTCAAAATACAGATTAGCCACTGACAGGGTGGCCTCTCACAGTTCCGATGAGATTATTAATGGGATCGACTTACACCCTTTGGGAAAATTGCCCGCAGAACATAGTTGTCTGATAAAATTGTCGTACATTTGGAACAGGCAATAGTATCTAAATTTAGTTTTAAAGGTGCCATTAACTTTTCCATAAAGAAGAATAAATGTAAAATATCTACAACTTGAAATTCCGTCTGATCATACTGATTTTATTATTGTTACCATCTGTTACGATGTCGCAAACCATCTATTCGAGCAGGAATGGTATTGACATTCCCCCCAAAATAAAGATGCGGATGCTGAATATATTTATCAATATCATTTACGACCAGACACCCGAACGCGATCCGCAACTGAATAAAACCGAACACCCCTGGCAGGCCGGCAAGCCCAATTCTGTCAATACAAACATACCTCCGTTTCTCAAAAAATATATGGACCCCGAGCTTGTGAACAACGAGCCGCAAGGCATGCTCACGCGCTATTACTATGAATCAAGCCTCGGGAATTTTATATGCCTCGGGGATTTCATAGTGGTTGATGTTGCCCAGTCAAGGATAACGCCGGAAAAACCAGGCAGTAATTTCTCTTCATTTGATCTTATTTATGCCGCTGTTTCGATCATCAACGAACATGGCGGGGTTAAAACCGTTTACGGCCATGATTCGCTCAGCAATTATGATTTTTTTGAGCGGGGAAGTGGAGGATTGCCAAAGAAAACAGAACCCAACGGCAAAATTGATTTCGTGCAGTTCGTTTTTCGCAATACATGCAGGGTGTACGAAAACGAAAAACAAAATTACAATTACGGCCAGAATAACCAGGGAGAAGGCGTTTACATGCCGGGCGGTTTAGGCAAAGACAAAAGATTGAAGTTCAACAATAAATATGTTGACAACGAGATGACCTCTTACCAGAACCTCGGTATGCATGAACTGATAAACGCGTCAAAAACCATCGTGATACATGAGTTTGCTCACTCATTGCTCGGAGGGAACGATTTTCACACTTCAGGAGGAAATCATTACGGGACCTATGGCGCCTGTCCTTTCATAGGCCTTCAGGGCGGCTGGGGACTGATGGGCGGTTACGGGGCAAGCCTGATTAGCTGTAACGCATATGAACGCTGGCGTTTAGGATGGTTAAGCGCTGAATATAACCCCCGCTCCTATCCCATTTCGGCAAACGGCGAGAACTCCGATATCACAAAAGATATGGGTGCGCAAACGTTCATCCTCCGTGATTTTGTCACAACGGGCGATGCCGTCCGCATCAAACTCCCGTACATTGATAAGGGTGCCTCAAACCAGTATATCTGGCTCGAAAACCACCAGGTCGGGCGTAACAACCAACTGGATTACCTGAGTTTTTCCACGAGTTCAGATTGCCGGGATGCAGGGATGCCCGGCATTTATGCATACATACAGGTTGGAAGGGATCAACTTGAAAGTGATAAGTTTGCAGATGTTTATCCTATGTATGATACCGACAACCTGAGAGTTATCAGTGCAAAAGGCAACTGGGACAGGGAGATTGTCACTATGACGGACACCGTGAATTGTGTGGCATGGCGCTCGGTCGTTCATTCCGAATCATGTTCCAAACCCAATCCGCTGTCAGGCTATGTAGACGAACAAAGCCATTTTTTTGAAACAGAAAGGAACCGCATCAGCGATAAAACTTACACTGAGTTTCCATGGATCTTATACAGAAAAGGGATCAGGTATGATAATCTGCCCTATCTCGGCGACAATTTTGATGCATTCACTGATGGTTCGGTGATGGATATGGGGACAAATCCTTCACCGGTAAATGCTGTTACCTATTATGTGACGCAAGGCGGAAGAAAATTCACCCCGTATAAAAAAACCAATACCCGAAATATTTATCTCAGCGGGCTGAACATCACCATGACCGACCTGAAAGACGGAACTTTTAAAGTACAAATAAGATGGGACGACTATACCGTAAAAAATAATGTACGCTGGACAGGAAGCATCGTGTTAAAAGAAAAATTAGACCTGCAAAATGGCAAGACCATAACGCTGGACCAGAATTACACACCTAACCAGCTTGAACGCGACAGCATTTCGGGGTGCTTCTCTCCATTAACTACATTTACCGCAAAGGAATCCAGTGAAATCATTTTACAGCAAAAATCAAAACTGGTGATTGATAACGGAAGCACATTGATACTGGAGGCTTCAAGCAGGCTGGTTTTAAATAAAAAATCACAGGTCATCCTGAAAAATAATGCACGGCTTATCATTAGACAGGGAGCCGAAATCATCTATAAGGGCGGAAAAATAGTAAATCAAGGCAACGGAAAAATAATTAAAGAACCCGAAAACTAAAGCGTATGGCACTTCCTGATTATTATATGATTTTAGGAGTACCGCGCGACGCACTTCCCGAAGAAATAAAAAAAGCCTACAAAGAAAAAGCCCTTCAATACCACCCTGATGTAAGCACCAGTGAATACTCGGTAGAAATTTTTCAGCTTATAAATACCGCATACCATACATTGATCGACCCTGCCCTGCGAAGGCAATACGACCTGAAGCTGAAATTCCCCGAATATTTTTCTGAAAAAAAAGCTTCACGCCACCGCCCTGCGGCAGACGCAAGGTATTATCAAAGGGCTGAACATAAAGCGCCGGTTTATCCGAAACACTTTGCGCGAAATATCAGATGGCTGAATAGTGTCATGCTTTATTCCATTATAGCCTTGTTATGTTTTGGGATAGTCATGGGAACTATCGACCTGATTATCAACTATGATTTCACAGGGCTTTTGGTCAGTGTGATTACGCTGGTGATCATTATTACCGGTGTACGCATTATCAGGCATCAAAAATACCATAAAAATAAATTTTGATATTTTTTGGAGTCGCAATCCCTTTCAAACAATCATAAGCACAGTACATATTTTTTCAAATTTTTTGTACTTTTGAAAAAGTATTCAAGGTGCAAATTTCCTGATATAACAACTTATTTATGCTGGACATTCTTATTCTTATCGCGGGTTTTATCGCATTAATCCTGGGAGCAAACAAACTTGTTGACGGAGCTTCCGGCCTCGCAAAAAAATTTAATATTCCTAATATTGTTATCGGGCTGACGATTGTCGCCTTTGGAACTTCAGCTCCGGAACTTGTTGTGAATATTATTGCCGCGGCCGAAAACGATACAGCTCTGGTTCTCGGCAATATCATGGGCAGCAATATTTTTAACGTTATGGGCATACTTGGAGTCTGTGCAATTATTTACCCCTTATCTGTCAAAAAGAACACAACATGGATAGAAGTCCCCCTTTCATTGCTTGCAGCTGTTGCGGTTTTGATTATTGTTCATGACAAATTTTTTGATGACCCGGGTACCGATATTATTTCCAGGACTGACGGGCTTTTGCTGATACTGTTCTTTATTATTTTCCTTGTATATAATATCAGCCTGGCGATTAAAAGCGATCCGGAAGAAGAAATAAATAGTAAGGAAAAAAAATATTCCGTACCACTTTGCATTTTATTTATTGTGCTGGGATTGGCAGGTTTGGTTCTTGGCGGAAAACTGATCGTGATGAGCGCTGTAAATATCGCCGCATCTTTCGGCCTGTCGCAAAGAGTTATCGGACTTACTATTATTGCCATCGGCACTTCATTGCCTGAACTCGCCACCTCTGTAGTTGCTGTCCGGAAAAAGAAAACGGATATTGCTATCGGCAACGTTGTGGGGTCCAATATTTTTAATATCTTTTTTGTTCTTGGAATTTCCGCTATCATCAATCCTGTTGTTGTTGCACCCGCTTCTTTCATTGACATTAATGTCAATATCTGCGCGTCTTTACTACTGTTTCTCTTTATTTTTGCAAGAAAAGGCCGGCAGATTGACAGATGGGAAGGATCCATATTATTATTGACTTATATTGGCTACATGGTGTTTCTTATCCTTAATTCATCTGTTTAAGCCTATTGCTGTATGTTTTCCTCCTATTTTGCCTTGTTTTAAAAATACGCTGCCTTTGAGTTGCGCGAAAACTGTATCTTTGCACCCTTATTAATGAAAACTGTTGCTTTCCATACGCTGGGCTGTAAGCTCAATTTTGCCGAATCGTCCACCATCATACGAAGGTTCAGCGCAAAAGGATACCGCATCATCGGATTCAAAGAAAAAGCCGATGTGTACGTAATACATTCCTGTATGGTGACACAGGAAGCAGAACGCAAATGTATCTATGCCCTCCGTCAGGCAAAAAGAAGGAATCCCCAAGCCAGGATCGCCGTCATCGGGTGCATGCCCGAACTCAACAAAGAGCGCTTACAGAATGAGGATGCCGATCTTTTGCTCCTGGGTAATAACAACAAATTTGACCTGCCCGATCTTTTGAGTGCTCCGGCGGATTCAGCAAATAGCCCGGAGATATTTGTACCCTCATGGTCGTCGGAAGGAAGGACACGGACTTTTTTCAAGATTCAGGACGGCTGTGATTACTTCTGCGGGTATTGTACCATACCTCTTGCCCGTGGACGCAGCAGAAGCGCCACTGTCAGCGAGACTATCGCCTCTGTAAAAGAAGCCGTGCAACATGGTTGTAAAGAACTAGTTCTTACCGGGATCAATATCGGTGATTTTGGCAGAAAAAACCATGAAACCCTTTACCAGCTCCTTGTTGAGATCAACAAAATTAGCAACATCCGGCGTTTACGCCTCTCATCGATAGAACCTGATCTTACAACAGACGAGATCATTAAAATGTTTGCGGAAAATCCCCGTTTCATGCCTCATTTCCATATACCGCTACAATCAGGCTCTGACGAAGTACTCAGGGCGATGGGAAGAAAATATGACACAGCATTGTTTACTGAAAAAGTTCAGAAAATAAAAGAACTCATGCCTCATGCCTGCATTGCAACGGATATTATCACAGGATATCCGGGAGAATCGGAAAGGAACCATGAGGAAACGATGCTTTTCATTGAAAAAACCGCCCTCTCATACATGCATGTTTTTACTTTTTCAGAACGTGAGGACACACGCGCCATTAAAATGGAGGGCCAGGTACCTTCAAAAATCAGAAAACAGCGCAGTGTTGAATTGCACGAACTTTCCGAACGAAAAAAACATCTTTTTTACACTCAGAATATCGGCAGAAAATGTGAAGCCCTGTTCGAGTCAGATACTCTGCATACCAACCTGCTTGGTTACACAGATAACTACATCCGGATAAAATCTCCGGTTAAGCCGGAACTTGTCAATTCCATTCAGAAAGTTATCATAACAGGGTTAGATACTGATGGTTGTTGCACGATCGGATTTAAAAAAAATTTACAATTTCAAAATCTTAAATTTCAATAAAAATGTTTCCACAGTTTAGCGATATCATAAATTATTTTTTGGGCACAAATATCCATATTCCCATTCAGACCTACGGATTCATGCTTGCTTTAGCCTTTATCACCGGAATATTTTTTATAAAAACAGAATTAAAAAGGAAAGAAAAAGAAGGATTACTTCACGTGATCATAGAAAAAGAAAAAAAAGGCGCACCTGCAAGTATTATTGAACTCATCTTATTAGGGATCATCGGCTTTATCACAGGGTACAAGATATTAGGGATTATTATTGATTACAAGGATTTTGCAGAAAACTCACAGGAATATGTTTTTTCACTAAGAGGAAATCTTATTGGTGGTTTTATTATTGCAATAGTAATGGTTGTAGGAAGATACCTCAAAAAAAAGAAGACCAAACTCGACAAACCAGTATGGGAAGAAATTCAGGTACATCCTTATGAATTGTCGGCGAATATTTTAATTATTTCTGCCATATCAGGACTTTTAGGCGCTAAAATTTTTCACCATCTTGAAAATTTCGGTGCTTTCTTAGAAGATCCTATCGGAGAGTTTTTCTCTTTTATGGGCCTGACATTTTACGGGGGCCTGATCGTAGGCAGCCTGACAGTAATATGGTATGTCAGAAAAAAGAAAATTCCAGTTCCTGTATTTCTTGACGCTTGTGCTCCTGCTATTATACTTGCCTATGGGATAGGCCGTATGGGATGCATGCTTTCAGGCGATGGCTGCTGGGGCATAGAAAATTTAAGGCCGAAACCGGAATGGCTCAGTTTTTTGCCTGACTGGATGTGGTCTTTCAGATTTCCGCATAATGTCATCAACGAAGGTATTTCCATCGATAACTGTACGGGTAAATTTTGCACAATACTTGAAAATCCGGTGTTCCCGACATCTTTTTACGATACCGTTTTGTGTTTTCTTTTCTTTATTTTATTATGGGTATTCAGAAAAAAGATAAAAGTGCATGGAGGTCTTTTCGCAATACTTCTTTTCCTGATTGGCATACAACGTTTTTTTATTGAAAAGATACGTGTAAATAATGAATTTTCTCTATTAGGAATGCAGGTCACTCAGGCCGAAATTATTTCTGTAATTCTGATAATCCTAAGTATCACCTTGTTCTATATTTTTTATAAAAAAAATCAAAAAAAATCAAAAAAATATTTTGAAAACTGAAATAATTTCATGTTCTTTGTAACCCTTTTTGATCAAATACCAACTCGCTGCAAGTATTATCAACTAAGGATTTCAGACAAAGCATAAAAAATAAGATACCTGTAAAAATAAAGTAATGACAAACAGGGCATGGGTACTTTTCGCTATCATTTTCTCCGGGATTTTTTTATCCTCCTGCTCCACTTATTATTTATTGCAGGAAGAAAAAACCCTATGCGCCACCATTCGGGTAGACACAGTAAATGTTCCTGAAATTGATAGTGTATGCTGGAAGATCATTGAACCTTATAAAAAGCAACTGGACATACAAATGAATGAAGTGCTTGGCTATTCTGATCAGGTACTGAAAAAAAGCCTTCCGGAAGGCTTGCTCAATAATTTTATTGCCGACCTGGTGCTTAAAATGGCGAATAATCATCTGAAAAGACTTAATAAGGATACGGCTGACATCTGTTTGTTAAACACAGGCGGATTACGCAACGACTTGCCTATGGGCAGCATCACCATGCGAAATGTGTTTGAACTGATGCCTTTCGAAAACGAGATGTTCGCAGTGACCATCAATGGAAAGAACGCAAAAAAAATGTTTAATTTCATTGCCATGAAAGGCGGCATGCCTTTGTCGGGGGCTAAAATGAGCATCAGGTCAGATTCTGCCGATTTCATTAGCGTCGGCAACACGGTTTTCGACATAACAAAAAACTACACCATAATAACTTCTGACTACCTTGCTCTTGGAGGCGATGACATGACTTTTTTCGGATCACCCGTTTCATTCTTTCCTATGTCATTAAAAATCCGTGACGTGATCATCGAATATGTGAAAGCTGAAACACTCAAAGGAAAAACAATCTCTGCGCAATTAGACAAACGGATATATTATGAAAAGTAAGAAGACATACATTTATTTATTTTTTGCTTTTCTTTTTGCGGTTTTGGCCGCTCCTGCCGAAATGCAGGCGCAGAATAAAACGGTCAAGATAACGATACTTTTTACAAACGACACACACAGCCGGATAGAAGCTTATCCTAAAAATGACAGCAAATACCCTGGTCTTGGCGGGTATGCGCGAAGGGCTGAATTAATAAAGAATATACGACAGCAGGAACCTAATGTAATGCTTTTCGATGCCGGCGATGTTTTTCAGGGGACTCCCTATTTTAATTTTTTTGGCGGGGAACTGGAATTTAAGCTCATGAGCCTGATGGGATACACCGCCATGAACATGGGAAACCATGATTTTGACGGCGGGCTGGAAGGTCTGCTGAAACAGTTGCCTAATGCCACTTTTGACATTATCTCATCCAATTATGATTTTTCTGAAACAATTTTAAAAGACAAGATAAAACCATACAAGATTTATAATGTCGCAGGTGTAAAAGTTGGCGTGTTCGGCCTTGGTATTGGCCTCAAGGGATTGGTAAGCGTGATGAACTACGGTAACACTAAATACAGTAATCCCCTCGAAAAAGCAGCAGAAATGGCGTACCTGCTCAAAAAAGAAAAAAAATGCGACCTGGTGATTTGCCTGTCACACCTTGGTTTTTCATATGAAGACGATCAGGTGAGTGACGTAGTCCTTGCAAAACAATCCAAGAACATCGATATCATTATTGGAGGCCATTCACATACTTTTATTGACAAACCATATACATTTAAAAACTCGGATAATAAAAATATTATAATAGGACAAGTAGGAACAGGTGGTGTAAAAATTGGAAGAGTAGATGTGCTTTTTTCAAAAAAAAATGGTATAAAAGTTGAGAGTTTGAGCGCCCTCGAAGTTTTTTAAAAATATTTTGAAAAAAACTTTTTTATTGAAAAATTTATTCCAATATTTGTACAGTTGTTCTGAGAAAAAGTTTTAAATTGTTTGATTAATGTAGTTCTTTAAAAAAGAACATATTAAAAAAAGTTGAAAAGAATTAATAAAAAAAAATTTCAGAAATTGAAGGAGCATAGGATGAAAAAAAGCCATATTGAAGTTTGGAACAACTGTCTGGATATTATCAGAGATAATATTCCATACCAGAGCTTCAAAACATGGTTTGAACCGATAATACCCATTAAATTAGTTGATTCCGTTCTTACCATACAGGTTCCCAGCCAGTTTTTCTATGAGTGGCTGGAAGAACATTTTATTGACCTGTTAAGGAAGACCATTTCAAAAGAGTTGGGGCCTGAGGGACAGTTGGAATATAGTATTGTGATGGAAAACAGTTACGGCAATTCATCGCCGATCACTGTTAAAGCGCCCGGTGTCAGCCGAAAAGCGACAAAAAACCCGACTGTTTCAATGCCCATTGACATCAACAGAGGGAACTCCAAAGACATTCCGAATCCGTTTATAATTCCCGGATTAAAGAAAATCCAGATACCTTCGCAATTAAATGAAAATTATTCATTTGAAAATTTCATTGAAGGCGATTGCAACAGGCTGGCGCGTTCTGCAGGATATGCAGTAGCCAACAACCCGGGAAAAACCGCATTCAACCCATTGCTGCTCTATTGTAATTCGGGACTGGGAAAAACCCACCTGTGCCATGCTATCGGACTTCAGATAAAACAGAATTTCCCGGACAAAATCGTGTTGTATGTTCAATGCGAACAATTCATCACACAATATATTGACGCTGTCAGAACCGGAAATCAAAATGATTTTATGCATTTCTATCAGATGATAGATGTGCTGATAATGGACGACATTGAGTTTTTATCTGCCAAAGAAGGAACCCAGAATGCTTTCTTTCATATATTTAACCATCTGCATCAGCAGGGAAGCCAGATCGTGATCACTTCAGACAAAGCCCCTATCGACCTTAAAGGAATTGAGCCGCGCTTGCTTTCCAGATTCAAATGGGGCCTGGCTGCCGATCTGCAGGTTCCCGACCTTGAAACCCGCATTGCTATCATTGACAAGAAACTATACAACAACGGTATTGAAATGCCTCGTGATGTTATTGAATACCTTGCTTACAGCATCACTACAAATGTCCGTGAACTTGAAGGAGCTCTGGTTTCGTTGCTGGCACAATCGTCGCTGAACAAAAAAGCTATTACGATTGATCTTGCCAAACAGATTATCGATAAATTTATCCGTAATAATTCACGCGAGATATCTATCGATTACATTCAGAAGATCGTTTGTGATTACTTCGGCATCAACATCGATCTGTTGAACTCAAAGACCCGCAAACGCGAGATCGTACAGGCACGCCAGCTCTCGATGTTCTTCGCTAAGAAACTCACCAAGGCATCGCTGGCTTCCATCGGCATGCATTGCGGCAAAAAGGACCATGCGACTGTATTACACGCCTGCCGTACCGTAAATAACCTTATTGAAACCGACAAGCAGTTCAAACTGTATGTTGATGACCTTGAGAAGAAAATAAAATTATAATATTAACCCCTGACAAAACAAAGCGCCGTAAAGATATCTCATTACGGCGCTTTATATTTTTCTTATTTTTTTATCAGCCCGGTACTACTTTTTTACATTGGAATACAAGAAGCGTTTGATCTTTTGCGTAGCCGTCTTTTGGAATGGATCGGGCTGGGCAATAACAACCTGAAGTTTTGAAAATTTGTTTACACGCTTATTTACATATTCTTTAAGCTCAACCTGTAATTCTTCAATTTTCTTGTCCACATAGGCTGAAATCTCTGTTTTCAGATGCTGATATTTTTTTTCAATTTCTTCTTTGTTAAAATAGACCAAGGCAACAAGTTTTCCTTTATCTTCTACGACCAAAGAATCTCCGACATACTTGAAATTATTGATCACAGTTTCTATCTCTTCGGGGTAAATGTTTTCACCTCCCTGCATAATGATCATATTTTTCAGCCGGCCCTTGATATACAAAAAGTTTTTCTTATTAAAGATTCCCAGATCGCCGGTCCTGAACCAGCCATTTTCATCCAAAACGGTTCTGGTAAGTTCGGGCTCCTTATAATAGCCCAGCATAATATTCGGGCCTTTTGCAATGATTTCGCCTTCGCCGGTAACAGGATCCGGATTCATGATCCGTAATTCAACACCTTCCATAGCGGGTCCGGTAGACTGCCATTTTGTATGAAAAGGACTTGCCCCGGCCAGCAAAGGTGCGGTTTCAGTCAATCCGTAACCAATAGCATAAGGGAAACGGGCTTCAAGAAGAAAACGTTCTACCGTACCATCCAGTTTTGCACCGCCAATACCAAAGAATTTCACATGGCCGCCAAATGTCTCCTTCAGCTTTTTACCGGCAATCAGATGCAATACTTTTCTGAAGAACGGCATCTTATAAAGGCTGCTTAAAACTTTTCCCCGGGTGAATTTGGGCAGGACAACATTACGGTAAACCTTCTCAATAATTAACGGGACAGTAAGAAGTATGGTAGGTTTTACCAGTTTCAGGGCAGGCATCAGCACCGGTGGTGTCGGGGGTTTGCGGAGATAATAGGTGCAGGCGCCGCTGATCATCGGCAATATCAACCCGAGCGTGTTCTCATAAGTATGCGAAAGAGGCAGCACCGAAAGAAAACGGTCGTTTTCGTTGATAGGCTGTATTATACTGGATTTTATCGCATCAAAACAAATGTTTTTATGGGAGAGCATCACGCCTTTTGGCTTGCCTGTGGTTCCTGAGGTGTAAATAATGGCAGCAAACGTGTCTTCATCCACGGAATAATTTCGGAACGGCTTTGCAGATATGTCAAAAAGCAAATTTTGCTTTTCGGGATGCAGCAGCGAGAAATCATCTAAAACAATAATATCTTCAGGAATACTTTTCTCTACACCTTTAAATTTATACCGCAGGTTATCAGAAACAAATATCAGTTTGGTTTCCGAATGTGTCAGAAACTTTGCTATTTCGTCTGAATGAAAATCAGGCAGCAAAGGAACTACCACGGCGCCCATAAAAGTAATCGCAAAATAGGCAATCCCCCAATGAGGCATATTCGTGCTCAGGATAGCCACTTTATCGCCCGGCCTGATGTTTAATTTTTCAAGATAAGCAATGAGAGCATAAATCTTTTCATCCATTTCCCTATAAGTAACAGGCGTTTCACCCACAAAAGCAAGCGCGTTATGATGCGGAAACTTTTTAACTGTGTTTGAAAATAAAGAGGGAAATGTTAACGAACGCTGAGGTTTTGACATGAACATATAATTAAGGGTGCAAAGGTACGAATCATTCAGCAATTTTTTAGTTTAAGATTTCTTAAACAATGTTAAAATCAAAACATTCCACCATCCTGTATTGATTTCTTACTACGCTTGCGCATGGTCTCATCAAGAATTATTTTTCGTAAGCGTATGGACTTTGGTGTTACTTCCACGTACTCATCATCCTTAATATATTCCATGGCTTCTTCAAGTGAAAATTTTATCGCGGGAATGATTACTGCCTTGTCGTCAGAGCCGGATGCCCTGATATTGGTAAGTTTTTTTGTTTTTATCAGATTCACCACAATATCGTCGTAGCGTGTATTCTCGCCTATGATCTGACCTACATAAATTTCGTCGTTGGGTTCAACAAAAAAACTTCCCCTGTCCTGAAGTTTATCCAGCGCATAAGTAATGGCATGGCCGGTTTCTCCGGATATCAGCGAACCGTTTCTGCGGCTTGCGATCTCGCCTTTCCAGGGTTCAAAGGCTTTGAATGTATGAGCGATCACAGCTTCGCCTTCGGTGGTATTGAGCACGGCATTGGTGAGCCCGATGATCCCCCGTGCCGGAATATCAAATTTCAGTTCGACACGATCGTTGCGGGTTTCAATAGTAACGATCTCACCTTTTCGTTTTGTAACGATTTCAATGACTTTGCCTGAAAACTCCTCAGGAACATGTATGGTAAGCGATTCGACAGGTTCATGTTTCACGCCGTTGATCTCTTTGATAATTACCTGTGGCTGTCCGAGCTGAAATTCATAGCCTTCGCGCCTCATCGTTTCCACCAGGATGGAAAGATGCAGGATACCCCTGCCGAAAACCAGCAACTTGTCAGGCGAATCAGTCTCTTCAACACGGAGGGCCAGGTTGCGTTCTGTTTCACGAAAAAGCCGCTCACGTAGATGCCTCGAGGTAACAAAAACTCCTTCTTTCCCAAAAAACGGGGAATTGTTTACGGTGAACAACATGCTCATGGTCGGTTCGTCAACAGTGATCGGAGAAAGGCCTTCCGGACATTCCAGGTCGGCAATGGTATCGCCGATATCAAAATTCTCCGGCCCTAATACTGCACATATCTCTCCTGCTCCTACTTCATATTTCACCTTTTCCTTGCCCAGTCCTTCAAACAGGTACAATTCCTTAATCGTGGTTTTTGTAATGGTTCCGTCATTTTTTACGAGCGAAAGCTGCATTCCCGCCTTGATGCTTCCTCTCGAAATGCGGCCTACAGCGATACGTCCCACATAGGAAGAATAGTCAAGCGAGGTGATCTGAAGCTGCAGGGTGCCCGGGACATGTTTTGGTGCAGGTATATATTTAATGATCGTATCAAGCAGATAACTGACATCCTTGGTCGGGTTTTGCCAATCGGCTGACATCCAACCTTGCTTGGAAGAACCAAAAACCGTCGGAAAATTCAACTGATCTTCCGTGGCATCGAGGTTGAACATCAGATCAAAAACTTTTTCCTGAACTTCGTCCGGAGAACAATTGGGTTTATCCACTTTATTTATGACAACGATGGGTTTTAAGCCGAGATCGAGGGCTTTCTGCAACACAAAGCGTGTCTGCGGCATCGGGCCTTCAAAGGCATCGACCAATAATAACACACCGTCAGCCATATTCAGGACACGCTCTACTTCCCCTCCAAAATCAGAGTGGCCGGGGGTATCGATAATATTAATTTTTACATTCTTATATCTTACGGAAACATTTTTTGATAGAATGGTAATGCCTCTTTCGCGCTCCAGATCGTTGGAATCCAGGATCAGTTCCCTCTTTTCCTGATTATCGCGAAACAATTTTACCTGGTATAAAATCCGGTCAACAAGTGTGGTTTTTCCATGGTCAACGTGTGCTATAATAGCTATATTTCTGATTTCTTGCATCTTAGATAGTAAATTAACAGGTTTTCAAAAGAATTTGCAAAGGTAGTCTTTATTATCCACATACAATGTCGGCAGCAAGACATTTGATTGTATATTTGCACTTTTATAATAACTTTTATTAAAAACGAATGTCACATTTAAGATTATCCCTCATTGTTTTTCTGGCATTTATCATAACCGGGGCATCAATGCCTCCTGATAAATCAAAAAAAGACGTTTTTGATATAAAACTTATTGAGAAATCCCTGGCAAGAGTCACCGACAGTCTGTATGCCGGGAAATATGAAGTATCGAATTCTCTATATCGCTTTTTTGAAAACGATCTGAAAAAAAACGGCAAAACGGATGCGCTTAAAATCAGCAAGGTCGATTCTTTGAATTGGAGAGATAAACTGGCCTTCAACGAGCCCTATGTTGATTATTATTACAGCCATCCGGCATATAATGATTACCCGGTGGTAAATATTTCATATGAAGCCGCTGTATTGTTCTGTGATTGGCTCACAACAAAATATAATGAATCTCCGAAACGAAAATTCAGAAAAGTACTCTTCCGGCTACCGACGAGCAAAGAGTGGACAAAAGCTGCCCGTTGCGAGGAAACAAATTTTGCATACCCCTGGGGTGCAAAATTGCAGTATAATTGTAAGAATGCATGTAATTTTAAAAGTTTTGGCGACGAACGCATCACATTCCGTAAAGATTTGGATATTTATGAAATTGTCAAAAACCCTTCCGGAAACGGGTACGAGGTTTCTGTATCTGCCGATATTACGGCTCCTGTTAAATCATACCTGCCCAACAAATTCGGATTATATAATGTTTGCGGTAACGTGGCTGAAATGATCGTCGAAAAGGGAAAAACGCGCGGCGGAGGATGGAAGGACTCCGGCTGGGATGTGCGTATCGATGCTGTGGGAACTTACGGAAAATCCGCTACCGATATCGGGTTCAGGTATTTTATGGAGGTCATTGAAAAATAAAACATGAACATACTCGTTCCGGAAAAAAAATTTGTTGTCGTGGCGGATTCCCACACCCACGAGCCACTCGAGATATTCTTTGATGATAGCCTGCCTGATCTGCATTCAGAGATATTCGGCGCGGCACAGAAAATATGGAAAGAAAAAGGCATAGAAACTGTCTGTGCGGGCGGCGGCAGATTCTGCATTATGGATAACTACGCGGTTTTTTTTGGCAAATCGCAAAAATACCACCGTTTTGAAAATAAAATTGTGGAAGCATTGAGCAAAAAGCACCCGGCATTTAAGGACAAAGGCTACAAGATTATCTGCGATACCAAATACGACAACCCCCGGCAACTGATCAAAATCTACGGTTAAAGATCATTGGTTTTTGTCGCTTGCGCGCCGCTCTCCCAGCACATGATAATCCTTTTGCTGTATGGCTTTCAGCGGTAACTCCCTGTTCTTATACATGGATTTCAGATAAAAGTTATGATAGGCAAGAGTAATATTTGTGACAAGCCCGGACACCAGCATCACCGCCATAAGTATGGTGAACCATTTTTTACGGAACAGCGGTTCCCAGCAATAGAATGAATAAAACATCACCAGCGGAAAAAGCACATAAAATGTATGTGATGACGGCCCTTTCACACTGAAGAAAAAGCTGAAATAGGTGATCAGCATGGCAATGAATGCAATCCATTTTATCCATAAAAAATCGCTTTTGGGATTTTTTCTAAAGAAGGCAAAAATCAGGTAGGCCACCTGCAGAAAGCCCATCACAATGGCAAATAAAATAAATGGTGCCGCCGGAAAATAATCCTTGAAAAACTGCACTTTTGAACCTCCGTCGGTATCAATAAAACGCGGAATCTCATTGGTAGCAAAAGACACATATCTTAACAGCACCGTGAATATTTCTTTTACATTGGAAATATTAAGAGCAATATTTTCCGAAGTACCTCCACCTCCTGACTGAAGGCCATACCTCACAAAGGTCGGGATGAGCACTGAAGCAGCTATAAGGCATCCCACAATAAATGTGATGACAACCATTTTATTTTTCCTGAATGAAAACCAAAATGCGGTTACAATAAACGGCAGTAACAACACCCATGACATATGCAACTGGCAAATCCAGAACAGTGAAAAACCCATCAGCAAAAAAGAAAGCCACGGCTTTATAAAACCTATGTGTAGCTTTGGTATTGCTTCAAAGAAACCAATAAAAAACAATACCGCGCCAAAAAGCACATAAGATGGATTGAATATATGCGTGGAAAAATTCATAGTCCACGGACAAGTCATTAGCCATACCCAGATAAACCATTCAGGTGTTTCGGTAAATCTTTTTTGCAGGTACACAGCAAAAAGGCAAAGTACGCCAAAAGACAAAATATTAAGGAAAATATAAGGAGCTTCAGGTATTTTCAGCAAGTAAAAAGGCAAACCAACCAGCAGCCCCTGCAGCGCACCGGGGATCTGCGAGCCGGTATAAACAACATCCGGCCCGTAATACGGAAAGTTTCCTGTGGTATAAAATTTCAGGCCGATAAGATATATCTGCAGTTCATCGGGAAACCAGAACTCGGAGCACAAACCGTAGACAAGCCTTAAAACAAAAATCGCTAACAGCAGAAACGGCAAATAATATTTGAATTTATCAGCTTTCAGATTCATCATTCAAAGATAGATATTATCATTCCATTTCGGCTGGTTTGTAATAAGAAATTTTTTTCGGAAACATATAAAATAGTGAGGAGGTTACAATATAATGCTAAATTTGCACCTGCAAAATCCATTTATGGAACCTAATAAAAACAAGGGATTAAAAATTATTTCTGCTTATCTCTTAAAACTTTTTGTTTTCTGGATGCTGCTTTTTTTTGTGCACCACTGTTTTTTTTTAGTATTCAATTATAAGGCACTGGCAGGCATTCCATTCTGGCATACGATGCTTTCTTTCTGGAAGGCGCTGCGGATGGATGTTGCTTCTGCCTGCTACCTTATGCTGCTGCCGCTGATAATTCTATGTTTGGGGATTACCACAAAACACAGTGAGAAATATTTCGCTGCAGCAAAATGGGTAAATTCTTTTCTGATAATTTTTTATCTGGTCATCAGTTTTGCCGGACTGGGGCTTTATGCCAACTGGGGCACCAAAATAAACTCAAAAGCCCTGTCGTTCCTGATCTATCCGAGAGAAATGGCAGGTATAATTTTCGATATATATAATTTGTTGTATTTCGTGATCCTGCTCGTGATACTGACGCTGATCTTTCTGGTGTACCGGCATATTTTCAAAACTCCCGCCACCACAAACTCAGGGTGGCTCCCCAGCGTTATCTTTTTTCTGATATTCGCAGGATTATTGTTTATAGGCGCCCGCGGTGGCTTGCAGAAATATCCTATCAATAAAAGCTCGTGTTTTTATTCAAAATACAATGTTTTAAACTTCGCCGCACTGAACGACTTCTGGAATTTTTCAGCCATGCTCACCAGACCCCGGATAAAAGAAAATCCCTATGTGTTTTTCGATAAGCAGGAAGCAAAAAAAACAGTTGAGGAACTATTTGCTGATAAAAAGAATAGTACTGAGTATCTCCTGAAAACAAGCAGGCCCAATATCGTACTTATCGTTCTTGAAAGTTTCAGCGCCGATGCCATCGCCTGCCTTGGCGGAGAAAAAGGCATTGCTCCCTGTTTTGATTCTCTGGCAAAAGATGGATTGCTTTTTACCAATGCGTATGCAACAGGTTTTCGCACCGACCAGGGGCTGGTGGCCTTACTCAGCGGTTTTCCGGCACAGCCGCGGACTTCCATCATAAAGAATTTTGAAAAATTTGACAAACTGCCCAACCTGATAAAAACCATGGGCCAGAACGGCTACTTCACTTCATTTTATTACGGCGGGGATTTGAGTTATGCCAATACAGAAACATACCTGCAGATGGCCGGAACAGAAATTCTCATGGGCAAAAGCGATATCCCGCACACACGCAGCACCGACTGGGGCGCTTACGACGAAGATGTTTTTGCTTATCAACTCAATGATCTGAAAGAAATGCAGCAGCCTTTCTTTTCTGTTATGTTAAGCCTAACAAACCACGAGTATTTTGTTGCTGATGTTGAAAAAGTTTTCCCGGGGAAAACCGAAAATGACCTTTTCCATAATACCGCACACTATACAGACAAATGCCTGTACAATTATATTCAGCAAGCTAAAAAAACCTCATGGTATTCAAATACGCTTTTCGTCATCACCGCCGACCACGCACACAAGCACCCGCTGGAAAGGGAATACAACGTGCCGGAGCGCCATCATATCCCGTTGCTGCTTTACGGTGAGGTATTGAAAAATGATTACCGGGGAAAGACATTCAGCAAGGCTACATCACACGTTGACATTGCTCCCACCCTGTTGTCGCAGCTAAAAATTAATCACTCGGAATTTTCGTGGGGAAAAAATGTCATGAACAAATACGCTCAGGATTTTGCATTTTATACTTTCGACGATGGATTTGGCTTCGTTACCGACAGTATCGAGCTCATTTACGACCAAAATTTCAAGTCCGTAGTAAGCAGCAAAATTAAAATTCAGGGTTGCAGGCCTGAAAAATCCCTCAAACAGGGAAAATCTCTTTTACAGTTGTTGTTTCAAAAATATATCGAATTGTAAAAATTCAGATCACGCCCAATTGGATTCAGCAATATTTTTCACTTCGTAAACACCTTGGGCCATCTCCGCAACTGTTGTTAAGTCATTCGAATAATCATCATCTTATGAGTTTGTACCGATCCGCTTAGGCGTTATGACCGTTTAAACCGATTTGAAAAATAATATAGTCCAAACTTCGCTTCACTCGTTTGTACTTCAGCCTCTGCGGATATTTTTATCATCGGTATGACCCTGTCAGACTGTCGCAGACAGGCAGGCAAATAAGAAATATCAATACGCCCTATTGGACTAATTGATATTTCAATTTGCTATTAACACAAATAAAATAACCCAATAAAAAAAATTTTTGTAATTTTACATATAACAAAACTATCATTTTTTCAAACATGAAAAATGCTATTTATAGCGTAATTACAGGGACAGGAAGTTATATCCCCTCAAGAAGTGTCAGAAATGAGGATTTTCTCTCTAACATATTTTATGATGCAGAAGGGGCAATACTCAAAAATACAAGCCTGGAAATAATAAATAAATTTCTGGAAATAACCACCATTGCTGAAAGGCGTTATGTTGCAGATGACCTTGTAACCTCTGATATTGCCTGTTATGCAGCCGATGAAGCGATCAGATCGGCAGGCATTGATAAAGAAGAATTGGATTATATCATTGTTGCCCATAATTTTGGCGATATAAGAAATGACAATAAAAGAACAGATATTGTTCCATGCCTGGCTGCACGTGTAAAACATAAACTGGGAATAGAAAACCCTGATACCGTGTCCTACGACCTTCCTTTTGGCTGTCCGGGCTGGCTTCAGGCCATGATACAGGCCGATTATTATATAAAATCAGGGGATGCAAAAAAAATTCTTGTGGTCGGGGCAGAGACCTTGTCCAGAATTTGCGATCCGCACGACAGAGACAGTTTATTATATGCTGACGGCGCCGGAGCCGCCATTCTGCAAGCCAGGGAAAGTAACGACCCGATCGGGATACTTGCTCATAAAACACGCTCAGATACTTTGTTGCACTCCAAAATGCTGTACATGGGGTAGTCCTATAACCCTGATCATGACCAGAATAACCTGTACCTGAAGATGAACGGAAGAAAACTTTATCAATATGCTCTTGAAAATGTGCCACAGGCAATAAAAGAATGTCTTGAAAAAAACGGCACGCATCTCAGTAAAATCAATAAAGTGCTGATACATCAGGCCAACGGTAAAATGGATGACGCCATCTTAAAAAGGCTCTATGGCCTGTATGATATGAAAGATGTGCCTGAAGGCATTATGCCTATGTCAATTTCGTGGCTGGGTAATTCTTCCGTCGCAACCTTACCTACTTTATTTGATCTGATCCTGAAAGGCAAATTGGAACCGCATAAAATAAATCAAGGCGACACCATTGTTTTCGCATCCGTTGGAGCAGGAATGAACATCAATGCTATGGTTTACAAAATGGCATGATCTCACACAAAAAAGTCTTCAATTCGACTTGACTATTTTGGCTGTTTCATTACGATAGCCTGTAGTTTCATAAAGTACGGCTTATCCAGGGGATAGTTCATGCGGCCTGCGGTATTTATGTCTTCCCATGCCTGCAAATAATTACCTTTATCAAAATTAGCCACCGACCGGTTCACATAAGCCGCGGCATCATTGGGATTCATCTGTATTGCAGTATTGTAGTCGGCAATGGCGGCATCAAGCTGTTTCATTTTGTACCTTGCCAGCCCGCGCCACGAATAGATATCGGATTTTTTCTGATTCAGGCTGACTGATTTATCAAGGTTTTCGAGCGCTGCGGCATACTGTCCGTTTTTATAATAATACAATCCCAGCCAATAGTATACTTCGTAATTGTCTGGCTTGAGTTCTTTGCTTTTTTCAAGGTCGGCCAAAGCTTCTTTGTACCTGCCCAACTGCACAAAGGCAGTTCCTCTTTTCAGGATGGCATTGGCATCTGTAGGTTTTTTTTGTAAATAATGATCGTAAAAAGGCAGCGCTTCATTAAACCGCAGCAGCGCACTCAACGAATTAGCCTTGCCTATCAGCCCGTCATTGTCCTCGGGATTCAGCCCCAGGCAAACCGTAAAATCACGGACAGCTTCCTCATGTTTCTCCAGGTTATTATAGACCACCCCCCTGTTACTCCATGCCTGATAATAGAGTGAATCATTCTTTATCGCCGTACTGAATTCTTTCAGCGCCTTGTCGTAGTCCTTCTCCCAGTGATAATAAAAATATCCGAGATTGTTGTAAGCAAAGGGCAGATAAGGGTATACACGTGTCAGGTCACGCATCAGCACTTCTCCATTCTTCCATTTGCCGATACGCTGCCAGGTCAGCACCGAAAAAAAGACCACAAAAAGGGCGACAATGATATGCAGCAAGGGCCTGAGGCGTTTCAACGTTTCAGATTTGCCATGTAGGCCATTATCATATAGTTTCCCCAGAATAAAGAACAAGCCGATATAGGGTACATACGTGTAACGTTCAGCCATAGAAGCTCCTCCGACAGGTACGATCTGTAGGACAAGCGCTATGGTTACAAAGAAAAACAAAGTCCCGAAAATATAATGTCTACCGAATTTTTTTGAAAAGACGATCAATGCGATGAAGAGCAATACAACAAAAGGAGCGATATAATAGATCAGGGGAAACCATCCGTCCGGCTTGCCCGGATAGGGATACATGGCTCCCAGTTTGACAGGCACAAAGAGTTTCCAGAGATACGTCATGGTGGAATGGCACACGATAAGCAGCCGCTCAAACAAGGTAAACATAGGCGTCAGATCTTGTATGGCGCCTTTTTCGGATTGTGAAAACACCGCAAGAAGGCCAACAACAATGGACAGCGCAAAAAACGGAAGTTTTTCGAGTATGAGTTTCAGATCGAGTTTCCTTCGGAGGTAATAATCAACCACAAACAGTGCTACAGGCAAGGCCACCGCCGCGGACTTTGACAACAAAGACAAAAAGAAAAACACCAGGGCAAAAATGTAATGTTTACGCCGCCGCTCCTTTTGGGTGAAATAATAAAAATACTGTATGAGCGACAGCATAAAAAAGAAGGTGTACAAAACATCTTTACGCTCGGATATCCAGGCCACCGACTCGACATGCATGGGATGTATCCCAAACATCAGCGCCACAAAAGCAGCAATTTCAGCACGTTTTGAGATCAGTTTGATAAATATAAAAACCAGTAAGACATTGAGCAGGTGAAAAAGCAGGTTATTGATGTGATACAACAGCGCATGCTCTCCGACCATTGAATATTCTAAGGCATAAAAATAAGTAGTCAGCGGGTGATAGTTGCCTTTGTAAAAAGTGGTAGGATTGAAAATGGTTTTAAAATTATCCCACGAAAGTTCGTGAACCAGCTCGTGCTCGTGAATATAGCCGCCATCGTCCCAGTTGACGATAAAATCATTACTAAGCGAAGGGATATAAACAATCAGCGTGATCAGCATGATGACAGCTGCAAACAGTATCTCTTTTTTGCGGCTGCCTGTGGCACTCATTCCCGCGCCGGCATTACTCTGCAGCACAGGTGACTGGACAGGCTTGGCAGGCTGAAGATTTTTTTTATTTTTTTTACCCATGAAATGCTGATAAATTTCTTGTCAAAATAAAGAAAATTCAATGAGAACATCAGAAAAAATATGAAGTTTTCTGATTAAAATTGAAATCATGAATAACAACGAAAAGTTTCTACGCTGCTTTTTACAAATGAATAGGCCGTAGGCAGAGACGGAATCTAAAGTATTCTCATTTGATTTTCAACGCCTTTTTTACTCCGCCCTACAGAGTGAAGCCGTTGAAAATCAGCCACCCTTCAGGGCTGGGGTAAAAGCTGATTTTCAACATTGCCACTTTATACACAGACTCTGACAAAATCAAGTAATTTTTTTGTAATTTAGCAAAAATTAGCAGGGATGACCATACAGCAGATCCTTACGAAATACTGGGGATATTCTTCTTTCAGGCCGATGCAGGAAGACATTATCCGGTCGGTACTCGATGGCAATGACACGCTGGCGTTGTTGCCCACGGGAGGTGGAAAATCGCTGTGTTATCAGGTACCTGCTATGGCCAGAGAAGGAATATGTATTGTTGTGTCGCCGCTCATCGCCCTGATGAAAGATCAGGTAGATAACCTGAACCGGAGAGGCATCAAAGCCATCGCTGTCTATTCGGGCATGAACCGTTATGAGATCGACATTGCTTTAGACAATGCTGTTTTCAACAAAGAAGTGAAATTTCTGTACCTCTCGCCTGAACGTCTTGCCACGAGCCTCTTCCGCGAGCGGCTGAAACGCATGAAAGTAAACCTTTTCGCGGTGGATGAGGCACATTGTATCTCACAGTGGGGTTACGATTTCAGGCCACCCTACCTGAAAATTGCTGAGATACGCGAATATCTTCCGGGCGTTCCCATTCTGGCACTTACAGCCACAGCTACAACAGAAGTGGTCGTTGACATACAGAAAAAATTGCTGTTCCGCAAAAACAACCTGATACAATCGAGTTTTGAACGAAAGAACCTCTCCTACTTTGTAAAAAAAGAAGAAAACAAACTGCAGACACTCCTGAAAATTGCAGGAAAAAACAAAGGCTCGGGCATTGTTTATGTCCGCAACCGTAAGAAAACACGGGACATCTCGGATTTTCTGAACAAAAACAATGTCAGCGCAGATTTTTATCATGCCGGGATAGAGCCTGTCTTAAGGGATAAAAAACAATCTGCCTGGCAAAAAGGGATCAAAAGGGTGATGGTATGCACCAACGCTTTTGGTATGGGCATCGACAAGCCCGATGTGCGTTTTGTGGTACACTTAGACCTGCCCGATTGCATTGAAGCCTATTTTCAGGAAGCCGGACGTGCCGGACGGGATCAGAAAAAAGCCTTTGCCGTGCTGCTTTACGAAAATGCCGACATCGTGGATGCGATCAGGAATTTTGAAACGTCGTATCCCGAAAAGGAAATGATCCGCACGGTTTATAACTGTCTCGGCAATTATTATCAACTGGCTGTCGGTTCCGGTGCCGATACCACCTATGTGTTTAATATCAACGAATTCAGCGAGCATTATAACATTTCGCCTATCATCGTTTTCAGTTCACTAAAATTTCTGGAAAAAGAAGGATACATATGCCTTTCTGACTCGTTCAACGATGCTTCGAAACTGCACTTTATCCCCGACAATAAGGCTTTATATAAATTCCAACTGGCAAACCCGAGGTTCGACCCTTTTATCAAACTTCTGTTACGCATGTACAGCGGGCCTTTCAACGATTTCGTCAAGATCGATGAAAACGAGATCGCCCGAAAAATGAATACCGACGCGGCGGCAGTTACCAGAACGCTGAATGAGTTAGTTAAGCAGAATGTGCTGTATTATGAAGCCCGCAGCAACCTTCCCAAACTGACATTTACCTGCGAACGCCTTGATGATAAGGAACTGATGATTTCTGATGTTAACTACAAAGAACTTAAAGATAAGGCACTGTTGCGGCTCGAAGCCATGACGGAATATGTGGCAGGAAACACCAAATGCCGCAACCAATACCTGCTGGGCTATTTCGGTGAGAAAAACAGCAAGCGCTGCGGCATCTGCGACGTATGCGTTAAGCGCAATGAAATAGGCATCAGCGAGTTTGAATTCGACTCCATTATCGAGATCATCAGGCCCCTGCTGAACGAAGAACCGATGACCCTTGAAGAAATTTTAGCTAAGGTGGAAAATATGAATGAGGACCACCTCATAAAAGTGCTCCGGTGGCTTGTCGACAACGACAAGATAGCGCTGGACAAAGAGGGAAAATACCGGTGGGGGTGATTCTCTTCAGTACAAACTATCACAGAATAAGGAAGGAATGAGGGAGAAGAATTAAATGACCGAGGTTGCGTGCTAGTGTTCATTTCAGAGTACTTCCCTATCAATCCGTCATATAAGGATACTAAAAGTAATACCCATCAAATTAGCACATCCTGAACGATTGATTTTAAATGTTGTTATGCTTTCGAGCTTTGTTTTTCTGCTTTTCCTCAATTGTTGATGAGTTAAACCGGACTAGTTTATCCCAGTCAATTTCTCCATTTTCTTTACAGAAATCATTAGCAAATTCTTTAGTGAATTTGTTGATCATTTGTGAATAGGATTTCATAAAAGTGTCATTTTTTTCTTTTGCCTTATAACCAAGCGGTTCAATTATGTCCGTATATAGATTAGAATTGCCTGAAATGAATTCCCAAAACTTTTGACCGCAATATTTATAATAATCACCTTTATCAGGCTGATTGTCGCGTCCATAACAACAACCATTTACTGAAATAATATTTAATTTTGAATTACTGGTTCTTAGTGTTTTTTTTGCTGTCTTAAAATCTGAAACCATTTTTGCAATTTGAGAACTATTTCCCCAATTTGGCCCAGATTTAATATTAACAATGTAACGACTTCCATCATTGTCAAACTCAAGGTCAATCCCAAGTATTCCAGATTTTTTACCGCCATATACTTGCTCATTTATGTAAATTGCAAGACCTTCAAGCCAATCTCCAAAAATTCCTTCTTCGCTTGAAGATATGTGTGCATCAACAATCCCGCAAATAATCTTTTCTGCTGTCAGAACATATTTAGCCTTAAATAAATATGGATTTTTTCTTTTAAGAACTTGTGAAAGCTTCAAGCCGTCAAGACTCTGGATACGTTTTTCGTGAAAAGTGCCAATATTTTTCTCAACGTACTTTGATACGTCGTTCAGATTTATTTTTTTCATATTTTACTTTTGATTCTAATAAATAAAGTTCGACTGGTTGAAGTTCCTTTTTTACCATTTCATAATATTCTGGTACTATATCAATTCCAATTGAATTTCGTTTCATCCTATTTGCAACAATTAAAGTTGTACCTGAACCCATAAATGGATCAAGTACTGTATCATTTTGTTTAGTGAAAAGTTTTATAAACCATTCTGGAAGTTCTTCAGGAAATGCAGCGCTATGATTTTTGTTGTTGCATTCTGTGGCAAGATGTAATACATTTGTTGGATATGCTTTTTCTCTGTCCAACCAGTTTGAAATATTTTTCCCAAATCCACTACCGACTTTTGAGTTATCCCTTGTCTTATCAGTTTCAGAAAGGTTCCTTAGTCTGTTTTTAGCCCAATCACCCATTGGTACCATCACTGCTTCCTGGTACATAGTGAATCTCTTGTCTTTGTTAAATTGAAGAAGTCTTTCCCACGAATCACGAAAACGATTTGGCCATTTTCCCGGATATGAATTTTTTTTATGCCAAATAAATTCTTCTGTCCAGAGCCAACCTTGTTTTCGCATTGCTAAAATTAATTCCATTACATAAGTACTGCGTTCGCCTTCAACAACTTTTTCCTTTATGTTTAAAATAAAAGTCCCTGTTGGTTTTAAAACTCGCAATAATTGCTTAGAAATTGGCAAAAACCACTCAACATATTTATCGGGATGAATTCCTCCATATGTACTTTTTCTCTGATCTGCATAAGGTGGAGATGTTACGATTAAGTCGACTGAATTGTCGTTGAGTAGTTTTAATTTCTCTTTACTGTCTCCTAAGTAAATGTCTGTCAATATTTCCATTCAAATTTCTTTTATCAACAAATTTACGTTTTTTTTTGTTTCCGGATTCATCCTGTTAATAAGTCGGTAATTGTCAGATTGTCTTAATTTTCCTTTGACCCTAATCTTAGGCATACAAACAAAGTTAGCGCATCCATTCTTTATAATCACGATGATTTTAATTTGTAATCGATTTATTATAATTATATTTTTTTTCTATATATTAAATAATGAATTTTATTATTCTTCGATTAATAAAACACGGGAATTATTTTTATTCTGTCCTTATAAAATTGACAGTCACACCTTTTATCAGGCTGAGTTTCTCATAGATTTTTCCTGCAAAAAGCTTTCTGACCGAAAATTCAATTTTGCAGTTAAGATCAAAATTCTGAGAAAGCTGTTTAATATTTTCATCCTTCAGGATTCGCATCACATCATTCATCTGCTCGTAGGTAAACAGGACTTCATAGACATCATTTACCGTTTTCTCAACAATGGTATTGTTTTCAAGAGCTTCCTTCGCCGCAGTTTTGTAGGCATTGATCAGTCCCGGGACACCCAGTTTGGTTCCGCCATAATACCTGACCACCACCACCAGCACGTTCGTAAGGTCTTTGGATTGTATTTGCCCGAATATAGGCCTTCCCGAAGTTCCGGATGGTTCGCCGTCGTCGCTGAAACGGAACACAGTCTTATCAAAACCCAGGCGGAACGCATAACAATGATGGGTAGCATCAAAATATTTCTTTTTGATTTTCTCCAGTTCGAGTTTCATTTCCTGCTCGTTGCTCACGGGCACAGCCAGTCCGATAAACCGGCTGGACCGGTCGCGGAAAACGCTTTCGGAGGTAGAAGCAATGGTAAAATAGGTGTCCTCAAACAACATCATACAAGATTTGTACAAAGGTAGAAATATTTATTTATCAAGCCCCAAGTCACAAGTCCCAATCCGCCGCGACGAACCAAGTCCCAAGAACCAAGGCCCAAGAACCAAGGCCCAAGTCTAAAGTCTAAAGATCCAGTGTCAAATCCTCAGCGTCAGGCCAATCTAAAATCTCTAATCTCTCAATCTCTTATTCTCTTAATCTCCCTATCTCCCAATCTCCCAATCTCCTATTCTCCCAATCCCCTAATCCCTTATTCTACTCAATTAACAACTTAATCTCCCAATGACCCAATGACCTAATGACCAAATGACCAAATGACTTAATGACTTAATGACCTAATGACCCAATGACCTAATGACCTAATGACCTAATGACCTAATGACCTAATGACCAAATGACTTAATGACTTAATGACCTAATGACCCAATGACCTAATGACCTAATGACCTAATCCCTAATCTCCCAATCTCCGAATATCCCAATCTCCTATTGACTATTGACCAATGAACTAATGACTTAATGACCTAATGACTCAATGACTTAATGACCTAATGACTCAATGACTTAATGACCTAATGACTCAATGACTTAATGACCTAATGACTCAATGACTTAATGACCTAATGACTCAATGACTTAATGACCTAATGACTCAATGACTTAATGACCTAATGACTCAATGACTTAATGACCTAATGACTCAATGACTTAATGACCTAATGACTCAATGACTTAATGACCTAATGACTCAATGACT
>Ga0209099_1000553_pt1 | contig 43940 bp, 32 predicted proteins | sample AD_JPNHW2_MetaG_FD_184430 | JGI IMG/M metagenome (GOLD analysis project Ga0209099, IMG submission 184430) | Active sludge microbial communities of municipal wastewater-treating anaerobic digesters from Japan - AD_JPNHW2_MetaG (SPAdes) (version 2) | ecosystem: Engineered > Bioreactor > Anaerobic...
CCTGCGTTACAAAGCTCAATTTTCACATTTTCCGGGAAGGTTTTTGTCCAGGTGATCAGGTGGGATGCTCCCCGGTTCCATTGCTCTCCCGCAGTAGGAGCTGTCACCGTAACGGTTCCGCCGGTACTTGCGGAAATCTGGAAAACATTGCCGAGGTCAAAGCATGCCGGATTATTGACGTTGGATATTTTAATCCTGTAAGATCCAACCGAATAATTGGAGGGGATGTACCAGTTAAAAGAATTGCCGGAAATAGACTTCTTTATCGTGGCTAAAGAGGCGCCTGCCGGATCACACAACTCAATTTTAACATTGGAGGTGAGGTTGTCGTCCCAGGTGATGGTATGGGTTGTACTCCTTGCCCACGTATCCGCGCCATTGGGAGTCAGCGCCGTAACGAAAGGCAAAGCCGTGGATACGATCTGAAAGGGAGCGCTGGCACCATATATGGTCCACCCCGGAAAACCATAAGGGTAAACCCTGATCTCGTATAAGCCATTGGTGATGCCGGTCGGAATGGTCCATGGATAAGTCGTTCCCCCGGTACTGACCACAATATCTCCATATACGGGATCCTTGGCAGTTCCTCCTGAAGGCCAGAGTTCTATCCAGACATTCTGGGTAAAGCCTGTTTCATACCAAGAGATGATCCGCGTCGTTCCTTTTTGCCATTGGGCGCCCCCATCAGGAGCAACCACTGTAACAGGAGAATCTGCCATGGCCAGGTTTCCAATACCCGCCAGCAAAAAAAACAATAAAATGAAAGCGTAACGGTTATTTTTCATGATGTAAAATTTTAGGGTTTGGTTGGGTTATAAGGTTTTGTAATTAGCGATGTCCAAAGATACAATTAATTCTGAAAAAATCAAGTTGACGTTGACATAAATTTAGTATATGTTGCTTTTTTGCCGGTAAGTGTGATCTTTGTCTTTTTTCTCAGGATGATGAAGGTCTCCTGGCGATGTTATGTCATGTGTAACGGTCTGCAGGACATAATTATTTTTTCCGTGATTTTTGGAAACGTTGCAAAAATCTGTACTTTTATAAAATTAAGCGATCGGATATGTTGACCTTGAAAATTTTCTTCTGGATTTTCCTTTTCATCTTGGTTTATGCCTATCTGGGCTATGGCCTGCTCCTTTATCTGCTGGTGAAGTGTAGAAAAAATAACAATGAGTCGCCCTTCGGAGAAGAGGCTGGTGAGGATCCCGAAGTGACATTGTTTGTTGCAGCTTATAACGAAATGGATTTTATCCGGATGAAAATGGAAAATTCTTTTTCACTCGATTATCCGAAAGATAAGATCAAACATGTCTGGGTGACCGACGGATCGGATGACGGCACACCTGAATTGCTCAGGACTTATGAAGGGGTTGAAGTGTATCATCAGCCGGAAAGAGCGGGAAAAATTGCAGCTATGAACCGGGGAATGCAATTTGTGAAAACCCCTATCGTAATCTTTTCAGACGGGAACACGCTCCTTGGGAAAGAAGCCATCCGGCGGATTGTTAAGCTCTTCCGTGATCCTAAAGTGGGGTGTGTATCGGGCGAAAAACGGATCTTCAACAAAGAGGGCGCAGCGGCGACGGAAGGCATTTACTGGAAGTATGAGTCGTTCCTGAAGAAACTGGACGCAAAGCTTTATTCTGTTGTCGGCGCAGCAGGAGAACTGTTCGCATTGCGTACCCATCTTTACCGTCCCGTCGAAAAAGATACATTGCTTGACGATTTCATCATCTCCCTAAGGGTTGCTGAACAGGGTTACACCATCCAGTACGACCCTGAGGCCTATGCCATTGAAAATCCCTCCGCCAACGTGAAAGAGGAATTGAAAAGGAAAATAAGGATCTCAGCCGGAGGTATCCAATCGGTTTTACGTTTGAAAGAATTACTCAATCCCTTTCGGTTCGGTCTCCTCTCCTTCCAGTACATTTCGCACCGTGTGCTGCGATGGACACTGGCCCCGTTGGGTTTACCCATTATCCTGTTCTGCAACCTGGCTATCCTTATCAGCGAAGGTTTTCTCGATTTCTCAAGTCTTTATACATGGCTGTTTTACCTCCAAATGCTTTTCTATCTGCTGGCCCTGCTGGGTTGGGTGGCCGAAAACCGCAAAATCAAAGTCAGGATCCTCTATGTACCATACTACTTTATCATGATGAATGTAGCGGTTTACCTGGGTTTTATACGCTTCATCAAAAAACAACAATCGGTAAACTGGGAACGCGCAAAAAGAGGATGAAATGGATACCGGTACAATAAAAAAACATGGGATGAAACTCCTTCTACTGGTGGGAATCCTTATGTTTCACCAACCGGCCATCACTCAAAACAACTCCTGTAAAATCTCTTTCGACGCCACGGTGAACTTAATCAACGGGCACACGAATGCAGCCACCGTCAAACCAGGGGATACCATTTGTCTGACTGCCGGAACGAGAAACTTCCTGCTGATCTCCTACATTCACGGGACACGCGAGGCGCCTGTAACCATCATCAATAAAGGTGGACAAGTGACCATCCTGAACAGTCCCAACTACGCGATCAAGTTCGATTCCTGCTCCCATGTCCGCTTTACCGGATCGGGTGATCCACTGATCCCTTACGGCTTCAAAACTGTTAATGCTCCGGGAACGGGGGTATCCGTCGACGGGATGACTACCGATATTGAACTGGACCGGTTGGAAGTGAGTTACACTGCCTATGCAGGGATCATTGCTAAAACCGAACCCGATTGCGCCTTCAAATCGACCCGGGATAAATTTACCCTGCGCAACCTGAGCATACACGACTGTTATGTCCACCATACCGGCAATGAAGGGTTTTATATCGGGAGTTCAAAATTCAAAAACGGGCAAACCCTGACTTGCAACGGATACGATACCGTGGTTTTTCCGCACCTGCTGAAAGGGGTAAGAATTTATAGCAACCTTGTCGAATTTTCCGGCTGGGACGGGATCCAGGTCAGCAGCGCCGATTCAGGTTGCTTCATCCACGACAATACCGTTTTGTATGATAGTGAAGGAGAAGTACTTTACCAGATGAGTGGGATCATCCTGGGAGGAGGAACCCGGGCTGAATGTTTTAACAATACCATCCGTGATGGCAAAGGCGACGGAATTGATGTGGTTTCCCAAGGTATTCAGAAGATCTATAACAACCTGATCTGTAACCCCGGCCGTACTTATAAACCCGATCAGAACGTTACTCCTTACCTTAAACACGGAATCTATTTAGGCCCCGATTATGCCGCTCCTGCCAACACATACCTCCTGCTGAACAACACCATCCTGTCGCCCAAAAGTTACTGTGTTCAATTCGCCGACGGCCAAAGCACCGGCAACTTAATTGTTAACAATATTCTTGTCAACCCGGGATCCTATTCGATGATTGGCGACATCGCTTACCTCCATTTTACCTCCTCAGTCGATGTCAGGATAACCAATAATATCAAAACATTAAATATTAACGATTTAGACTTCAAAGATCCTGCTGAAGGTGATTTTGACCTGAAAAAAAGCTCCCCTGCTGTGAATACCGGTATGGTGATCGACGGGTTCCCCGTGAATTTCGACCTGCTGAACCGGCCACGACCCTTTGCCCTTCATTACGATATCGGCGCTTTTGAATGTCAGGATTCTTCCTTATTAGCCATCGAAGACCGTACATTACCAGGGGTCATATTAAAGCCCGTTACACCTAACCCCATCCGGGATTATTTTATCCTGGATTATCAACTTGTGAAAGAAACCACTGTGGAGATTGCTTTGTTTGACATAAGGGGGTTGAAACTCCGTGAGATTTTGCACGACAAACAGCGCCCGGGCGACTACCTCCTGAAAGTTGATTGCGATTCATTACAACCGGGATGTTACCTGCTCTCTTTCAAAACCGGGAATTCCGGTTTGATAGAAAAGATTATCCAGACACAATAATGTAATTGTATGAAATCACCGTTAAAAAATCTGATTCCCTTTTGGCTGGGAAGGAAATTAAGAGGAGGATTCCAAAAAATAAACGGGTTGATTTACTCAGGAAACACCCTCTTTTGCCCTTATTGCAATCGTTCTTTCCGGAAATTTATGCCGGGAGGAGAGGATTCACCGGTTATTTACGAAAAACAGATCATCGGTGCGGGATACCGGGAAAATGATGTTTGCCCCCGCTGTTATTCCCTCGACCGCGACCGGTTGGTTTATATTTTTTTAAAAGAAAAGAGCGCCCTGTTCACGGCTCCGCTCAAACTGTTTCACGTTGCACCGGAGGGGTGCATCCGAGCGATGATCTCCCAACTGCCTAATATAACCTATGTCCCTGGTGTCAAGTACCTGGAGGGTTATTACTACGCACGCCAGACGAACCTGTTAGACATTACGAGTATTCCGTATGACGATGAAGCCTTTGATGTTATTATTTGCAACCACGTCCTGGAACATATTCCGGATGACATGCTGGCGTTGCGCGAACTGTTCAGGGTGCTGAAACCGGGGGGATGGGCCATTTTGCAGGTTCCAATTTCAAAAGTGCTGGAAAAAACATTCGAAGACCAGACCAAAATTGATGAACATGAACGGACCACATCATTTGGTCAATTTGACCATGTCAGGATTTACGGGCAAGATTACCGAAGCCGCCTTGAAAGTGTTGGTTTCATCGTCAAACCTTTTCATCCCCTGGCTGAAAACCTTCTTGAAAAATACCATAATTATGCCATCAATCCCCAGGAAGTCCTCTATGTTGCTTATAAATAAACTGCAATGCAAACCCTACTGATTATATTCCTCTCAATTGTTGCATTTTCGCTGATCATTGCTGTAATTAAAATTATCCGGCTGACCGGAAAATCCAAAGAACTGTCAGAACAGCTAAAAAAGACAGAGGAAGAGTTGTCCCAGGTTTCCAAAAAGTTAGAAGAAATGGAAATATCTGTGGAACAACAAATTGAAGAACAGGTTAAGGCAGCAGAAGCAAAAATCAGGGAATCCGAACAAAAAGACATCACCTTGAAAAAAGCCCTGAAGCGTTCGGAGGAATCCAATTTTATGAAAAACGCCTTCCTTTCTAATATCAGTCATGAGATCCGAACGCCGCTTAATAACATCATCGGGTTCGCCAGTCTGCTTGAAGCTGAAATATCCCTTTTAGAAAATACCGAATTGTTTGATTACGCCCATTCCATTTCTGAAAGCGGTGACCGGCTGTTGCATTTGCTAAATAACATTCTGGATATCAGTAAACTGGAAGCCAATGACATGGAAATCGTTTTACGGTCGGGTAACATCAACCAGATAGTAGCCAATTGCACCCAGTTGTACGTCTTTAAAGCCAACGAGCAAAAGCTGAAGTTGAATCTTACAACCAACGAAGTCCCGCCGGTGCTCATGGATGAAAAAGCAATGACCAGGGTAATCAGCGCCATCCTGGAAAATGCTGTCAAGTACACAGAAAGGGGATTTATTAACATTTCTACCGATTACCTTACTTCCCGAAATGAAATCACCATCAGGATCAAGGATTCCGGAAGCGGGATTGATCCCTCCTACCTTCCAATCATCTTCGACCCATTTCGCCAGGAAAGCCTGGGATTCTCAAAAGAGATGCAGGGAGCCGGATTGGGATTACCTTTGGCCAAGAGCTTGGTTGACAGGATGAGGGGCAGGATTGAAATTGAATCTGCTAAAGGCAAAGGCACCATCGTTACCCTGTTTTTTCCGCCCGAAAAAGGCGCCACTGATTCGCTCCCTGTTGTTGAACCCACCCGGCGACAAAAGTTCAGATCTTTGCAGGGACTTGATATTTTTATTGTTGAGGACGACCTGATGAACAAAATCGTGCTCTTTGAAATGACCAAACCCCTGGGCAATGTTGTGACCGCGGTCAATGGAAATGAAACAATGGAAATTATCGGCCAACATTACAAAAATCATAAGCTGTTTGACATCATGCTTTTCGATATCAACCTTCCTCCCCCCTGGGATGGAATCAAATTGATGCAGGAGATCAGAAATATCTATCCCGAATACAGAAACATCCCTTTTGTGGCACAGACTGCATACGCTATGGTCGGGGACAAAGAAAAATTACTGGAAGCCGGTTTCGATGATTATATCTCTAAACCCATCAATCAACAGGAATTGTACAGCATCATAAAAAATCAACTGAACAAAATATAATGGATCCGCAAAAACGAATTGAGGAACTGGAATCAAGAATAAAAGAGCTTGAACTTCAAATCAAAGAACTGAAAGTATCTGCTTCTTCTGAAGAACATGAATCCATCAAAAAAGAGTTGATCCATGCACGACAGATTGCTGAGGATGCCAACCGTTCCAAAACCATGTTCCTGGCCAACATGAGCCATGAAATCAGAACCCCGATGAACAGCATCATCGGCATTTATAACGTCCTGAACCAAACCGCTCTTAATGATGAACAAAGGGAGTTTCTGGAAATCATCAATATCTCCAGCCAAAATCTTTTAGCCATCATCAACGACATCCTGGATCTCTCTAAAATTGAAGCAGGTCAGGTTAAACTGGAAAAGAGACCTTTTTCAATCCAGGAAGAGATCCATAAAGTGATTAAATTGCTCTCCATCAAGGCCAAAGGAAAAGGGATAGACCTTTATTCAAAGATACAGTCTGCCGTTCCACCCTGCGTAACAGGCGACCCTGCACGCTTGCGACAAATCCTCATCAACCTGGCCAACAACGCGATCAAATTCACCAACGAAGGCCAGGTGATGATTGCCACTGAAGTCATTGATCCTGAATCTAAATCCTCCAAGATAAAAGATATTTCCGGGCTTCTTCCCGATAACTATCCACTATTATTGGCGGCCAACCCCGAGGTGGTGACTGTTCTGCGTTTTGAGGTGACCGATACCGGTATTGGCATACCGGCGGAAGACCAGGAGAATTTGTTCAATGAGTTTGCTCAACTCGAAAATCCGTTGATACAAAAATATGAAGGGACAGGGCTGGGGCTCTCCATTTCCAAAAACCTTACCCGGTTGATGAATGGAAAAATCGGGGTCATCAGTGAACCCGGGAAAGGCAGCACTTTCTGGTTTACCCTTGCATTGGAAAAATGCAGCGAGATGCTTCTTCAACCAAACGGTTCACTTCAAAATCATGGGGGAAAAACCATCAGACCCCTGACCATCCTCTTGGTGGAGGACAATTTGCTGAACCAGAAATTTGCGATGACCAGTTTGCAAAAGGCTGGTCATAAAGTCGAAGTGGCCGAAAACGGTAGAATTGCCGTTGAAAAATTCAAAACCCGTCCTTATGACCTCATTTTAATGGACATTGCCATGCCGATCATGGATGGCATTGAAGCAACCCGGATTATTCGCTCCATTGAAAATGAAAAACGAAACCAAAACCAAACCCTTTCGACCAAAGCGATAAAGATTGTGGCCATTACGGCCCATGTCATGATGACAGACCGCGAAAAATGCCTTGCCGCCGGCATGGACGATTACCTCGCCAAACCTTACCGGCCGCAGGAATTGTTAGCCATCATCGAAAATTTTGTATGGAAATGATCTGAACCAGCAATTATTGGCAGACCAACTTATAGGTAAAGGATCTTTCACCAGAGGACATTACCAGCAGATACAATCCCTTGCTGAATCCCGAAACATCAATTGGGGTAGTGTTTTCGACGATTGTCGCCTTGTGAACAAGGCTGCCTGTATGATTGTAAATTTTCAGCATCCACCGACCCAACGCGGCAGGCTGCTTCTCAACTGTAAACCGATCGGAGGCCGGATTGGGAAAAATGGTGAAAAAACTGCTCTCTACGGTCTCTTCCATCCCGGGGCAAACGATGAATTTGATCTTCGCTGTTGCTTTGCCGGCACATCCCTCTTTGGTCACATAGACGGTAATCCGGTACAATCCTAAACCGTGCCCCACCGAATCAACCGTGGTGATTGAATCGGTTGCCCCATTGGTCCATAAATAATTGTCAAATCCCGGTCCGGCATGCAAAACGATGGACCTGCCTCCGCAAAGACTGGTATCCGGCAAGGTTCTTATCACCGGCTGGGGGATCACCCTGACTGTCACGGTATCCGTTGCCACGCAACCATATTGATTGGTATAGATATACCATACCTTATTGATCCCGGTATCAGCAAGGCTGGGTGTAAAAATATTACCCACCAATCCGGAAGTGGCATGGATCTCTCCTCCCGGAGGCAAACCGTACAAAGTGGCTCCATAATCGCCGGAACAGTATCTGGAGTTCAGTCCTTTTAAAACTGCCGTAGGCTTGTTGGACACATAGACTTTGACACTATCTTTCACAGTGCAACCCAGGGAAGAGGTGACCCACACTGAAAAATAGGCAGTAGCTGCCGGTTTAACATAAACAGACGGAACCGTATCACCGGTACTCCAGAGGTAATGTACTCCTCCTGTAGCTGTCAACAGGACGCTGTCGCCAATACACATCCCGGTATCGGCTGGCAGACCGGGGTCGGGATTGACGAACCTTATCAATTGCAAACTATCATGGTAAATATTACCCAGGGGATTGACACAAACTACCCGGTAAAGGGTTGTCACTTTGGATGAGACGATCGGGTTATAAATGTTCCGGTTGGAGATGGTTGAATCATAAGGGTCAGAACTCCATTGGATAATGTCATTGCTCAATGTATCCAACAGCGTGATCTGAACAGGAGTTCCTCCGCAGGTTACAGGTATCGGCTGTGATACATATTTCATCAGGCAACTATCGCGGAGACCATCAGGACTGAGTGCCACAGCATATAAACTGTCCTCTCCTACCCAAAACGAAACGGGTTTACGTATTTTCAGGATGTTGTCCTGAAGGACGGTAGCCTGGAGGATTGTGTTGCTCCGGATCGTCCAGGACAGGGTTGAAGGAGCATACAAAGAACTGTCTACCAGTGTATTCAGCTTATAGTTTTGGAAAGGTTCGTTGGCTGTAATCACCTGGGGTGGTGCTTTAGACAGGGTCAGGAAACCTGAGGACCTCAGCTCCATCCCACTGATCTTCAGGGTATCATCAACTGGTGATGGGTTTCTGATTACGATATTGGCCAGTGTGACCGATTGCGGGACAGTAATAACCTGCATCTGCTTTACCCAGTAGGTTGAGTCAACAGGTATCGTAAGCAACCGGGTTTCGCCGGTTTCAGGGAAGGTGAAGAGAACTTCGATTTGTCCGGCTGAAGGGTTGGTTCTTTTGACCCACAGGGAGAATTTGTTGTCTCCTTTTTCGAGACCAGCTAAAAGGGAGACCTGGCAGATAGTTCCTGATCCCTGAAGTTGAAAGGAGCAATTACCGCTTTCCGGTACGCCATCCTTTTTATTATAAACCCCGGGGATACTCAAGCTTTGGTCGAAACCATCAGGGAATCCGTCACCATCCAGATCGACATTTAATTTGGGGAAAACATTGACCAGTTTTCCAGGCAGGCTGTCGTAAAGAATGTCACTCCATTTTCTGTAAGTCTGGACAGGAATATTCTTGGTATAGCACCATTTGAGCAGGCTGTCGAGCCGTTGAAGATAAGCGTTCCATTGGCCCGGATCTTCGGAAAAATAAGAGAGGTCAACCTTTACATAATGTTTGGCGAAGAAATTGGCTATGCGGTTTTTGTTCCACTGAAAGGAGTAATTCTCAATAGAAATATCTCCTGTGGGGATGGCAAATTGCTTGACACCGACAGGGTTGTATTCGTTGTAGCAGAAAAAAGCCTGGTTCGCCGGGGTGGAACCTGCCGTAAATCCGAGTGAATCACCAAGAAAACTCTTCATGTTATAGGCTGTGATCCAGGGCATTTGTCCGGTGGGTTGCACCCAGGTCGTGGGTCGGGGAATGTTGATGGCGTCGTAAATCCTTAAACTTTCTCTGCCGAGGAGTTCAATGGCTTCAGGGTGCATATATACATCCCTCGGGGTCAGTTTGTGGTATTTTACATTACCATAAAAGGCAAAGTTAACAGGTTCTGCCCAGAAAGATTTGATTTTTAAGGTATCCGGATCAAAGGGGTTGATATTTTTAAGGTCATACCATAGAAAAGGTCTGCCAAAGGGGTTCAGGTAAAGGGCAAAATAGTAAGGAGTGCCATTGAGGTCTCCGAATTCACCATTGGCGTGACTGATGATGGTGTTCCCTTCGAGGGTAACCATTCCTTCGTTGTGATTTTTAGTCGTGTCGATGGCCGTATATTTCAAACAAACCTGTTGTCCTGTGAAATGGTCGACACCCCAGTTACCAGCGTACAAAGTTGTATCCTGGATATTGAGGAGATTAAAAAAATGAGTCTGATGCGTAGGGGTATTATCCATGATTTCATGTCCCTGCGAGGAGAAATAGCGCAAAGTACTAACATAAGTTGTATTGATTGGCAGAGACCAGGAAGAGATACCCAGGCAGAATTTTTTCTGATATTTTTGAAAAACAGCGTAATATTGATTTAATTTTTCGATTGAAGGATTGTTATCAACCCGGAAGCAGACCCCACCCGATTTTGAATTTTGTTGTGCAACGGCCGGGGTTTGAATCACGAATAAAAGCAGCAGGAGGAAAAGGCAACTTCTCCATGGCATTCTCACGGAGTGGAAAAGGGTTGAGGTCCTATGGCTTTTACCTGGCATAATCCCTGATTTGGTAATTCTTTTTGGTTTCTCGTATCATCCTGTAGCCCAAACTAATTTCATGCGTTCCCCCTCCTGCTCCTTCATAGGAAGCACCTGAGAATTCAAAATTGTAGTTGATCAGGAATTTTCCGATAATTGCAACACCGGCAGTGATCCCGATAGTTCCCGGTTTCCGGTATAGCGCACCCAACCAGTAATTGTCACGAAATTTAACCATTGCACTGACATCCAGTGTCCAAGGGCTGTACTGGTTTTGCCTGTACAAAACATCGAGCTGTAGTTTCCAATCAGAATGGAGTAAAAGGCTATAATCAGCATAGATCAACCAGTTTCGATCCATAGCCAGGACATGCTTGTATGGTTCGTTGTTGTAAAAGGAGCGGTTGTTAAAAAGCAGCGGGAAGCTGATACAAAAATTGAAGTCTTTCCAGTTATAAAGGAATCCCAGTCCCACGTTAAAATAGGACTCGGAGATTTTGTCACGGTCCTTGATCATCGGATCAGTGGGATTACGAACCACCAGTTCCGAAAGGTTTAAATAGTTATTATAGAAAGAGGCATTGATCCCGAAACTCAGAAAATGGTCCGTTGCCAATTGAAGATGGTATGCATAGTTGAGATTCACGGAGATGTTTTGATAAATGGCTGCTTTATTGAATAAAACATTTCCTCCGATACCCATGTTTTTTGTCGGGCTGCCGTCAAACTGAAGGTTTCCGGTTATCGGGGCCCCGGCAAGGTTGGTCGATTCATGGCGATAGGTCAATACCGTCTGAAATTTGTAATATTTTCCCGTAAAGGCGGGTGATACAGATACGGGGTTGAAGAGGTAGTTATCCATGACCGGTAGTTGCTGTGCCGCGGACGCCACACAGAAACCTAAGATCCATAGTAAGTTAAGAACCGGCCTTCTCATTTTAAAATATTTACAGTTCCTTTGTTAAGGACGTTGTCGAAACACCTGACAAAGTAATAATAGGTATCATTGGGCAGTTGTTTTCCTTTCCATGAACCGTCCCAATCATTTCTGTAATTATCGGTGTTGAGGATGGTATCCCCGTAACGGTTGTACACTTTGACCTCGCAGGGTTCAACGACCGAAAGGTTCAGAATTTCCCACAGATCATTGAATCCATCGCCATTGGGGGTAAAAAGGTTCATGATCACCGGGATTTTCTCAAATTCCTTGATGCTTGTGGTGAATTGTTGCTCATTGTAACAACCGCTGAGGTAGCCTCTCACCCAAAATTCTCCGGCTGTATAGATAGTAACGGATTCTGTTTTTTCACCTGTTGACCATAAAAGGCTGTCGAAAGTCTCAACTGTGGACACGATCACGCTGTCACCTTCATAAAAAGTGGTACTCCCTGAAAATTCCAGGTTCATTTCGGGGGCCTGACCGATGGTAAGGAGTTGGGAGGTGGTATCCATACAACCGTTTTTGGTGACAAGGGTGAAATTGATGAAATAATCACCGGCTACTGAATAAATATGGGTCGGGTTTTTGTCGTAAGTTGAGGTACCATCCCCGAAGGTCCAAAGCCAGGAAAAGGCAGTATCACCTTTCACTTCTGATTTATCGTAAAAGGAGACTACCTGCCCGGTACAACCCATCCCCATGATAAAATCGGCCTTGACCTCTCCGATACCCACCAGCTTATAGATTGCTTTCACTTCACCGTCGCGGGTCATGACTTTCAAACCGACACTCTGGTATCCGGCAGTCTGAAAGAGGTGTTTGATGGTATCTCCTTTGCCGTCGTTAAACCGGCCGTCGCCGGTAAGATCCCACGACCAGTCAACAATGCTGTCGTTAGGCTGTGGAGTTGCCAGGCTGATCAGGATGGTTGTATCACCCAGACAAACTTTGTTGAATTTAAAGTCGACTGTCAATCCAACCATCCTGATCTGGAAGGCAAAAAATAGTAGGACAATGAATAAAAATTTATTCAATGTACGGGGTTTAACAGATTATTTTACATCCAGTAATTCAACATCGAAGACCAAGGTGGAATAGGGAGGAATGGTACCCATATCGCGGTCGCCATAACCGATGGCTGACGGGATGATCAGGGTAGCTTTGCCTCCGACATTCATCAGGGCGATGCCTTCGTCCCAACCTTTGATCACCTGGCCTTGGCCCAGCGTAAATTCGAATGGTTCGTTACGATCACGGGAAGAATCAAACTTGGTTCCGTTAAGCAGGGTTCCGGTATAATGAACCTTGACTTTTTTCCCGGCAGCAGCTTTGGCTCCGGTTCCTTTTACTTTTTCCTGATAGATCAATCCGCTGGCAGTCGGTTTAGCCGTGATCTTTTTGTCGGCCAGGTATTTCTTCATTAAATCTCCTTCTTGTTTTTTAGCGTTTTCCATTTTGATCTGAGCTTGTTTTTTTTCTTCGGCGATTTGTTTATCGTGTTGGGCTTTTGACATAACATCCACGACTTCAACTTCATAAATGATGGTCGAATAAGGCGGGACCATGGCACCTCTTCCCATTTCGCCAAAGGCAATTTTGGAGGGAACAACCAGCGTGGCTTTACCTCCCTTGGTCATTTTGGAAATCCCTTCTTCAAAGCCCGGGGTATCGAACCTTTTACCGTATTCGAACTGCATGGGTTCTCCGCGGTCATAGGAGGAGAAAATCTGTTTCCCGTCAATCAAAGATACCTTAAAATGGGCTTTAACCCAAACACCGGAATCAATTTTATTACCTTTTCCGGCGGTCGTTTCAACGAAATAGAGTCCGGAAGCCAGGGGAGCAACGGTGATCTTCTTTTCTTCCACATATTTCTTCAAAGATTCCACCTCTTTTTTCATCAGGGTTTCGGGGGAATCCACAGTGAGAAGTGTGATGTAGAAATGAATCACACTGTTGGTGTCGATGAAAGCCGGGCGGGTTGGTTGGCGAAAGGTCTTTTTGAACAAGGAATCGGCATTGATAATGAAATCGGCGCTATCGCCGGGGGACAACATGGCAATCCCTTCATAAATATCCCCTTTAAAATCAGAAACCGGCAACTGGAAACGCACGGGGCTTCCCATCGCTTGTTTGCTGTCGAATAAGGTGCTGTCTTTGTAAGTGTATTTCATCGTGAGTGATACCCAATCCCCGATTTTTGGTTTGATGGTATCTTTGCTGACCTTAAATAATTTATAATAAAGGCCTGTCGCAGTTTTATCATATCCTGCATATTTTGATGAACAAGCCAGAAAAGTCAGTGCAAACAACATTACAAAGACCAACGAATTCACAAACACTTTTTTCATACTTCACTTTTTAACAATTTGGTTTATAATAGTTTAATTATAGTTTAAAAAGAATTTTCCTGGTCCGGATGAAATGAGAAAGGTAGTAAACTCCTGATTGCCAAAACCCATGCCCGGTCTGTTTTTTTCAACATCTTTTTAACCATGGTTTCTATGGGATTTTACCTGGATTTTTTCACCGAAACCAGTTCCACATCGTAGACCAATACTGTTCGCATTGGTACTTTTTCAAAGTCGCCCAGCAGTCCGAATGCAAGGTGCGACGGCACGATCAATCTTGCTCTGTCTCCGGAGTGCATAAGCAGGATCCCCTCCTCTAAGCCGTTCACAACAGCATGTCTGCCTGTTTCAAAAGCCATAGTTTCTCCCTCTTTTGTCATCGTGAGCAGCGTACCATCCAGTTTTTTCAGTTTGTATTTGATGGTCACCGTCGATCCTTTGGTCGGAGCAGGTCCTTCACTTTTTGAATAGATCTGATACCTCAAACCGGTAGGAGTTGTTCTCATTTCCCAGCGATACCTTTGTATAAAATCTTCAATTTCCCGGGTTTCCGTTGCTACGATCTGTTGGTTGTAATGGATAAGTGAATCATCCATCATGGAAAAGCTCCGCGACGGGCTGACCGGTGCGCGATGTTCCCTGCAGGCAGTTAAAACCACCATTGCGGGAACAAGGAAAAGGCTCACACAGATCCCGAAAAACCGTGAATAAAAGCGATCCAAGTTAATAGACTGATTTTAATTGTGATTGATAATCGGGCAAAAGTTTTCTGAATTGCTCAACGGTATCGGTCAGGGGAGTACAGCAATTGGCCCCGGAGGCATTTGAGTGGCCTCCCCCTTCAAAATGGTTACGGGCAAACTTGTCAACTGAGAAATGGCCTTTTGACCGGAAAGAGATTTTTACAATGCCGTCACGCTCCATGAATAATGCGGCCAGGTTGATATCTTTGATGGAAAGGGCATAGTTGACCACATCTTCAGTATCGCCGATCTGATAGTCGAACCGGGCGAGGTCTTCTGCCGAAAGAACGATGTAAGCTGTATGGTACTCAGGGAGTACCACCAGTTGGTCGCTGATGGAATAGCCCAGGAGCCGTAAGCGGTTTTCAGAATAGGTATCGTAAATAAGTCGATGGATGTGCTCCCCGTCAACCCCAAGACGGATCAGATGGGCAATGATGATGTATGTTTTTTCGTAATTACATGAATAGCTAAGGGAACCAGTGTCGGTGATGATACCGGCATAGAGACATTCCGCCATCTCTTTGTCTAACAGTGTTGCATCCCCACCGGACTGGATAAAGTCATAAACCAGTTCGGAGGTCGAAGATGTTCCGGGGGTTGAAATTTTCAGATCAAATTCATCGGTAGGGTACAGATGGTGATCGATGAGAACTTTGATGGCTGAAGATTGTTTTACCAGATGACCTGCATCATTGACTCTGCTCAGGTTGTTGAAATCGGCAGCAATAACTATGTCGGCATTCAGAATGGCTGTTTTAGCACGGTCTTTTTCCTGCCGACTGACCACCACTTCGCTGCTTCCCGGCATCCAGGATAAAAATTCAGGGAAAGGATCGGGTACGATAACGGTTACCTGATGATTTTTTTTCTGTAAATATTTAGCCAAAGCCAGGGAAGAACCCAGAGCATCCCCGTCGGGATTGGTATGGGTGATCACGACAATGGTTCCGGGATGGGAAAGTAGTTCTGATATTGCCTTAAAATCAGGGTTTTCCAAGTTTTTCAATCGTTTCTCAGGAGTGCAAAAATAGCGATTATTTAAAATATAATCGTACTTTTATCGTCCTAAAAAAAAGCTATGAACGGACAACTGACATTTACAATGATTAAACCTTCCGCTTTTGAAGCGGGTTATACGGGTTCCATTCTGTCGATGATTGAAAAAGCCGGTTTCAGGATCAAATCTTTGAAAAAAGTAAAATTGACCACAAGCCAGGCGGGTGATTTCTATGAAATGCACAGGGGAAAACCTTTCTATGAAGGGCTGGTCGGATTCATGTCATCAGGACCTATCGTGGCTGCTGTACTGGAAAAAGAGAATGCCGTAGAGGATTTCCGGTTACTGATCGGGGCTACAGATCCTGCCAACGCAGAACCCGGTACTATTCGCAAACTCTATGGAAAGAATATGGGTGAAAATGCCGTTCATGGCTCCGACAGTGATGAATCAGCCTCAAGGGAAGCTGCCTTCTTTTTCTCCTCCCTGGAACTTTCATGAACCTAATCTGATTCATACTCCCTGAAGGTCCGGTCGTTGTATAAGACCACGATCTTCTCTATCCGCTTTTCCGTTCGCTCTTTTCTGGCAAGTCTTGTGGTTTTTTTGTTTTCAGGTAGTTCCTGAGGTTCCTCCGCCATGGGTTCGTCAAAAAGTGTCTTTTGTGTGGTTACCGGATGTTCAACTACAGGAGTAAAATCTTCTCCCGGTGTATCCACACCCTGAATCAGCCAGCCGGCTGTTACTTCAGGAAATCTCTTTAGCACCTTCATCACAAAATCAAGACTGGGTTTGTTCCGTCCCGATAACAGGTGCGACATTCCTGACCGCTGAATTCCTATTTCATCGGCAAACTGGGAAGCAGTCAAATTGTATTCTTTCATTAAAGTTGTAATCCGGTCGATCATGACTTCAAAATTTACTGATACAAAAGTAACAATTTCAAAAAACTTTTGTAAGATGGGATAAAAAATAATTCTATTGAAGTATAGTATCGAAGATTAAGTATAAACTATTGAATTAAAATATTTTATTTAATATTTCATAAATCAAACAAGGTTTGTTACGATTGTAATTTGCATAAATATACATTTGTAATTTACACCCAATTAATAGTGATCAGAGGCATGATTACCGCTGTTAGTAACCTATAACTAACAATAAAAAGATTGATATACAGTGTATTATTTCGGTTTACAAATGTAATCACATCTGTAAACAGGAGATTGTTAACCGGGGGTTTTCTCTTTCGGGGTTTGGAATCGATGAAGTGAGAAGTGTAAACAAATTTCTCCCTTCGGTCGGGATAACGAGGGTAGTGAGAGATTTCCTGATAATACTGACTGGGTTTCAGATCACCTACCTGACTTTATTGTTCTGATGATTTGGGTGTTGGATTGAGAGGTGACCCGGAGGAAATAACTGCCTGCGGGCAGATCTCCCAGGTTATTCAATAACAGGTACTCCTCCCCTTTTCCTTGCCAGGAAATCTTTTGATGGTATCTTATTCTGCCCAACTGATCAGACAGGGTCAGGGTAATATCCCCGGTCATTTCCGCTGGGGAAATGTCAATCCGAAGCTGGTCAACAAATGGATTGGGATAGATGGTCAACCTTTTTTCAGGTTTCTTTTCAGTCGCTTGTAACCGTAAAAGTGCTTTGGGAAAGTCGGGGATACCATAGCCTACCAATGAGTCGGGATCATCTATTTGATTGCTACTGAGTTCAATAGCACGCATAATTAAAGTATTACTCCACGTCGGTGCAGCCTGCCATAAACAAGCGGTCATTCCTGCAATCAGGGGTGATGAAAAGGAGGTGCCACTTCTTCTGACGATGGTTCCGCTGGGACTGCTTTGAACGGTCAGGGAACCCATGGCCGCTAAATTGGGTTTGATCCTTCGGGTTGATTCCCCCAGAGAGCTGAATGGCGAGCGGTTCCCATTGGAATCAACCGAAGCCACTGCCACCACGTAATACCCATCTGCCGGCGCGCTGAGGCAGGTCCAGGAAGTGCCCCCGGAATTGCCTGCGCTGTTGACCACGATCATTCCCCGGGAAGCCGCCTTATTCGCGCCTTTTGTCACTATGGTCTGATCTCCGGTCATATCGGCACAACTGTGGTTCATCGTAGTATCATCAAAAGTCGTGTAGCCAAGCGATGAATTGATAATGTCAGCCCCCACGCTGTCAGCAAACTCCGCTCCGGTAACCCAGTTGTATTCCTCAATGATATTTTCGGCGTTCTTCTCCTCTGTTCTTAAAAGCCAGTATGTCGCTTTAGGAGCGGTCCCAATCAGCTGCCCCGGCAGATTGCCTCCCATGATCGACAACACCTGCATACCGTGCTCATTTTCCTGGAAAACATCGTTGCCGGGATTGACAAAATCCCTTGTTCCAAGTATCTGATTATGAAACCATAAACTGTCAAATGCAGGTAAAATATCCGCGTGTAGGAACCCGGCATCCAAAACAGCGATCATCATGCCCTCTCCCCGGTACCCCATCCGGTGCATCGAATCTCCACTTAGTTGGTGCACCTGACGAAACGAATACCCATAATTGTAACCCATTCCTGCTTCTGATGTGTACCATGGTGAATTGACAGAATTAACTTCAAGTAAAACTTCTTCTGATTCAAATTTATTAACTGGTTTTGAGTTATTTATAGTGATTGATTTGATGGTGTTTTTTACAAATGGCAACTCCCTGATCGCCTGGATCAGCGACGGATCGGGGCAATAAACAGTTATTCCGTTCAACCATTTTGAACGATTCAGGACTGTTACGCCGATATTTTTTACAAGTGTGACATAGTTTTCGTTAACCGGAATGTCTTCCTGATCGATGGGTATCCCCTGTTTAGTTCGTCTCTCAATGGCCCTTGCAGAGAGAAATTCTTCAGGACGGTTGATGGAATAGGGTGAATTCTCTTTATCGGTGAAACTGATAAAATATTTGTCGGGGGCTACCTGTCCATAGGAGATCAAAACCGAAACGATCCCAAGACAAAAAATAGTAAGCTTTTTCATTATTATGGTAAATTTGTCATAAAAATACAAAGAACTCTGATATGCTGAACGCTGATGACCAGTTGCAGATTGCCCAAAAGGGTATCAATGCTGCTTTAATTGAAAAGCAAATCGACCATTTCGTACGAGGTTTCCCATATATCAACCTTGATCGGCCGGCCGTCCCCGGAGATGGAATACTGCTCTTCAACGATCAGGAAGCCAATACTTACATTGATTTCTATGAGTGCCACGCCCCTGCCCTGCGCGTTGTAAAATTCGTCCCGGCTTCCGGTGCAGCAAGCCGCATGTTCAAAGCACTCTTTGAGTTCAGCGAAAATCCTGTCGTCGATGAGATGGAACCGCAAAGTCCCGGCTATCTTTTCGCCCATCTGCAAGAGATCGCTTTTTATCATGATTTAAAAATAATCATGAAGCGTGATGGCTTTGATCTCGACGTTCTTCTGACTGAAAAGAAGCATTTGCCGATTGTGGATTACCTGTTATCACCAAAGGGATTGAATTATGCCGGCTTACCCAAAGGCTTGCTCAAATTTCATCATTACCAGGAGGGGGCGCGGACTGCTGCTGAGGAACACATGGTCGAAGGATCGACCCATGCCAGGGATCGTAATAACAAGGTATACCTCCATTTCACCATCTCACCTGAACACCGCGGACATTTTCAAGAGCTTATCAGCAAGGCAAAACCTGTCTTGGAACAACGCCTGGGTGTTACGTTCGATATCTCCTTCTCAGTTCAAAACCCGGCCACTGACATGATAGCAGTGGATGAGGACAATCAGCCGTTCAGAGACGCAGACGGGAAACTGGTTTTCAGGCCCGGGGGGCATGGTGCTTTACTGGAAAATCTCAATGCCATCCAAGCCGACCTGGTTTTTGTCAAAAACATCGATAACATTGTCCCTGACCGATTGAGATCAACCACCTCAAGGTATAAAAAGTTGCTGGGTGGTTACCTACTGGCCATCAAAGAAAAAATTGACAGATACCTGGTACTGTTGGATGCAAAAACGCTCGACAAGCATCTCTGCACTGAAATCGCAGCGTTTGTAAGCCACGACCTTTTAATGTCGGTTCCCGGTGAATTTAGTGATTTGCCATTAGAAATTCAGCGTGAAAAGTTGCGGTATTGTTTAGACAGACCGGTGAGGGTGTGCGGAATGGTAAAAAATGAAGGGGAACCGGGTGGTGGTCCATTTTGGGTGCGGGATGATGATGGTCATGTTTCGCTTCAGATTGTCGAAAGTTCCCAAGTCAACTTGAAGGATGTGTCACAGAAAGCAATTTTTTCAGCCTCCACTCATTTCAACCCCGTAGATTTGGTATGCAGCACCAGAAATTATAAGGGAGAAACCTTCCGGTTGCAGGAATTCGTGGATGAAAATACCGGGTTCATCAGTCTGAAATCAAGCCATGGCCGTACCTTGAAAGCGCAGGAATTGCCTGGTTTGTGGAATGGTGCCATGGCCGGATGGATTACCCTTTTCGTTGAAGTCCCCATTATCACCTTCAATCCGGTAAAGACAGTCAATGATCTTTTGCGGAAAGAGCACAGAGCGCATCTTTCAGTATGAGCGAAAAAAAACACATCCTTCATCTCTTCTCCCGGCGTGAGCGTTGGGGACTTACCTGGCAGGGAGCTTTGCTCATCCTGGGATTGATGATTCTGTTCATTGCCCTGATCTTGAGGAATCTTTACCCGATGCTCGCTCCCACACAGCGTGAAAAAGCTGATATCTTGGTGTTGGAGGGGTTTATCAGCGATTATGTGTTGCAGGAGGCCATCCAGGAATTCCATCGGCACCCCTACCAACTACTGGTGACTACCGGCACCCCGCTGGAGTACGGCGATTTGCTTGCACCCTATAAAAACACGGCTACTGTAGCGGGGAAATCGTTGATTAAACTGGGTTTTGATTCGACCAAGCTGGTTATCGTGAGTACTGAAGAGATCAGAAACGACCGTACCTATAACTCTGCTTTGGCCTTACGTCAATGGCTTGTCGTCCATAAACCCGATGTTAAATCGCTGAACCTCATGACGATGGGAGTCCATGGCGCACGCAGCAGGCTGCTCTTCAAAGCTGCTATGGGCGATTCAATCGCGGTGGGGATTATCTCTTTGAAAAATTTTTACTATGGTCCCCACTCCTGGTGGAAGTCGTCCAAAGGTTTCAGGGAGACCCTCAATGAGGCTTTTGGGTATTTCTATGTCCGGTTCTTCTTTCGCCCTCCCGGACGAAAACCGTAAGTCTGGGTTATTTTTTTTCCTCTGGTTGGATCAATCCTGTTTCCGGGGAACGGGCGGGATACAATGTTTGCTGCGGAGAATAAAAAGAGGCTGTCCACAGGAGCATGTGGCAGCCTCTTGTCAATGAATTTCAGCGTGTTTAGCTATTCAGCGCATCAACCACCGCTTTAAAAGCTTCCGGGTGATTCATGGCCAAGTCGGCTAAAGTTTTGCGGTTCAGGGTGATATTCTTTTCGGCTAATTTACACATAAAGACCGAGTACGACATCCCGTGGGCGCGGACACCGGCGTTGATCCTGGTAATCCATAAACCCCTGAAGTTGCGTTTCTTGGCACGGCGGTCACGATAGGCGTAAACCAATCCTTTTTCGACTGAATTTTTGGCAACGGTCAGGACGTTTTTCCTGCGTCCAAACTGACCCTTTGCTCTTTTCAGGATTTTTTTTCTTCTTTCGCGCGAGGCGACTGCATTTACTGATCTTGGCATAATTTGATTTTTTTGTGTCAGCGTTCCTCAGAAGGAATCTTGCAAGCTGGGCACAAGTTCGACAATGAATGATTAGCCCTGAAGCATCTCTTTTACATTGGCCTCATCTGCTTTTTCAACGGTGGTGGAATAGGTAAGATTCCTTTTCCGTTTGGTCGATTTTTTGGTCAGGATGTGGCTTTTGTAAGCATGCTTCCGTTTGATTTTACCGGTGCCTGTCACATCGAATCGTTTCTTTGCGCCGGATTTGGTCTTCATTTTTGGCATGTTACTGTATTTATTTATGTTAATAACTGGGTACTTGTGTGAAGGTTTGCTATTTTTTTGAGGTAATGATCATAATCATTCTTTTTCCTTCAAGGCGGGGCATCTGTTCGATCTTTCCAATTTCTACCAAAGCCTGGGCAAATTTGAGAAGGATCAGTTCACCCTGTTCTTTGTAAATGATGGAACGTCCCTTAAAAAAGACATCCACTTTGACTTTTGCACCCTCTTTGAGAAATTTGATGGCATGATTCAGTTTGAAATTGAAATCATGCTCATCGGTATTGGGTCCCAGTCGGATCTCTTTGATAATAACCTTGGCCGTTTTGGCTTTCATCTCCTTTTGTTTTTTCTTTAGCTCGTAAAGGAATTTTTTATAATCGATCACTTTACAAACCGGGGGATTGGCTGTGGGGGAGATTTCAACCAGGTCGAGTCCCTGGCCTTCAGCCATATTCAAGGCCTCTCGGATGTTATAAATACCCGGTTGGATATTTTCACCGACTACGCGGACCACGGGGGCTTTAATGTGCTGGTTGATGTTGTAAGGCTCTTCTTTTTTACCGGGCCTCGGAACGCGACGCGGACCGTTGTATTGTGTTACTATAATCTGACCTCCTATAATTAATTATTAATTAATTTCCTGGCTTTCTTTAACTTCATCGAGCACCATCCGGATAAAATCTTCAACTTTCCGGGGGCCCATATCTCCTTGTCCGTGGCGACGGACCGAGACGGTACCCTCGTTTTCTTCTCTTTCGCCGACAACCAACATATACGGAATTTTCATCAATTCGGCATCCCGAATTTTTTTACCTGCTTTCTCGTTCCGGTCGTCAAAGAGGGCGCGAATTTCGGAATTATTTAGCAAATTCAAAACTTTTTTCGCATAATCCTGATATTTATCACTGATTGGCAACACAATAGCCTGATCAGGAGTGAGCCAAAGCGGGAAGTTACCAGCGGTATGTTCCAGCAGCACTGCAACAAACCGTTCCATGGATCCAAAAGGTGCGCGGTGGATCATGACCGGCCTGTGTTTCTGGTTATCAGCCCCGATGTATTCCATGTCGAAGCGTTCGGGAAGGTTGTAATCCACCTGGATGGTACCCAGTTGCCATTTCCGGCCCAGGGCATCCTTCACCATAAAATCCATTTTGGGGCCGTAGAAAGCTGCTTCTCCGGGAACGATGATCGTGTTGAGTCCCCGTTCACGGGCTACTTCCATGATGGCATTTTCCGCCTTTTCCCAGTTCTCATCACTGCCGATATACTTTTCCTTATTATCGGGATCACGAAGGGAAATCTGAACGATAAATTCTTTGAAGTTCAGCGATTTAAAGATGAGCATCACGATGTCCATCACTCCTTTGAACTCTTCTTTGACCTGTTCGGGAGTACAGAAAATATGGGCGTCATCCTGCGTAAAACCCCTGACCCGTGTCAAACCATGGAGTTCTCCACTTTGTTCATAGCGATAGACGGTACCAAATTCAGCCAACCGGAGGGGCAGATCGCGGTAAGACCGGGGTTTTGTCTTGTAAATTTCACAATGGTGAGGGCAATTCATAGGTTTGAGGAAAAACTCTTCCCCTTCGATGGGCGTGGAAATGGGCCTGAAAGAGCTTTCACCATATTTCTGGTAATGACCTGAGGTTTTGTAGAGTTCCACGTTCCCGATATGGGGACACATCACCTGTTGGTAACCTGCTTTCTTCTGAACCTTCTTGAGGAAATTCTCCAGTCGTTCCCTCAGCTGGGTACCCCGGGGCAACCATAAAGGCAGGCCTAAGCCGACTTTTTGAGAGAAGGCAAAGAGTTCGAGTTCTTTTCCCAGTTTCCGGTGATCGCGTTTTTTAGCTTCTTCCAGGAAAATCAGGTAATCATCCAGTTCTTTCTGTTTGGTGAAGGTAATCCCGTAGACGCGGGTCAGCTGTTTGCGTTTTTCATCGCCCCGCCAGTAGGCACCGGCAATGTTCAACAGTTTCACTGCCTTGATGGGAGCAGTATCCATGAGATGAGGTCCCCTGCAAAGGTCAGTGAAATGGCCTGATTCGTAAAAAGTAATCTGACCATCTTCCAGATCCTCTATCAATTCCAGCTTGTATTCATCCCCCTTGCGGGTAAAATAATCGATCGCTTCTGCTTTGGTCACCGATCTCCGTTTAAATTGCTGTTTTTCGCGGGCCAATTCCAGGATCTTTTGCTCAATCTTATTAAAATCATCGGAAGAGATGGCATGACTGCCAAAGTCAATATCATAGTAAAAACCGTTCTCAATGTCAGGACCTATTCCGAATTTGGTTCCGGGATAAAGCAATTCAATCGCCTCAGCCATCAGGTGAGCCGAAGAGTGCCACAGCGTGGCTTTTCCTTCCGGGTCGTTCCAGGTAAGTAATTTGATGTGAGCATCCCCCTGAATAGGACGGTTCGCGTCCCAGACTTCATGGTTAACTTCAACCGAAAGGACATTCCGGGCCAGCCCTTCACTGATGCTACGGGCAATCTCCAACCCTGTAACGCCTTCAGGATACTGACGTACTGAATTATCCGGTAAGGTAATATTGATCATAGCGTGTTCCAGTCTTTTTAGGGGTGCAAAGTTACGAATTTATTCAATTCCCGGTAATTTTAAATTCAGTTCTGCGGTTCATGGCACGCCCTTCTTCCGTTTCATTGGAAGCGACGGGTCGTGACATTCCATAACCCTTACATGTGAGGCGTTCCGGGTCGATACCCCGACCGGTCAGCCAGACACAGACAGCATTGGCCCGGTTGGCAGAGAGTTCCATGTTATATTCCAACCCACCCACATTGTCGGTGTGCCCGCCAATCTCTATCTTCAATGAGGGGTTTGTTTTCATGTAAGTTTCCAGTTTTTCCAATTCCACGGTTGATGCTTCCTTTAGCGTGTACTGTCCGGTCTCAAAAAAGATATTCTTCAGCACGACAGATTCACCGGTCTTAATCCGTTTCAAGCCGATGTTTCTGTCTTCCGGCTTAAAGAGTGAATCCTCCTCTTTCAATGAAAAGTGTTCGGAATAAAAAAGGTATCCGGGTTTGGAAACATTCAATGCATAATCTTTTCCCGATGGAAGCAGTACCAGAAACTCGCCTGTGACCGGATTGGCTTTCGATTCCACAGCAATCACCCTCGTTTCAAGATCAATGAGTTCAAAAGCCGCTTCCAGTTTTTCTCCGGTATCGATATCAAAAACCCTTCCTTTCAGGTAAGTTACCGGCAGGGGTTGGGCCGAGGGATAGAGCGGAAAACTGTAGATATCTTGCTTTCCTTTTCCCCCTTTCATGTCGGAAGAAATGTACGCAGTATTTCCTAAAGCATTGACAGTTAGTGTGATTTCATTTGCCACCGTATTGATGGGATATCCAAGGTTCACTGAATGTTTCCATCCATTTGCTCCATTTTTCCTCGTAAAGTACAGATCGAAACCTCCCATACCGGGATGCCCGCGAGAAGCAAAATAGAGGGTTTGATCATCTGCATGAATAAAAGGAGACATTTCCTCCGCCGGAGTGTTCACGGAATCACCCAGGTTGACCGGGACACTCCATTGTCCGTCAGGGTTCAGGGTGGTCTTCCAGAGATCAGAACTCCCCTTCCCTCCCGGTCGTTTGCTGGCAAAATAGAGGGTTTTTCCATCGGAGGAGAAGGAGGGTTGTGAATCCCATTGGGGAGAGTTAACAACAGGGCCGAGGTTTTGCGGGATGGACCACTGGTCGCCTGATCGCTTCGCCCAATATAAATCACAGCTGCCGTAACCATCTTCCCGGTCGCAGGCAGCAAAAAAAAGAAAATTCCCGTCGGGTGAAACTGTCAGAGCCCCTTCATTGCTGTTGGTATTGACCGGAGGCCCCATAATGATCGCTGCTGACCAGGCAGAATCCTTTCGCGTGGAAAGAAAGAAATCTTCCTGGTACATTTTTCGTTGCTCTCCGTCACCCTCCCCTATGGGTCTTTTCCGTGTCAAATAGATGGTGGTTTCATCAGCGGTGATGATATTCATGTAATCATCGTAAGGACTGTTAATGCTGTCACCCAGGTTAACCGGTTCGAAAGCAACCGGGTGGGTCATCAGCCCAAGGGCATATTCACCCATTTGAATGCCCTTTTCTGCTTGCTGACGGACGTTTTCCGGAGTCTGTGCATTTTCAAGAAAGCGTTGAAAATTAAACTTTGCATCGGTGAAAAAGCCCTGACTTAACTGAACTGAAGCCAGTACATAATAAAGCATGGGAGAAAAGGGTTTGCCGGTGTTGATGGCCGACTGATAGGCACTGATAGCCTGTTCATACTCCTGCAGGTCGCACAACACATCGCCCATCAGGATGTATGCTTCAGTGAAAGAACGATCAGCCGATAAAGCCCTTTGAAGGTTTTCCAATGCCAGATCAGACCTTTTAGCCTGAAAGTGATCGATGGCCTCATGAAAGCGTTTCTCTGCCGTCTTATTAGTAGTAGATAATGGTACTCCCTGAGCCCTCCCCTGTTGCACCCAAGGCACCAGGAGCAGCAAGGCAATCACGACGCGGAACGCAGCGTTCATGGGATGTTCATATATTTATGGCTTTGGAGCGATATCTTCCAAACAGGATATTTTTTAATATAATCGATGATCACCGGGATGATCTGCCGGCGACTGCTCCATTCGGGTTGAAGGTAAAGCAGGCACTCCGGGCTGACAAGCGGCCGATTGGTTTCAGCCCATCGGAGATCTTCCGGTTCATGGATGATGACCTTGAGTTCATTGGCTTTTTTTAAGGTCTCGGGCAAAGGCGGGACATCTTTTTTGGGGGAAAGACAGATCCAATCCCAGGAACCGCTTAAACGGAGCGATCCTGAAGTTTCGAGATAAGTCCTGATACCCGATTCCTTCAATTTTTTACAGAAATAATCCAAATTGTACAAAAGTGGTTCTCCGCCCGTTACCACAACTGCTTTTGCGGGGAAGGAGGCAGCGTAGGCGACGATTTGGTCTACGGGAGTTGGTGGAAAAAGGGAGGCATTCCATGACTCTTTCACGTCGCACCACCAACAGCCCACGTCGCACCCGCCAATCCTCACAAAACAGGCAGCCTGACCGGTGTTAAAACCCTCTCCCTGCAAGGTGTAAAATGCTTCCATCACCGGCAGCATTTTTCCTTCGTTGAGCAATGTGATGTCTGAAGTGTCCAAAGTATTTTAAACTTCTTTTTGGGCTGCTTTCAGTCCGTTCTGAAGCAGGGAGACCACTGTCATCGGTCCGATTCCGCCCGGGACGGGGGTAATGAAGCTGCACTTTCCGGCTACTTTGTCAAAATCCACATCGCCCTGGTACCGGAAACCTGAGCGGGTATCGTCGGCGGGCACCCGGTGGATTCCCACATCGATCACAACGGCATCTTTCTTAACCATTTCATCGGTGACAAAACCTTGTTTTCCCAGGGCCACAATGAGAATATCGGCCTGGCGGGTAATGGAAGGCATGTCGGTGGTAAAACTGTGGCAGAGCGTCACGGTAGCATTTCCAAAAGACGCTTTGCGTGAAAGCAGGATTGAGACAGGGGTTCCCACGATGTGGCTGCGGCCAAGTACCACGCAGTGTTTGCCGCGGGTTTCGATCTGATAGCGCTCTAAAAGGGTGATAATCCCAAAGGGAGTAGCGGGAAGGTAGCTGGGAAGGCCCAGCATCATTTTACCCAGGTTAGCCGGATGAAAACCATCGATATCTTTGCAGGGATCGATCTGTTGGATGATCTTCTGTTCATCAATGTGAGCAGGGAGGGGAAGTTGTACGATGAAACCGTCGATCTCCGGGTCATTGTTGAGAAAAGTGACCACTTCCGACAGTTTTTCCGTGGTGATTTGTGAAGGATAGCGATAGACGGACGAGATAAAACCCACCTCCCGGCAAGCTTTTTCTTTCCCGGTAACGTAGCTGTGGCTGGCGGGGTCATCACCGACTAAAACTGCTGCAATGTGAGGGGCATTCCGGCCTTTGTCCAAAAAATCCCTCTTAACCGTCTCAGCGATTTCGGTTTTAATCTGACCGGAAATCAGTTTTCCGTCTAACAATTTCATAATCTGTATTTTAATTCATGCTTTTCATGTTCCGCATCACGTTGGCCATGTTTTTGCCTTTGTTGGCGGTGACCATTTTCATCATTTTCCGGGTATCTTCGAATTGTTTCATCAGCCGGTTGACTTCCTGGATGGTGGTACCAGAGCCCTCGGCGATTCTTTTCCTGCGGCTGCCGTTGAGGATGGCAGGGTTTTCGCGTTCAGAGGGTGTCATGGAATGGATGATTGCTTCCACGCCTTTAAAAGCATTGTCGTCGATCTCCAGGTTGCGGATCGCTTTCCCCATTCCCGGTATCATTCCCAACAGGTCTTTGACGTTCCCCATTTTTTTGATTTGCTTGATCTGGGCCAGGAAATCGTTGAAGTCGAACTGGTTTTTAGCTATTTTTCGTTGCAGTTTCTGGGCTTCTGCCTCATCAAATTGTTCCTGTGCTTTTTCGACCAGCGAGACGATGTCGCCCATTCCGAGGATCCGGTCGGCCATTCTTTCGGGGTAAAAGACATCAATGGCTTCCATTTTTTCACCCAGACCCACGAACTTGATGGGTTTGTTGACAACCGATTTGATGCTGAGCGCTGCACCCCCGCGGGTATCCCCGTCCAACTTGGTCAGCACCACGCCCTGGTAGTCGAGGCGGTCGTTGAAAGCCTTGGCTGTATTGACCGCGTCCTGTCCGGTCATGGAGTCAACCACGAAAAGGGTCTCCTGAGGATTCAGGGCCTTTTTAATGTTGGCGATCTCATCCATCATCTCCTCGTCGATGGCCAGGCGTCCCGCCGTATCCACGATCACGACATGGATACCGTTTTCGCGTGCATGGTTCACGGCATTACGGGCAATTTTCACCGGGTCGGTGGATCCTTCTTCGGAAAAGACCTCTACGCCGATTTGTTGACCTAACACTTTGAGTTGTTCGATAGCGGCCGGACGGTAAACGTCACAGGCTACCAGGAGGATCCGCTTGTTTCTTTTCGTTTTAAGGAAATTGGCAAGTTTCGCTGAAAAGGTTGTTTTCCCTGATCCCTGAAGCCCGGAGATCAGGATGATCGCGGGATCAGCCTTCAGGTTCAATTCGGTACGTTGCCCTCCCATCAGTTCGGCCAGCTCATCATGGACGATTTTAACCATCAGTTGACCGGGCGAGACTGCCGTGAGCACATTTTGCCCTAATGCTTTTTCCTTAACCTGGTCAGTGAATTGTTTGGCTATCTTGAAACTGACATCGGCATCAAGCAATGCTTTCCTTACATCTTTGAGCGTTTCGGCAACATTGATCTCCGTGATGTGCCCATGTCCTTTCAGTACTTTAAAAGCCCTGTCGAGTTTATCGCTTAATCCTTCAAACATAACATTCAATTAATCTGTTGCAAAATTACGAAATTTTACCGTTTCCGGCATCAACAATGGCTCACATCCGGGTCGGGACCTGGATCCCCAATAAAACCATGGCTTGCCGGATTGCCAGCCCGGTAAGTTGTGTAAGGGCGAGTCGCAGCAAGAGTTTTTCGGGATCTTCTTCTTTCAACACCGGTATTTCCTGGTAAAACTGATTGAATCCCTTGGCCAGATCATAGACATAGTTCGCGATGATGGCAGGACTCAGTTCATCCCCTGCCTGCTGCACAGCTTCAGGGAAAAGGTAGAGTTTTTTCAGGATCTCTTTTTCCAGTGGAAGGAGGGTCAATGAAGAATTGACGTTGGATGAAAGATCCAGACCTGTTAATGCAGCGCGACGCAACAGGGAGTGGATCCGGGCATGGGTGTATTGGATAAAAGGTCCGGTATTCCCATTAAAATCAATAGATTCCCTGGGATCAAAGAGCATATTCTTTTTCGGGTCGACTTTAAGTATGAAGTATTTCAGGGCGCCCATCCCGATGGCATGAAAGAGTTCCCTGGCTTCAGAGGGTTCCATTTCATCCGCTTTTCCCAATTCGCGGGTAGTGGTTTCAGCCGTCGCGTACATCTCTTCCATCAATGCATCCGCATCAACTACCGTGCCTTCCCTTGATTTCATTTTTCCTTCGGGCAGTTCAACCATTCCATAAGAGCAATGAAACACATGATCGGCATAGCTCTTTCCCAGTTTTTTAAGGATGAGCCGGAGGACGTCAAAATGATAGTTCTGTTCGTTGCCCACCACATAAATCATGGAAGAGGGATGAAACGTTTCATAACGCGACTGAGCTGTTCCCAGGTCCTGCGTCATGTACACCGAGGTTCCGTCTGAACGGAGGAGCAACTTTTCATCCAGCCCTTCTTCCCTGAGATCGGCCCATACGCTTCCATCCTCTTTCTCTTTGAGGATTTCGGCGTCAAGACCTTTTTGTACTAGTTCTTTGCCAAGCAGGTAAGTGTTGCTTTCATAATAAGTCTTGTCGAATGTTATACCCAGGTTGCGGTAGGTTTCATTAAATCCTTCGTATACCCAGTCATTCATCTTTTTCCAGAGGTCGCGTGTTTCGGGGTCTTTGGCTTCCCATTTTCGCAGGATTTCCCGGGCTTCCCGGATCAATGGCGCCTGTTTTTCAGCCTCCTCTTCTGTCAATCCTTTTTCCATGAGGTCGTGAACCTCGGTTTTAAAATATTGATTAAATAACACATAATATTTACCTATCAAATGGTCCCCTTTCATTCCGGCGGATAAGGGTGTTTCTCCGTTTCCCCATTTCATATACGCCAGCATTGACTTGCAGATATGGATTCCGCGGTCGTTGACCAGATTAACGCGTATGACCCGGTGCCCGTTGGCTTTTAGAATTTCAGACAGGGAGTGACCCAGGAGGTTGTTGCGGATATGCCCCAGGTGGAGCGGTTTGTTGGTATTGGGAGAAGAGTATTCGACGATGATCGGGTCTTCATGGCGGGGTTTAAGGCAACCGAATTTCTTTTGTCTTCTTGCCTGATTCAGAAATTCCAACCAAAAATCATCTTTCAGTACCAGGTTGAGAAATCCTTTGATAACGTTGAAAGAGGCGATTTCGGGCACGGTCTCAAGGAGGTACTCACCGATTTCGCGAGCGGTTGTTTCCGGTGACTTTCGGGAAAACCTCACCAGCGGGAAAACCACGATCGTGAAGTCGCCCGGAATCTCTTTTTTGGTCTTTTCCAGTCCCGGTAACCCGGTACCTGGTTCCTGACCGTATAGGTGTTTTACCCCCTCACCAACTATTTTTACCAATTGTTGCGCTATCATCCGGTTCCTTTTTGGCTCGCAAATTTACGGTAATTTCATACATTTGTCGCAACCAGACATTGTTACAAAAGAGAAAAACGCATCTCAAAGAAAATTCCATCCGGTTTTGCCAGTTCTCAAAAAATGAGTAGGTTTGCAAATCATTCTTTTTCCGCCTGAAAACTCTAACCAACATTACATAAAACCAAAAAAGCGAGGTTGATATGAAAAAAAATGTCATCATCATTGGCGCCGCCGGCCGGGATTTTCACAATTTCAACACGTACTATCGTGATAATGAAAACTTTAATGTGATCGCATTCACGGCAGCACAAATTCCGGATATCGACGGCAGAAAATATCCGGCTGCTCTTGCCGGAAAACTTTATCCCAAGGGGATTCCGATCTATGCAGAGGCAGAGTTGCCTGCCCTGATCAAGAAGCACAATGTTGAAATTTGCAACTTTGCTTACAGCGATGTCCCTTATCAACGGGTAATGAACCTGAGTTCCCTGGTGAACGCCGCCGGAGCAAACTTTCTTCTGTTGGGCCCGAAGGACACGATGATCCGTAGTACCAAACCGGTGATTGCCGTCTGCGCAACCCGTACCGGATGCGGAAAAAGCCAGACCAGCCGCAGAATCATTGAAATCCTCATGGCCAAAGGGCTGAAGGTAGTGGCAATACGCCATCCGATGCCTTACGGTGACCTGGTTGCTCAGAAGGTACAACGCTTTGCCACGGTTAAAGATCTTGCCAAGCACAAATGCACCATCGAAGAGATGGAAGAGTACGAACCCCACGTGGAGCGTGGCAACGTGATCTATGCCGGGGTCGATTATGAAGCCATTCTGCGTGCTGCTGAAAAAGATCCCAAAGGTTGTGATATCATCCTGTGGGATGGCGGTAACAACGATTTTCCTTTCTACAAACCTGACCTGATGGTCACTGTAGCCGATCCTCACCGTCCGGGAGCCGAGATGAGTTACTATCCGGGTGAAGTGAATATTCGCATCTCTGACGTGGTGGTACTGAACAAAATCGATTCAGCTTATCCCGAAAACATCAAGACGGTCAGGGATAACATTCAGAAAATCAACCCTAAAGCTGTTGTCATTGATGGTGCATCCCCCATCCGTGTCGATGATGAATCCCTCATCCGTGGTAAGAAAGTGCTGGTCATTGAAGACGGTCCTACCCTTACCCACGGAGAGATGAAGATTGGCGCCGGTGTTGTGGCTGCCCAAAAATATGGCGCTGCTGAACTGATCGATCCCAGGCCCTGGGTAGTTGGTAAACTGGCCGAGACTTTCCGCATCTATCCGAACATCGGGCAATTGCTGCCAGCCATGGGCTATGGCGACCAACAGGTGAAGGACCTCGAAGCCACCATTAACAAGGTTAAATGTGATTCGGTGATCATTGCCACCCCGATCGATCTGAACCGCCTGGTCAAGATCAAACAACCCAACACACGGGTCTATTATGATCTGCAGGAAATCGGGAAACCGGACCTGGAAGAGGTGCTCAATGGTTTCCTCAAAAAACACAAAATTAAATAGAGAAAAAATCCCGGTTCCCCCCGGGATTTTTTTTATCTTTGTTTTACGTGATCAACAAAGCTAACAGCCTGTCAATGAAAAACAAAAGCCTTGTATCCATCAATGATTTCTCCCCTGAGGAACATATCCGGATCCTTGAGCTGGCCGGTATTTTCGAAAACCGTCCGAAGCAACGGATCCTTGAGGATTACGTGATCGCAACCCTTTTTTTTGAGCCGTCAACCCGCACTCGCCTGAGTTTCGAGAGCGCTGCCACACGGTTGGGAGCACAGGTGATCGGGTTCAGCGATGCCACCAGTTCAAGCGTGCGGAAAGGAGAATCACTTCGCGACACTATTCTCACCGTCAGCAACTACTGCGACCTGATCGTCATGCGCCATCCCAGGGAAGGAAGTGCCCGTTTCGCGAGCGAAGTGGCCAGGGTCCCGATCATCAATGCCGGTGACGGAGCCAATCAGCATCCCACCCAGACTTTGCTGGACATGTACTCCATCAGAAAAACCCAGGGTAGCTTAGACAACCTGAACATTGCCTTTGTAGGCGACCTTAAATATGGTCGCACGGTACACTCCCTGGTCATGGCCTTGTGCCACTATAACACCACCTTTCATCTGGTATCCCCGCTGGAACTGAAATTGCCCAGCGCTGTAAAACTCCATATCAAAGAACGAAATCTTACCTATCATCAATACACGGATCTTCAGGAGGTCATCCCCACAGTCGACATCCTCTACATGACCCGGATTCAGAAAGAGCGGTTCTCTGATCCCCTCGATTATGAAAAAGTAAAAATGGCTTATGTTTTACAAAACAGCATGTTGATCAATGCCAAACCCAACCTCAGGATCCTTCACCCCCTGCCGAGAGTCAATGAAATAACAACCGATGTCGACGACAATCCCAAAGCCTATTACTTCACCCAGGCACTCAATGGCGTATTCATCCGCCAGGCGCTTCTTGCCGCGATCTTAGGAGTGGTTGATTAACCCAATACCCAAACATTATGGAAAAAACTGAACTCAGAAAAGAACTGAAAGTTTCAGCCATCGAAAACGGAACGGTCATTGACCACATCCCCAGCCAGAGCGTTTTTCAGGTCATCCGGATACTCAACCTGACCAACTACCACAACCAGTTGCTCACCGGAACCAACCTCGACAGCAACAAAATGGGAAAAAAGGGGATCATCAAAGTCTCCAACAAGTTTTTCGAAAGCGATGAGATCAATAAAATTGCACTGGTAGCCCCTTCGGCCACCCTGATCATCATCCGGAACTTCCAGGTAGTGGAAAAAAGAAAAGTGGAAATTCCCGATCAGGTTGAAAAGATCGTTAAGTGTTTCAATCCCAATTGCATCACCAACAACGAAGAAGTTCCCACACGGTTTGAAGTAATCGACAAAAAAGAGCTGAAACTCCGGTGTCACTACTGTGAAAAAATAACAGCCAGAAATACCATTTCCTTCAGGGAATGATCCATCCGGTCTGCAGGCATCTCCGACTATAAAGCAGAACAGATGGAGAATTCGTCAGAAAACCTTTCAACGCCGCCACTATGAAGAGATTGCCGCTTCTCCTGCTGTTTTGGCTGATCCTGTTCAACGGCCATTCCCAGTTGACCACCCCTCGCCCGGGAACCGACTCAGTCTTTACAGGGTTTCGTCCGAAAGCCTTTCACTACAACATTTCTATCGGTACCTCCTTCAGTACAACGGCCGGTTACGGTTCGGCACTGACCAGCTCTGTCACACCCTCTTTTTCATACAATATCAGCAAAAGGTTCACCATCGGAGGCGGATTAAGTTACAACAACACTTCTCTTTTTGGTCTCAGATCCCCTTACTTCGGTGGGGAATCCGGCGCTCCTGCAACAATGAATTTCAACGACATTACCCTGTTTGTCAATGGCAGTTACCTCGTCAGCGACCGGCTTACTTTATCAGGATCTGCCTTTAAACAAATCCCGCTGGCCCGTGAACCCCTTCCATACAACCCTTTTATTCCTTACTCCTCCAAGGGAGCCCAGGGCATCGATTTCAGCGTCGATTACAGGATCGGTAAAAATGCCCACATACAGGCAGGCTTCCGTTACACAGAGGGCATCAACCCGTGGTATCAGTCTTCAGGCCTCTTTAATCCCTCGGGAAGAGGCATGGTCCGGCCGTTCGACGCACCCTTTCAATACGGATGGTAATCTTTACTTCTCTTTAGGAAAATGGTCGGAAATGTATTTCAGCGCCTCGCTGATGTCCATGGCATTGCTGGCCGGACCCAAACGGATAAAGAACTCCTCCGGAAAGCCCGGCTGACGAAGGAAAACCGGACGGGAATGACGAGAACATTTTACCACACAGATGGTTAATTCCCCTGATTTTTCAAGCCTCGTCAGAATTGAAGGGCTGACATCCCGACCCAGACAGGTGCGGATCAGGGTCCATAAATGGAGTAAGAATTTATCCTCATTGACGAATTTATCAGTCTCGATCCCTTCGATGGAGCCATCATCGCGAACTCCGATCAGAAGGGTCCCTCCATTGGTATTAAGAAACGCAGCGACGGTTTTCAGACAGGCCCTTTCAATGGCCTGATTGGATTTTCCGGCACGGATATCCCAGCGAAGGGTCGATTTGAATTCGAGGGTGTCGCTTTCACCCTCTTCGATTAAAGCAAATGCTGTTTTCCCAACCTTATCAGGATCCTGAACACAAGCCAGATAATCCATAGCGATGGATAATTCATTTTGAATCCGGCCTGTTGAAGAGGGTTCCTGAATCCTCAGGGCAAGCAAACCATGGATGTACTCCGTAGGAGTGATGATTCCGGCGATCAATCCCCGGGGTAACACAACCCCTGCATCATGAGAGTCAGAAAGAGCCTGAAGGACCGATTTGCCTTCAACGTTCAGGTCATTGTAGCTGTCTAAAATGATTTCAAGGAATGGATTGACCTCCGAATCCTGAAAATCATGGTCACGGATGGTCACATTCACCAGTTCATTGATGGAAAGCACCAGGGATGAAGCAGTGATAAAAGAAAAATTGAACAATGGATGATCCGGTTCGAAAGGGAGAACTCCGCTTCTGCCTTTTGTTTTCAGTCTGACAAAAGGATCTTTTTCGATGACTGATTCCCAGTTTTCGGGAAAGGGATCTGTACCGCTCTCCAGGATGTCGCGCTGGTAACAAAACAAGCGTAACGGAGAGAAGATCGAAGAAATGGTTCCGGGTCCGAGGAGGGTACTGGTGACGATCATCCGGAGCAGCCTTTCTGATTTGTGTTCAAAGGGATGACCACCTGGTGTTAACAAGGGTTCAGCATTCCGGTAAATGAGGAAGCGATCTCCTCTTTTTACAATCTCCATCCGGTCATCCGTGTTGATTTCCGGATGTTCAGAAAAGTAATTCTTGTACGCCGCCATGGTTCAGGTTTTCAATTTTTCGTATATATTTTTTAACATCGAATTTTCTTTTGCACCCATTGTAATTCATGTAGCGGATCATTCCAAAGACCTTTCGTTCACTCCAAGGACGATCGTGGGTACCGCCAATGGCCCAGGCGATTCCTGCATAACCATTCGGATCGCGTCCATCCAGCTCGTATTTATCGTTGAGGTAGATGGCAATGGCCATGGCTTCCTCAGGCGTGGCAGTCCATTCGAGGATCTTTTTCGCCCAGTACATCCGCATGTAACCATGCATCTTCCCCTCTTTAACCATCTCCAGTTGGGCAGCATTCCACAAGTCGTCATGGGTGGCAGCCTGCTCAAGTTTTTCGTACGTGTAAAGGTATTCACGCGGATCGTCACGATGGTGGTCGAGTGTGGTTCCGGCCCATGGCTGAAGTCCGTTGAAACGGTCATAATCAGGGTTATAGAGACAAAAATTGTCAGAAAGTTCACGCCTGACGATCAGCTCTTCGATAAAGGCCTGGCATGAGGATGGGTTCTTTCCCGATTGACGGACTGTCAGCGCTACCCTTTGTGCAGATAGCTGACCGAAATGGAGATAAGGAGATAGATTTGATTGTCCGGGCCTGTCCGGGAAATTGCGTTCCGAATCATACCGGTCGAGACGGTTGTCGATGAAGCGTGTCAAATTCCGAAAGGCTTCCTTTTCGCCGGATTCAAGCCATGATACCGGCTGGACACTCTTATCGGCCGTTACCGATCGTTCGATCTCTTCCCACGGCAGTGATCTATTTTCCTTGTGTTCCGGAAAGTCAGGGTGCACGTGAAGTTTGGGAAAGGGAACAAGAAACTCCGGAAGCGCCTTTTCGATCTTTTTTCTCAGTGTAAAAGCCGCGTATTCAAGTTTATCAGAAACAAACCGGGCAGGGATGATGTTATGGGTATCCACTTCGTGGAAAGGGATGTCAATCGTTTGGGCCACTTTCTGTTTCCACTCCTTTACAATGCGCAGGGGATTGAAATCGGTCACCAGCAATCCTGCTGCAGATTTTTGGAGAAAAGCGGGCATGACTTCCTGAGGATCTCCCTGTAAAAGATAAAAGGGGATGTTCAGTTTTTTCAGCGCTGTTTCAACGGTTGTAAGGCCATGCAGCATGAAATGGTAATGGCGGAAGGTTGCCCCTTCGAATGCGGGAGCAAGGCAGAAGACCACCCATAAAGGTTGTTGGATACGCAGGGCTTGTTCTTGTGCATAGAGAAGGGCCCAGTTGTCGGCAACCCGTTGGTCACGTTGCATCCAATAAACCACGGGAGCCTTTTTGATCGGCTGGTTTTTTATGATATAAACGCGTCGCTGATCCATCAGAAAGGAACGATGTATTCTCAAGTGTGCTAATATACAACAAAGGCATAAAGCTTAGTAAAACAAATACGGGAAAAAGTGTTAAGTGTTAAGTTTTAAGTTTTAAGGGATGGTTTCAGGTTTCAGGTTTCAGGATAATCGCTATTCGCTAATCACCTTCCCTGAATGCACTGGTTAATAACAGATTATCTGGATTTTATAAAAAAGGTCGAAAATTTGTTTGCATTTTTTAGCATTTTTCAACATTAACCTGACCAATCTGACCTTTTTTTACGAAAATTTCAAAACACGTTGTATAAGCGTTGTATAATATCAGAACCGTATTGGAATAATATCGGAATATGCAAAGTATATGCAAACGACCATCAAAATGGACAAAAATGGGGTGGATCGAATCCTCCCCGGGTTGATTAGAAAAAACCTGATAGAAAAGCACGGCAAAGGTCCGGGAACAAATTACCCGACTGTGTAAAATACTTTACCGGCTGGAGTCGATAATAACCCACCTTTCACTTTATGAGCCCGAGGGACGAGTTTGCCTTTGCATGCTTTATATTACTTTTGAGAAAAAAAACAAAAAAAACCCTGAAACATCAGTGTTTTCAGGGGGTTTGGTTTGTTAATGGCGGAGAGACAGGGATTCGAACCCTGGGACCCCCTTACGGGGGTCAACGGTTTTCGAGACCGCCCCATTCGACCGCTCTGGCATCTCTCCCGGTAAAATAAGGCTGCAAAAATAAGAAAAATGACCACACTAAAACAGGGTGATTTGATTTTGTTGGCAGGAAGATCATTACCCATACCGGGAAATTGCGACATCGTGGAAAATGTCAAAGTGGACCAGTACCGCATGTGTTTCATCGGGAAAAGAGAGTTCCATCAATTGCTTTCCATTTTTTCCATCGGTTCTCTATGGTTTGAAAGCAGAATTCAAAAATAACTTCTTTGTAAACCATACGGCTTGTCATAGAATTACGGAATCTGGAAATGTCGGGAGAGACCCGGCCCCAGAAAACGTACAGACCCATTGCGATGAAAACCCATAGCGTCAACAGCCGGTCTGTGAATTTAAGTCTGGTAGTTATAATGATCTATTAATTTGAAAATGTATGGATTAGAACGATGGTTAGACATCAATAATCATTTCGAATGAAGTGGCCAGTTGTTTTGATGAGCTTAGGTAGGGAAAATTTTGGGCTTGGGGGTCCCTTTTGGTTGGTTTGTAGCTCATCTCAATAAAACTTAGAGTTTTTCAAGGATTGCAACCTGTTGAAAGGTCAAATACTCCCCAATTGGGGTATTGTACAGCAGGTAAATCCATTTTATATTGGAAACCCAAACTAAAATAGATTTTTTATCATAAGCATTACAAGATAAATTTATTCTAATTGATATTCAATAATTAAAGAAAAGTTATACCTTGGCATGATACTAACAGTCAATCATTACTAACTGATTTACCAGAAAATCAAATTATCATAAGGGTTTCAAGATGACAACAAGAGGCATATTCACATTCTTTCTTTTACTTTATGTGTTTTCTCCGTCCCATGGACAAAGGATTTCCGGGCCTTCCCGTGTAAACCCGTTTAGGCCTGAATCAGTACCACATGAAGTAATTGTAAAGTTCAAAGATGAATCAGGTGTTAAGGTAATGGATTCAGCAAACAGCCTTACCACCGGAATTCCGGACATAGACCGGCTCTTCGCGGAACAACGGGTGTCATCCCTGGAAAAGGTTTTTCCCAACGAAAAAAAGCAGGATGCTATAAGACACATGAGATTGCCAGATGGAACGGAGTCTGAGGTTCCCCGGTTATCAGACATTTTTTTACTAAAAACCGACAGTTCATCTGATATTATGTCACTTATCAAGGAATTGAACTCATCTCCTTTTGTTGATTATGCCGAGCCAAATTATTTCGTTTATGCCCTGGGTTCGCCTGTCATCCTTCCTGATGATCCGCTGTACACACAGCAACCATGGCTTCAGACAATCAATGCACCGGCAGCCTGGGACAGTACGACCGGTGACTCAACTCAGGTCATCGCCATTATTGATTCGGGTGTAGACTGGTTACATCCCGACCTTGCACCAAATATATGGATCAATATGGACGAAATACCGGGAAATGGGATCGATGATGATAACAATGGATATCATGATGATGTTCGAGGCTGGGATTTTATCAACAATGATAATAATCCGACTGATGACAACAGCCATGGTACCCATGTCGCGGGGATTGCTGCAGCCCGTGGAAACAACGGCATTGGCATCACAGGTGTCGCCTGGAATGCAAAGATCATGTCGGTAAAAATGCTGCAAAGTTCAGGAGCTGGCACCATGGTCAACTTGGCAAAAGCCATTAACTATGCTTCAAAGAACGGAGCCACTGTCATCAATTTGTCTCTGGGATATTACTCGGAATCCATGACAGTAAAGACAGCGCTTGAAAATGCTTATGCAGGAACCGGTTCAGGAGAGGGTGCCATTCTGGTTGCTGCAGCCGGGAACGACGGAAACTGTATTTGCAATGACTGTAGTTTGTGCTTTTCGATGTTCCCGGCATGTTATCCGTTCGTCATCGGTGTGATGGCAAGCGGTCCCGGGACTGATTTTACAAATTTTGATCCGACCGGCCCCACGGTATTTACTCATGATGAACAATACAATTATGAAATAGCTGCCCCTGGGGCGAATATCCTGAGTACTTTGCCCTACGGATCCTACGGATATTATTCCGGCACCTCCATGGCGGCACCCATGGTGTCGGGTGCTGTCGCCCTGATGCGGACCTATGACCCGGACCAATCTGCCGAAACGCTCCTGTGCCGGCTGATCCAAGGCTCCCCGGGCGGGATCCTTGATGTTTTCCACTGCCTTGATCCGACCCTTACCCCAAGTCTGCTTCCGATGAACCTCGCATTCCAGGATACCCTCCCGGATTGCAACCGGAACGGGATCGCCAATGCAGGCGAAACGGTCAATTTTTCGATGACGGTGCAGAATTCCGGAGGGTATGCCGACAGTGTGAGGATTATCATGCGTCTTCAAAACCCTTCTGATACCGCCTTTGCCCGGGTGACCGACAGCCTGAGCTATCTTGGTGACATTTCCTCCTTTGCTTCCGCTCTTTCATCCGATCCGATGTATCTTTCAATATCGCCCTCGGCGCCGCACCACACCCGGATCCCGCTCCTTTTCCTTGTGGAATGCAAAAATACCCCTGCCATCCCAATTCCGGATACCATGGATGTATTCCGTACCGATCTATTATGGGGACGCTTGGATTCCACACGGATACTCACTCCCGACAAAAGATGGATCGTTTATCCCTGGTTCATTATTGAACCTACGGGAATCCTGATAATCAAACCCGGGACCGAACTGGAATGCGAGAAATCTATAGAAAATCAGGGTATGATCAATGCAATTGGTACTTCCGACAGCCTGATCAGAATCTATGGCCCAGGAACCATTTCCCGGGGGAGTGTTGAAGCAAAATATGTACATTTTCAAGATACTTCCTGTTCTCCCTGGGATGTGGGTGATTTTTCTAATTGCATTTTTGACAATGGAAGCATTGGTCGTGGCAATCTCAAAATTGTGGATTGCCTGTTCAAGAACGGCAGGATTGAATACCTCGGCGGTTACCGTGGTATTGTGCGGTGCAATTTTATCAATTTTACCGGGAACATTCATGGTTATTGGGTAGGAAGTTTCCCTTTCAAATACTGTAATTTTTCAGGAACGCCCAATCCCGACGCCTGGTTCTGGCCCAGAGCCGATGTTCCCCAGACCTGCAACAATTTTCTTACCGGGCCAGGGCACAGGGTTTACGGTGCTCCCCGCGGAAACGTAATGTATTCAGGGCCTCAATACTGGGGGACTACCGATACTATTAAAATCGATGATAAAATCTACGATTTTTGGGAAGATCCCTCATTGTGTGTTGTCAGATATCAACCCATTCTCGTTAAACCTTCCGATTCAGCCCATGGCATTGTCTGGAAAGTATTGATCAACGGGGTGGATCCCCAGGATGAGCGTCCGGATCCCCTGGGCCCGGGACTGGCAAAATTCGAGGTTTTTTTCAACCGGGCGATGGATATAAACTTTACGCCGCTGCTGACTTTCAGTGCCTGGGAACCCTATACACACCGGATCGTGAAAGATTCCGCCTCATGGAACAATGATTCCACCGTCTGGAGCGCCTGGTATGACATTGGCCCTGAGACCGGCGATGGTATCAATGTGATCAAGGTATCGGGAGCACGCGACAATGAGGGCTGGGAGGTACCCCCTGAATTCAACAACCGGTTTACCTTCGTCATACAGGCAGCCTCTTCAGCCGCAGCAGAATTCACGGCAGTCCCGGGGATTAATAGAATCCGGTTGACCTGGCAAGGTATCGAAACACCTGATCAAATGGGTTACAATCTTTACCGTTATGTAAAAATCAACGACAGCCTGGTATCAGACACCTTACGTCTCAACAACTTTCTGATCACCGACACGACCTATACCGATACGGACCTTTCGCCCGGCTTCACCTTTCATTATTTTTACAGGATCCTGGGTACCGATCTCCTGGAAAGCGACCGAAGCAAGATTGTTTTCGCGTCACCTCGCAGGGCTATCGACGGTGATGCAAACGGCGATGAATCGGTTGATATTCTCGATATCAGTATCGTTGTCGCATATATCCTTGGCCTGGATCCTCCCATTTTCCTATTTGAAACAGCCGATGTGAATCACGATTTCTTCATCAATATCCTGGATATCCTTGGCATTATCAACATCATTATGAACGAAGAAAAGCTGGCTCATGATGCCCCGGATCCTGAGCCTGTCAGGCTGCAGTACAAGTCCGACGAAATCAGGCTATACAGCACGGGACAGGTTGCGGCCATTCAGTTCGAATTGAACGGACAAATTACACCCGGAACCTGTTTAGAACCTGCCATCCCCGGATTCGAATTCTCCAGTACTCTTCGGGATGGTAAAATAATTGGAATTCTTTGGAATATGAACAATAAGTACATCCCGAAAGGGAATGTGCTTCTGGCAAGAATTACAGGATCGGGATTTCCTTTAAAATGGGGATCAGCCGTTGCAGGTGACATATACGGAAGAAATGTCGGGGTCCTCCTGATGTCAGATACCCTGATCATGGAAAATCCGGTTCTCTTGCAAGCCCAACCGAATCCATTCAGCGAGTCAATAACGATCACCTACACGCTGGACGTACCTGCCGATATCGATCTGAAGATTTTCAGTGCAACGGGGACATTGGTTGCCCATTTGGATCATGGGAAAAAAGGAGCCGGTTTGCATATTTTTGAATGGAACCCCTCCGGATTGACTCCGGGAATCTATTTATGCCGGCTGGAGGGAAAAACAGAAGAGATGAAAACCATTACTGCTAACATCAAATTAATCTCAGGCAGATGAAAAGGATCATTTTACTGCTGTTGGCATTTCTGGCCTGTAGTTCCATGACAGGCCAGCTGCCAGGAAAGCCAAAAGTCCATGCCCTGGATCCATTCCACCCTGAATACGTCCCCGGGGAAATCCTGGTCAAATTCAGGGAGAATGTATCCATCGATGGAGCCACGCTTAAAACCGCACATAGCATAGGAATCCAGTCCCTCGATTCTATCTTGAACCGGTTTTCCCTGCGCACTGGAGAAGCTGTATTTTCAAATGTCACAGGGCGGTTCAGTGGTCAACCAGGTGTACTTGAAGGGAAAGATCCGCAGAGATTGTCCGGCATTTTCAAATTGAGTTTTCAGGAAGATGTTAATATCCTGACAATTCTTGAAACATTGAAGCATGACTCCCTGGTTGAATATGCAGAACCGGATTATTACGTTTACACCATGCTCACGGAACCGAATGATGCACTTTTCCAGAGCGGGGAACAATGGTACCTGCAAGAGATCCGGGCGCCCTATGCATGGGACTCCATCACAGGCGATTCATCCCAGGTGATCGGCGTAATCGATACCGGAACTGACTGGCATCATCCGGACTTGGACGGGAATATACGGATCAATCCGGGTGAAATCCCGGAAAACGGGATCGACGATGACAACAACGGGTTCATCGACGATGTCAGGGGCTGGGATTTTTTTAACCGCGATAACGATCCGGATGATGACAATGGGCATGGCACACATGTGAGCGGGGTCATTGCTGCAGAGACGGATAACTACATTGGAATCGCAGGGATCGCCTGGCATTCGAAGATCCTCCCAATAAAGGTTCTGTCCGGTTCCGGCCAGGGATCCATGAGTACCCTGGCAGCCGGCGTGGTATATGCGGCCGACAACGGGGCTACGGCCATCAACATGAGCCTTGGTTCATACGGAGAATCTCAGACTCTGAAAACGGCCCTTGTTTACGCCAATGAGAAAAGCACACTGGTTGCGGCGGCCGGCAATGATCATTGCAAGGTGGATACGGTGTCCCCTCCTTCCGACCCGTATGCCCCGCTGTTCCCGGCCTGTTACCCGTTCGTGATAGGAGTGGAGGCTTCCATGCCCGGAGGGGAATTGGCCCCTTTTTCAAACTTCGATCCCAGCGGATTCAAATACACCGCCAACCCCCGGGGATTCAATTACGAGATACGGGCTCCGGGGACTAACATTTTCAG
>Ga0209099_1000554_pt1 | contig 43898 bp, 37 predicted proteins | sample AD_JPNHW2_MetaG_FD_184430 | JGI IMG/M metagenome (GOLD analysis project Ga0209099, IMG submission 184430) | Active sludge microbial communities of municipal wastewater-treating anaerobic digesters from Japan - AD_JPNHW2_MetaG (SPAdes) (version 2) | ecosystem: Engineered > Bioreactor > Anaerobic...
CTGCCCGGAACATCATCGCCGTGGCCTATCTCCTTGCCGGGAAGCTGCGCTTCGACGGTCTCGAACCCCTCTGGGGCTCTCCATTGGGCTCCGCTACTCAGTCACCCACTTGAAATAGCGAAGAACCCTATTTCGCTGGGCTTCCTGCTGGCTCCCCTCGTCGGCCGTCGCCGGGCCTTCTGGATGCTGGCCCCGGGGTGGGTCCGCCTGGCGGCGGCGGCCTTCGGGCTCCGACGACGCTTGGCGGGCTGGGCAGAGCTGCCGGAAGCCCTGAGGACCTCGCGCGAACCGGCCATCTTCATCGCCAACCACGCCTCCTCCTTCGATCCTCCCCTGCTGATCTCCACCCTGCCCTGCCGGCCGGTCTTCATCGCCAAGAAGGAACTGGCCTACCTCCCCTTCCTGGGGTGGCTGATCTGGCTCGCCGGCTTCATCTTCGTCGACCGGGGCAGGCAGTCCAGGGCCGTCGCATCCCTCAGGCGGGCCGCACGGAAGATCCGCGAGGGCCAGAGCATCGCCGCCTTCCCGGAGGGAACCCGCACGCGGACGGGACGAATCCTGCCCTTCAAGCGGGGGGTCTTCGCCCTCGCGAAGACGGCGGAGGTTCCCGTGGTCCCCATGGCCATCCAGGGAGGATTCGACGCCCTTCCTCCGGGCGCCTGGAGGGTCCGACCAGGCGACTACACGATCCGGGTGGGCGCCCCGCTGATGCCCCGGGACTACCCCAGCGCGCAGGCCATGATGGAGGCCGCCGAATCGGAGGTCCATCGATTGTTTGCACGGGAATGACAAATATCTTCCTGTAATCAAACAATTCTTTCCAATCTGCCATCCCTTTCCATGTTTCCTGTGACACATGGACTTCGGGAACGGTAGGATGATGAAACGTCTGCTATCCGGGAGAAGACATGGCTTCCTTCGATCTGATCGTTGTTGGTGCTGGCCCCGGCGGCTACGTGGCCGCCATTCGCGCCGCCCAGCTGGGCCTGAACACCGCCGTGGTGGAGAAGGATCCGGCCGGTCTTGGCGGCACCTGCCTGCGGCGGGGCTGCATCCCCGCCAAGACGTGGCTGGAGACCGCCCACCGCTACGAGCAGATGGCCAGCCTGAAGGAGTACGGCATCGCGGGCGTGGACACCAGCCAGATGGCCCCCGACCTGCCCACCCTGGTGGCCCGCAAGAACAAGATCGTCCTGAAGAACGGCAAGGGCGTCGAGTTCCTCATGAAGAAGAACAAGGTCACCGTCCTGAAGGGCGCCGGGACCCTCCTCGGAGGCGGCAAGGTCCAGGTCGAAGGCGAGATCCACGAGGCGAAGAAGATCATCCTGGCCACCGGCAGCGCGCCGCGCGAGATCCCGGGCCTGGAGACGGACGGCAGGCGCGTGCTCAACAGCGACCACCTGCTGGACATCCAGGAACTGCCAGGGCATCTGGTGATCCTCGGCGCGGGGGCCATCGGAGTGGAGTTCGCCAGCGCCTTCTCCCGCCTGGGCTCCAAGGTGACCCTGGTGGAGATGATGGACACCCTGATCCCCCTGGAGGACGCGGCCGTCGGCGCGGAACTCGCCAAGATCTTCACGCGAACCTACAAGATGGACTGCCGGGTGAAGACCAGGATCGCTTCCATCGAGCGCTTCGAGGACAAGGTCGTCTGCCGCCTGGAAGGCGAGAAGCCGGGGACCGTGGAAGGCACGCACCTGCTGGTCGCCGTGGGACGGAGCCCCCTCACGTCCGGCGTGGGGCTGGAAGCCACCCAGGCCGTCATGGACAGAGGATGCGTGAACGTCGACGCGTTCATGCGCACCGGGGAACCTGGGCTCTACGCCATCGGCGACATCGTCCGGACGCCCTGGCTCGCCCATGTGGCCAGCGACGAGGGCATCGTCGCCGCGGAGCACGCCGCCATGGAACTGGGCAGGGATGTGCACCCCCACCCCGTCGACTACACCCGGATCCCGAGCTGCACCTACTGCGATCCCGAAGTGGGGTGCGTGGGCATGTCCGAAGCCCAGGCCCAGGCCAAGGGCCACGAGGTCGCCACGGGCGCCTTCCCCTTCATGCCCCTGGCCAAGGCCAACATCGTGGGCGAGCCCCACGGGTTCCTCAAGATCGTGGCCGACAAGCGGGACGGCCGGATCCTGGGCATCCACATCATCGGCCCCAAGGCCACGGAACTCATCGCCAGCAGCGTGGCCCTCCTGGGTGGGAACTTCACGGTGGAGCAGCTGGTCCACACCATGTATCCCCATCCCACCCTGAACGAGGCGTTCCCGGAAGCCGCCCGGGCGGTCCTCGGCCGGGCCCTGAACATGTAGCGGGGCGGCGCTGCCGGGCCTATCATCGAACAGCCCTACGGAGGTCCCATGATTCCTGTCTGCCGCATCGGGATGGTGACGAAGGGGGCGCTGGCCGGCTGGTACATCAGGGTCCAGGAGATCGAGAAGCCCAGGGGCTTCCTGGTCTCCAGGGCCCGCAATGCCCTCATGGACCAGACGCTGATCCTGGACGGCATCTTCCCGGACAAGGAGAAGATGGAAGCCTTCTTCAGGACCAACGCCGAGGAAGTGGACTGGCAGGCCGAATAGGCCCGGAGCTCACAGCCCCATCACCTGCTCGAGCAGGCTGGAGAAGGTTTCGTCCAGGGTGTAGGGCTTGACCACGAGCTGGGATACGCCCGCCCGCCGGGCGGCGAGGACGAGGCTCCGCGAAACCTCCTCGGCGGCGACGATCACGGGGGGGAGTTCCTGGTCCGTCCCGGCCATCCTGGTGACCATCTCCAGGCACTCGAGGATCGACATCTCGTTGTCGATGAACACCATGCCCACGTTGGGCTGGCGGATGCAGTCTGAGAGCTCCTCCCGGTTCGCCGCCAGGAATATGCGCCCGTAGCCGTCCTCCAGCAGGAACTCCCTGAGTATCTGCCCATAGGCTGCGTTCGCCAGGATGACGATCGCCCGGGTCCGCTTCTTGAGCCGGAGGAGGGCGGGGTTCCTGGGGGGTGCCTGGGAAATCTCGGGGACCGGACTTGGGGCCTCCTCGGACCTCGAGTCCGGTTCCTTCGGGGCGGCCGGCTCCCGGGGCTCGGGCGGGGGGGGTTCCGGCGGCGGGGGTTTCTGGACCACGGGACGGACCGCCCGCTCCCTGGGTTCCGCCAGGAAGGTGTCCTCCTGGGCCATGGCCTTCCGGCGCGTCTTGGGGGGAAGGCTTGACGGGATGCTGCCACTGCGGCTGTTCACTAGGCTCCGGATGGCGCTCGCGTAGTCCCCCCTGGGCTTGTCGAACTCGATCCCGATGGACAGGCCCTCGCGGTCGTCCAGGTAGCTGACGCGGCCCGTCAGCTCCATCACGGCAGGACACTTGGGGACCTTGTTCAGCTTCAGGAGCATGAAGGGCTGGCCCACCGGGAGCAGGGCCTTGCCCAGGTGGAGGCGCTTCTCGTCCTTGATGTTGATGGCCTTCTCCACCCGGATCCGGCATCCCCCCTCGGAGATGTTTTCCATGGCTCCGTTCACGCCGACCCCTTCGAAGAGGTTGGTCAGCGCCGTCACGTTGGCTCCCTCCTTGGGATTCAGCCGGGCGCGCGGGCACTTGCGCCGCTCCCTCAGTTCCAGTTCGTCGGGGAGGTCCGCCACGACCGTATTGGGGCGGACCTCGGTGACCTGGGTGGTGCCGCCCAGGCGCAGCCCTTCCTGGATGAACAGGAAATCGAGGCTGGCGCCCTTCTCGAAGGTGCCGCCCTGGGTCTGGAAGCTCAGGGAACCCGATTCCTCGTCGATGCCCTGGAGCATCGCCGGGATTTCATTCCTCCGCTTGTCGCCCAGGAGGAACGGGGTGCGGACCCTCTGGGCGTCCTCCAGGTACGCCAGCACCAGTTCGGAAGATCCGCTGTCCTTCTTGTCCTTGCCGAATCCGAAAAAAGCCACGTCACACCGTACCATTCAAGACTTGCATCGTCGCCAGGGCTGATCATCTTGAATGTGTCCATCCTGGGCATTGCCTGCCAGTGTACGAATCCCAGGATAAATCAGCTACCCTCGAAATATGACCGAACACGCCATCCGATGTTTCCTCCTGGCCCACCAAGGCCCCAAGGACGAGGCCAGCCAGATCGAGGACCACCTCGCGGAACTGGCGGAACTGGCTCGGTCCTGCGACATGGAGCCGATGGGACGGCGCCTGCTCAAGCGCCCCGCCGTCGACTCCCGGAGCTACTATGGCCGAGGGCAGGTCGAGGCCGTGGCGGACGAGGCCCGGCGGATGGGGGCCGAATTCCTGGTCTGCGACGACGAGCTCTCGGGGAGCCAGGTCCACAACATCGAGAAGGTCACCGGCCTGCACTGCCTGGATCGGACCGGGCTCATCCTGGCGATCTTCGAACAGCGCGCCAAGACCCGGGAGGCCAGGGCCCAGGTCGAGCTGGCGCGCTGCGAGTACCAGCTCCCCCGACTGAAGGGGGCCTGGGCCCACCTGGAGCGCCAGGTCGGCGGAGTGGGCGTCCGGGGCGGTCCGGGCGAGACCCAGATCGAGGTGGACCGCCGCCTGGTTCGGGCGCGGATCGGACAGCTCAAGAAGGAACTGGTCCACCTGGAGCGCGTGCGGGAAACCCAGCGCCAGGGGCGGCTCCCGGACCTGCCCAGGGTGGCCCTGGTCGGCTACACCAACGCCGGCAAGACCAGCCTCCTGAAGGCCCTGACCGGGGAAGGAGAACCTGCGGACATGCTCTTCGCCACCCTCGACACCACCACTCGCCGGGCCTGGCTGGGCCAGGACGAGGAGACCGGCATGCCCCGGCAGGCCCTGATTTCCGACACCGTGGGCTTCATCCGCAGGCTCCCCCACCAGCTGGTGGCCGCCTTCCGGTCCACCCTCGGGGAGGTGCGCACCGCGGAGGCCCTCCTGGTCGTCGCGGATGCCTCGAGTCCGGAACTGGAGGACCATCTGAAGGTCGTGGGCGCGACCTTGCGGGAGATCGGGTGCGGCGGGCACCCGCGCCTGCTGGTCCTCAACCAAGTGGACCGCATCACCCGGCCCCAGCGGCTCAACCTCAAGCGGCTCCATCCCGAGGCCGTCCAGGCGAGCGCGCTGACCCGGATCGGAATGGACGAGATCCGGGGCTGGCTCCTGGAATTGATCCCCGGGCCTCCCAGGCCGAGGGAACTCGAGCCCTGGGAGATTGGCTGATCAGTCCCCGGCGGGAGCCGCGCCCTCGATCCCCTTCGGAAGACAGGAGACGCCGGCGGCCAATCCCAGCCCCAGCAGCATCCTCAGGACCAGGAGCTGCCTGGAGATGTTCCTGGCCCGGCCGAGGGCCTTCCCTTCCCGGGTCTCCGCGGCCCCGTGGGCGGCCGTCCGGAGACTCTCCATCCGGGGGTTCACGATGGCCATGCTGGCGAAGCACATGAGCAGGGCCGCCAGCGCGGCGGCGCTCCACAGCCGCATGGCGCCCATGGCCCCGTCGTGGACCTCCGACAGCCATCGCGACCCGTAGCTCATCAGGAGGGGCAGGCCGAAGGCGAACCAGGACGCGAGGTCGAGCCGCCAGAAGCAGGACCCGAGCACCTTCCCCGCCAGGTCCCCCCCGGGATCCTGCCGCAGGACGACCGGGGCGACCAGGAATCCGATCGCGAAGGCCATGCCTGCCCAGAGGAGCAGCAGCGAGGCGGAAAGCCGGTCCAGGCGGGAATACGTGCGCTCGTTCATGGCTAGTAGGACCATTCGTTGTAGGGGATGCCGTTCTCGCCGACCTCCGTGGATCCGCTGCGGATGCGGAAGATCCCCGTGTCGGCATCCGGATTGTCCGGATCGGGCGCCTCCATCTCCGTCGTCCAGGTATCCTTGGAACCCGTCATCGGGTCCGCCGGGATGTCCCGCAGATAGCCTTGTTCGCGCAGGGCGGAGAGGGTGCTCGGATACCTGCCCTTGTCGGCCAGGTGCTGTTCCAGGGCATGGTTGAGCTGGAACAGGTCCTCCCTCAGCACCGATTCCCTGGCGGCCCTGGTGTGCCTCCGGTAGCCGACGATGCCCACCGTGGCGAGGAGCGCCAGGATGGTCATGACGGTGAGCAGCTCCAGGAGGGTGAAGCCGCGTTGGCACGGGCGTTTCGTGGGCATCGGAAGGCAGTGTATCAGCGCTCCGGCGGCCAGGGGGGCTGCCCCCCCCGGCGAAGTGCCGTCAGAGGCTGGTCGCGGCGAACTTCTCGCGGGTGTAGAACTCGAGGACATCCCCTTCCTTGAGATCGTCGAAGCCCTCGAGGGAGATGCCGCAGTCGAGCCCGTTCTTCACCTCGTGGACGTCGTCCTTGAAGCGCTTGAGGCTCTTGATGAGACCATCCCAGACCACGGCTTCCCCGCGCTTGACCCTCACGCGGTAGGCTTTCTGGACCTTGCCCTCGGTCACGAAGGAACCGGCGATCATGGCCTTGTTCACCTTGAACAGCTGGCGAACCTCGGCCTGTCCCTGGAGGGTCTCCTTCTCGACGGCGTCCAGGAGCCCCACCATGGCCGCCGTGATCTCCTCGGTGACCTTGTAGATGATCTCGTGGAAGCGCAGGTCCACGCCCTCTTCCTGCGCCAGGTCCTCGGCTTCCCGCTCCGCCTTCGTGGAGAAGGCGATGATGCTCGCGTTGGAGGCCTCGGCCAGGAGCACGTCGTTCTTGTTCACCGTGCCCGCCGCGGCGTGGATGATGCGCACGCGCACCTTGTCGGTGCTTAGCTTCTCGAGGCTTCCGACCAGGGACTCCACGGAGCCCGAGGTATCGGCCTTGACGATGAGGGGCAGCTCCTTGATCTGGCCATCCTTGAGGGTGGAGAAGAGGTTCTCCAGGGTGACGCGCTGCTTGATCTGGGCGGCGGCCCGGGCCTTCTCCTGGCGGAAGCCGACGATCGCGCGGCCCTTGGCCTCGTCCTCGACCACCTGGAAGTTGTCGCCGGAGACCGGCACTTCCTCGAACCCCAGGATCTGCACGGCCATGGAGGGCGTGGCCTCGGCGATCTTCTCGCCCGTGTCGTTGAACATGGCGCGCACGCGGCCCATGGTGGCGCCGGCCACGAAGACCTCGCCGGCCTTCAGGGTGCCCTGCTGGACCAGGACGGCGGCCACGGGACCCCGGCCGCGATCCAGCTTGGCCTCCAGGATGCTGCCGGAGGCGGGACAATCGTAGACGGACTTCAGGTCCTTGAGGTCGGCGACGAGCAGCACCGTTTCCAGCAGCTCGTCCAGGCCCTGCTTGGTCTTGGCGGAAACGGCCACGGCGGGCACGTCGCCCCCGAAGGCCTCCGTCTGGACGCCGTACTGGAGCAGCATCTGCTGGACCCGCTCGGGATTGGCTCCGCCCTTGTCGATCTTGTTGATGGCCACGACCATGGGCACGTCGGCGGCCTTGGTGTGGTTGATGGCCTCGATGGTCTGGGGCATCACGCCGTCGTCCGCCGCCACCACCAGGATGACGATGTCCGTGACCTTGGCGCCCCGGGCGCGCATCTTGGTGAAGGCCTCGTGGCCCGGCGTGTCGATGAACACGATCTGCCGGTCGTTGCCCTCCGGGTCCTTGAGGTCCACATGGTGGGCGCCGATGGCCTGGGTGATGCCGCCCGCTTCGCCCGCCGCCACCTTGGTGTGGCGGATGGCGTCCAGCAGGGAGGTCTTGCCGTGGTCCACGTGGCCCATGATCGTGACGACGGGGGGACGGGAGAGCTTGTCGCCCTGGACTTCGCCCGCCTCCTCCATGGCCATCTGGACGTCCTCCTCGAAGGAGACGATGTCCGCGAGGTAGCCGAATTCCCGGGCGATGTCCTTGGCCAGCTCGGTGTCGAGGGGCTGGTTGATGGTGGCGAAGACGCCCCGGTGGAGCAGCTTGGCGACGACGTCCTTGGCGGGACGGTTGCACTTCTCGGCGAGTTCCTTGACCGTCACGCCCTCGGAGAGCATCACGATGCCGATCTCGTCCTCGATGTACTCGGTGGCGACCTGCTGGGCGCGGCTCCGCGGCTGGCGGAGCTTCAGCTCGAGGGCCTCGGCCTCCCGCTCGGCGCGGGTGCGCTTGTCGTCCTTCTTCTTGCCGGCGAAATGAACGCCCCTGCCCGGACCCTTCTGGGCATTGGGATCGATGGGACCCGCCGCGGGCAGCGCGGGGCCGCGCCCGCCCATGCCGGGCCGGCCGGGGCCGCCGGGACGGGCGCCGGGACCGCCGGGACGGGGGCCGCCGGGGCGTCCGCCCGGGCCGCCTGGACGGGCGCCAGGACCGCCGGGACGTCCGCCCGGACCGGGGCGCTGGCCGGGACGCTGGCCGCCGGCAGGCCGAGCCTGGGGCAGCTGGATGTAGCGGGCGGGTTCCGTGGAACGCGGCGTCGGGGTGGGCGTGTCCGCCATCTTGATGCGGGTGAAGCCTTGTTCCGGCTGCAGGGAGGAGATGGAAGGCGGGATGTAGGGCCGGCGGCTGCCCTGCTGCGAGGCGGAGGTTCCCTGGTCGTGGCGGACCTCCCCCTTGCCGGTGTTGGTGGCCATCGGCAGCGTGGTCCGCTCAGGCTGGGGCTGTCCGGAACGCTGGACATTCTGCTGGGGCTGGCCGGGACGCTGGACGCTCGGCTGGACCTGGCCGGGGCGCTGCACCACGGGCCTGGCGCCGGCTTCCGGACGCCCCCTGAAGGGAGCCTGCTGGGGGAGCTGGATGTAGCGGGCGGGTTCCTGGGGCTTGGGAGTCGGGGCAGGCGTGACCGAAACCCGGAGGCGGGAGAACTCGCTCTTGCTCGGGACGGGCGGCTTCTGCTCGATCTTCGCGGGGGCCGGGCGGGAATCCGCCGGGACCTCCTGGACGCGGGCGGGAACGGCGGCCGGCCTCGAAAGCGCGGGAGCCGGCTGGCTCGGGGCGGGAACGGGCTCGGAAGGAACGGACGGTCGAGGCGCGGCCTCCCGGGGCGCTTCGGAGGCGGGCTTGGCAGCCTCCTCGGCCGGCTCGGGGCCCTTCACCAGCACGGGGGCCGGCGGCGGAACCTGGCCGGCGGGTTCGACGGGCGCGGCCGCCTTCACGATCCGCACGGGGACGGACGGCTTGTGGAGCGCCAGAGGTGTGCCATCTTCCATGCCCTTGGACTTGGCATCGAAGACCCGCCGGAGCTGGGAGATCTGGTCGTCCGTGAGATTCGAGCTGTGGCTCTTGCCCGAAATGCCCAGGCGCTTCTCGAGAGCCTCGATGACGTCGTGGTTGGTCACGCCAAGGTCTTTGGCAAATTGGTTGATGCGCAACATGAAGGGGCGTACCTCATCGGTTGGGGATTCGGAAGAGCGTCGGTCGGATATCTAGCCTACTCTCCGAAACGCTCGTGCACAGCGTCGATCAGACGGAAAGCGAGATCCTGGTCCATTCCGGCCACGCCAAGGAGCTGTTCGACGGTCACAGTGTACAGGGATTTCGCGTCCGGATAGCCGGCCAGGGCGAGTTTTTCGGCCATGGCCTCGTCCAGGCCCTCGACGGGGCCCAGTTCGGACAGGAGGGAGGAGGACGGCGTTCCCGGCTCTTCCTCCGGGAGGGGAGGCATCTCCGGGAGAGCCGCGCCCATGGCCTCCTCGGCTTCGCGGCGCTTGTCCGCCTCGCTCCGGACGTCGATGTTCCAGCCCGTCAGCTTGGCGGCCAGGCGCACGTTCTGGCCGCGCTTGCCGATGGCGATGGAAAGCTGTTCATCGTCCACGACCACTTCCACGCGGCGGTGTTCCGGGTCCACCACCACCACCCGGAGAGCCTTGGCCGGGTTGAGGGCGTTGGCGATGAAGCGGCTGGCGTCCTCGTCGAAGCGGACGATGTCGATCTTCTCGTTCTTGAGTTCCCGGATGATGGCCTGGACCCGGGAGCCCTTGAGGCCCACGCAGGCGCCCACGGGGTCCACGTCCGGATCGAGGGAGTGCACGGCCACCTTGGCCCGGTCCCCGGCTTCCCGGACGCAGGAGCGGATGACCACGGTGCCGTCGTGGATCTCGGGGACTTCGCTGTCGAAGAGCTTGATGAGCAGCCGCGGATCCGTGCGGCTCACCTGAACCTGGGGATCCTTGGCGGACTTGTCGACCCCGGAGATGACCACCTTGATCCGCTGTCCCTTGTCGAAGCGGTCGCCGCGCAGGGCTTCGCTGCGCTTCAGCATGGCCTCGACGCGGTCCACTTCGAGGATGATGGCGTTCTTCTCGAAGCGCTTGACCTCCGCGACGACGACCTCGCCGATGCGGTTGGCAAAGTCGTTGTAGATGCGGTCGCGCTCGGCCTCGCGGACCTTCTGCACCAGCACCTGCTTCGCGGCCTGGGCCGCGATCCGGCCCAGCTGGGTCGTGTCCTGGGGCAGCCAGAGGGTGTCGCCCTCGGACGCGTCGGGATTCAGCCCCTGGGCCTCGGCGAGGCTGATCTCCAGGTCCTCCTCCTCCACTTCCTGCACGACCTGCTTGAGGGCGTAGACGTGGAACTCGCCGGTCTCCCGGTCCATCTGGGCCTGGAAGTTGCCGTAGAAGTCGTAGGCCTGGAAATACTTCTCGGCGGCCTTGACCAGGGATTCCTCCACCGCCTTGAACACCTCCTCCTCGGGGATGCCCTTGTCGGAAGCGATCATCTTCACGCTGTCGAAAAACGAATTAGCTACGAGAGCCATCGCATGTCTCCTCAGTCGGCGCTTTTCTCTACGCCGGCCGTCTTGGGGGCCGCGGCAAGTGCCACCAGCCTGGGTTTAGGGGTCTTTTCCTCTTCGAAAGGCGCGAGCCGCGCTTTCTGGACCGCCTCCAGCGGGATGGTCTTGAGGACGCCGTCCTCTTCCACCGTAACGGCTTCGGCGGTCACTTCCCCGATCCAGCCCTTGAACCGCTTCTGCCCGTTGATGGGCGTGCGGGCCTGGATCCTGCAGAGGCGTCCCGCGAAGCGCCGGTAGTGTTCCGGCCTGACCAGGGGCCGGTCCAGGCCGGGACTCGAGATCTCCAGCCCCGTCTCCTCGCGGAGGGAGGGGAACGTCGCGTCCAGCCACGAGACCAGGCCGTCGTTCACCGCGACGCAATCGTCCAGGGTCACCGACCGGCCCGGCTCCAGATGGTCGACATAGAGGCGCAGGACCGGGTCCCGTCCCTCCTTCGCAGATTCCAGGCAGACCAGTTCGTAGCCCAGGAGGGCAAGCTGGTGTTCGAGGGCTGTTTGGAGCTTCTTGAGGTCCATGGGTTGCGTCCGGAAATCCAGGGGAGGCGGGTCGAACCCACCCGACAAAGGCCCGCTCCATCCAAAGAAGCCGGTTTCACGGCGGCCTCCCCGAACCGGGCGGGTCAAGGCCAGATTCAGAGGAGAAGTGTATCGTCCAATGCCTTGCAAGACAACGGCAATTCGAGGATGCACCCCGGGAAGAGGAGGTTTCCGGCACCACCCGGGGCCCGGATCCCCCCGGGGTTCCGCTAGAATCGCTCATGAGGCAGGAAGGAGATCGAATGGTCCAGATTCTCGACGGCAAAGCCCACGCGGACCGGATGCTGGAGGAGGTCCGCGCCTCGGTGGAGGCCAGGAAGGCAGCGGGATCGCGGGTCCCGAGCCTCGCGGTCGTGCTGGTGGGCGAGGATCCCGCCAGCCAGGTCTATGTCCGGAACAAGGTCGCCGCCTGCGCCCGGACGGGCGTCCGTTCGATCGAACGCCGCCTGCCGGCCGCCGCCACGGCGGCCGAACTGGACGACCTGATCCACCAGCTCAATTCCGATCCCGACGTGGACGGCATCCTCGTGCAGCTGCCTCTGCCGAAGCACCTCGACGCCAAGGCCGTCCTGCGGCGCCTCGACCCGGCCAAGGACGTGGACGGATTCCATCCCGTGAACCAGGGCCTCCTCTTCCAGGGCCAGAAAGGCATGCGCCCCTGCACGCCCAGCGCCGTCATGAACATGCTCAAGGCCTACGGCGTGGAGATGAAGGGCAAGCGGGCGCTCGTGCTGGGCCGCAGCGAGATCGTCGGCAAGCCCATGGCCCTGATGCTCCTGGAGGAACACGCGACGGTCACCATCGCCCACAGCCGCACCGTGGACCTCCCCGGCCTCTGCCGGGAGGCGGACATCCTGGTGGCGGCCATCGGCAGGCCCGGCTTCGTGGAAGGGGCCTGGATCAAGCCCGGGGCCGTCGTGGTGGACGTCGGCATCAACCGCGTCGAAGACCTGGCCCTGGGCGAGAAGATCTTCGCCCGGGAGCCGAGGAAGCTCGAGACGCTGAAGGCCAAGGGTGGCGTACTGTGCGGCGACGTCCGCTACGGCGAGGCGTCCCAGGTCGCCGGGGCCATCACGCCGGTCCCCGGCGGAGTGGGCCCCCTCACCATCGCGGGGCTGCTGGCGAACACCCTGCAGGCCTGCGAGGCCAGGGAAGCCCGATAGCCGTCTACAACTTCGTCGTGCAGAACTTGCAGCGCGTGGCGGCCTCGGGGATGGTCTCGAGGCACTCGGGGCAGGTCTTCGTGGCGGGCGCCGGCGCGGCCTCGGGCTTCTTGATCACCCGGCCGAGTCCCTTCACGAAGACCAGGAACACCACCAGGGCGATGAGCAGGAAGTCGATCACCGCCGCGAGCAGCTGGCCGATCTGGAAGGGCCCGACCGCGAGCTTCTGCCAGTCGCCCTGGGGCATCACGTAGCCCACGAGGGGCATCACGAGTCCTCCGACCATCGCCGTGACGATCTTGCCGAAGGCGCCGCCCATGACCACGGCAACCGCCAGGTCCACGACGTTCCCCTTGGATACGAAGGCCTTGAATTCCTGGAAGACGGGCACTTGGATCCTCCTTGAAGAAGCCCCCGGGAAATCCGCGGATTCCCGGGGGCTGGTTGACAATCGCTGTCTTGGGACTGGTCCAGGACCGGCTAGTCCTGGATCTCCGTCATGATCGTGTTGGTCTCGACGGCCGCGTTCGAGACCTTGACTTCGATCTCCACGCGCCGGTTCTTGGCCGCGCCTTCGCGGGTCTTGTTGTCCGCGACCGGCTGGTCGGGGCCGTAGCCCGCAGTCGTGACGGAAGCCGCGGGAATGCCGGAATCCACCAGCACCTTGGCCACGGCATTGGCGCGCCGCTTGCTGAGGGCCATGTTGTGGGCCCTGCCGCCGACGAGGGAGGTGTGCCCGTTCACGACCAGCGTGTACTCGCCCGGGTAGGCCTTGATCTCCTCGGCGACCTTCTGGATCGCTGCGACGCCTTCAGGACTCAGCACGGCCTTGTCGTTCTTGAAGTGCAGGACGGCCTGGTCCAGCACGATCTTCGCGGGCGGCGGGGGCGGCGGCGGAGGCACCACGACGGGCTTCACCTCGACCGGGGGCGGCGGGGGCGGCGGGGGCGGCGCCACGGGCTCCACGACGGGCGCGGGGGCGGGTTCGGGCTCAGGCTCGGGCGCGGCCACGGGCTCGTTGCCCCAGCGATAGCCGAGGCCCAGGATGCCCATGAGCTCGTTGCGGGAGTCGTGGCTGTTGATGTGGACATAGCGAGCTTCGGCGCTGGCGATCACGTGCTCGGCGAAGAAGCCCTGGATGCCCAGGCCGCCATGGTACTGGAACTTGGTCGTGGAGCTGTCCTTCGCGGACCAGGGTTCCTCGAGGTGGGTGGCGCCGATGCCGGCCCGCAGGTAGGGATAGAACTTCTCCCCGCCGGGGTTGAGGTTCATCAGGCCGGACGCGAAGAAGTGGGTCTCGCGGCCCGACTGGTCGGGGATCTCCAGGAAGTCGTACTGTCGGGGCAACGTGAAGCCATCGGCTTCGAGCTTCGTGGTCAGGATCGATCCCTCCAGGCCCCAGCGGTTGGTCAGCCAGGTGCCCAGCCCGACGCCGTAACCGAAGCTGTTGTCGATGTCGAAGTCCGGCTTGATCATCTCGTAGAATTCACGGCCGGACCAGTCCCCGTCCTGGTGGATGTAGGCACCCTGCACGTTGAACCACTTGGTGCCCTCCTGGGCCTGGAGCAGGCCCGCGGCTCCTATGAGGAGCAGTGCAAGAGCTGTTTTTTTCAAGAACGCCTCCTTTGCGTTGCCTGGGCCTCCCGGAGAAAGGACCAGGAATGTTTCTGCACGCTCATCGCCCCCGTCCACAACGGAATGACAGCGAGTCCGGCGCAATGCGAATCCATGAGCTAACGTCTCCCGGATATATCGAATTCCCGCAGGTGCAATTATCCACGATCGGAAGGGTTTGGGGAGAGAAAATTCCAGCCCGGATTTGGCAAAAATAAGAATATGAAAAATAATACAAACAAAATCAACGCAACGATATAGATCATTCTTGATCGGTTTCTATGGACAGAGGCCGCCGTCCACGTTGATGACCTGACCGCTGATGTAGGAGGCCCACGGGCTGGCCAGGAAGGCCACCATGGGCGAGACCTCCTCGGGCTGCCCCTCTCTCTTGAGATTCGTGGGCTGCAAGAGATCGCGTTTCACGTCCGGGGAGACGTCCGCCGTGAGCTCGGTGGCGATGAGCCCCGGGTTGACGGCGTTGACCAGCACGCCGAAGGGGGCCAACTCCCTGGCCAGGTTCCGGGTGAGGCCGATGACCGCGCCCTTGCTGGCGCCGTAGTTGGCCTGGCCGGCCATGCCGAGCACCGCCGAGGGACTCGCGAGGTTGATCACCCGCCCCCAGCGCTGGGCCATCATTCCCCGGACGAAGGCCTGGGTCGCGTGGACCACGCCGCCGAGATTGACGTCCATGACCTCGTCCCAGGAGGCCTGCCCCATCAGGATGAAGTGCCCGTCCTTCCGGGTCCCCGCGTTGTTCACGAGGATGTCCACGACCCCGAGTTCCGCCTTCACCCGGTCCGCGCATTCGGACATCGCCGCGCGGTCCCTCACGTCCGCGAGCACGGCCATGGAGCGCCGCCCCTTCTCCCGGATCGCCTCCGCCACCTGCCCCGCCAGTTCCCCGTTCCTGAGGGCGTGGACCACCACGTCGGCGCCCCAGTCGGCGAGTTCCAGCGCGATGGCCCGGCCGATGCCCCGGGCCGAGCCCGTGACGAAAGCGAGGCGGCCCGCGAGGGGGGGATGGGTGAACGTCATCAAGGACTCCCTGGAAGAATCGGCTACTTCTTGATCTTATTCGTCCTGGAGGAGGCGGAGGTCCTGGGCCGGGGGCGGGAGTCCGGGCGGTTCCCTGTCCGGGGAGCCGCGCCGCGGCCTTCGGCTCTCCTCGCGCCGCCTCGTTCGCCCCGCTTCGCGAAGGAATCCCGGCCGCGCCTCACGGGCTTCCTGGGTTCCGCTTCGGTCCGCGCGGCCGGCCGGGCATCCCCTTCGGGACCGAACCGCTCGGCCCTCCGGACCCGTTCGAACTTCCTGGCCTTGGTGATCCTGGGCTTGTAGATGCCTTCCTCTCCGGTGACCCCCGCCTCGGCCCGCTCGACCCGCCGGATCGTGCGCAGCTTCCTGAGCGCTTCCGTCATGTCCTGGGGCATGGCCGCGGTCACCGTCAGCGCCTCTTCCGTCACGGGATGCCGGAACCCGAGAAGCTCCGCGTGCAGGGCCTGGCGGTCGATGAGGTCGCTCGCCTCGCCGTAGACCCGGTCCCCGAGCAGCGGGAAGCCCCGGTCCGCGAACTGCACGCGGATCTGGTTGCGGCGGCCCGTCTCCAGCTTCACTTCCACGACGGTATAGCCGGGCAGGCGGTCCAGGACGCGGAAATGGGTGATGGCATGCCTGGCGCCCTTGGGTTCCTCCTTGCGGGGGTGGACCACCGACATCTTCAGGCTCTTGGCGTGCTCCACCAGCCTGCCGGTGAGGGTGCCGGAGTTCTCGGGGACTTCGCCCACGAGGACGGCCTTGTAGACCCGGTTGAGGTGGTGGGCCTCGAAGATCGTCTTCAGCCCGTGCAGCGCCTCGGGCGTCTTGGCGAAGACCAGCACCCCCGACGTGTAGCGGTCCAGACGGTGGACGATGAAGAGCTGGAAGCGCTTGAAGCCCCGGCGCCGGTAGTGGTCCGTGATGGCTTCCGCCAGGCTGGCCTCGTTCCCCTTCTCCGCGGGCACCGTCAGCAGCCCGGCCGGCTTGTCCACGAAAAGGAGGTGCTTGTCCTCCCAGAGGATCTTGAAACCCGCCTTCTCCAGCTGCCTGCGGGGCGGGGGAAGGACCTGGTAGGCGGTGTCAGGGTCGTAGTCCACCGCCAGGTGGTCCTCCGCCTTGAGCCGACGGCCATAGGTCTGGACCAGCTCGCCATCGATCCGCACGCAGCCCGCGTCGATCAATCCCTTCGCCTGCCGGTGGCTCACCTCCAGCACCCTGTGCAGTTCCGTCGCCAGCGCCGTGCCCGCCTCGGCGGGCTGCCATGCCTTCTTCAAGCGGCTCATCTCGACCTCCGCGCCCGGCGTCCTCGAAACGCTGGACAATGTTCCAGAAGAACACGGATCGGGGACAACCCCAAGCGAAAAAGCTCAGGGCTGCGCCTGGCCAGTCTTGGCGAAGTCCCCCGCCTTGACGAGGCTCAGGCGGGCCGGAACGAGGTACTTCCTGAGGGTCGCCAGGATCCGCTCGCGGGTGAGCGCCAGGACCTTCCCTTCGAGGTCCGCCCGGTCGGCCATGCTGCGTCCCGTATCCAGGTCCACCCCCAGCTGCGCGACCAGCTCCCCGTCATCCGCCCGGCCCAGGGTGGTCTCCTGGAGCCAACCCTGCTTGGCTGCCCGGAGTTCCTCCTCCGTGAAGCCCTCCTTCAGCACCTTGTCCAGTTCCTCCCGGAGGGCCGCCTCCAGCCTGGCCGCGTTCTGGGGCGCGTAGATCGCATAGACGCTCCACTGGCCCGCCTTCTCCCGGGCCGCAGCCTGGAGGCCGCTGCCGACGGAGTAGCTGAGTCCCTCCTTCTGCCGGATGCGCGTCGCCAGTCTCGAGTTCAGGAAACCGCCGCCCAGCATGAAATCCCCCAGGAGCAGGGCCGGATAGTCGGGATCCGTGTCCTGGAGCGGCAGGTTCAGGCCCCCGGCGAGGAAGGCGTTGGCCTTGTCGGGGGTCAGGAGGACCTGCTGTATCGGTTCGGCGTCCTTGAAACGTCTCGGCATCCTCTTGTAGGGAACGGGGCTGCGCCAGTCCCCCAGCAGGGAGCCCACGAGCGGCTGGACCTCCCCGGGATCGAAGTCCCCGACGATGGCCAGCTCTGCGAAGGAGGCCCCGTAGAAGCGCCGATGGAAGGCCTTGACGTCCTCCAGGGTCGTGCGCCTCACGGCCTCCGCCTCCTCGTCCAACGTCGCGACGTAGCGCGGATGGCCCTGGGGATAGGCGCTCAGGTGCCGGGCCAGGGCCAGCTGGCCCAGCGCGGAGGGCTCGGAGCGTTCCTGGTCGATGCCGGCGAGGAATTCCTGCTTCATCAGCCCGAATTCCTGCTCCGGGAAGGCCGGTTCCCGCAGGATTTCCGCCACGAGCTTCATCGCTTCGAGCAGGTGCTCGCGGACCGTCTCGCCCGAGACAAGCACGGCCTCGGCGACCCCGTCCACGCTGATCCGGGTCTTGAGCCGGTCCACGAGCCCGGCGATCTCGGCGCGCGAGTGGCGGGCAGTGCCGCGCATCAGCATCTCCGCGGTCATCCCGGCGACCGTCGCCTTGCCTTCGAGGGATGGCTCGTCCCCCATGCGCAGCGCCAGCCGGAAACGGACGGTCCCCCCCCGGGTCTTCTTGGAGAGCATCGCGAGCTTGAGTCCCGACGGGGTTGCGACCTTCAGGGTCCGGCGGTCGATGGCCGCCGGAGAGGTGTCGAAGGCCTCACCCTGGGACACGGATGCCTGGCCCTTGTAGCCCTTCACCATGGCCGCCACGTCCTTCGGCCTCGGGATCTCGGCACGGTCCGGTTCCGGCGTGGGGTAGAAGAGCCCAAGCGTGCGATTGGAGGACTTCAGGTAGACCCTGGCCACCCTGGCCACGTCCGCGGCCGTCACGGCCTTCACGCGGTCCCGGTCCAGGAAGAAGAGCCGCCAGTCCCCCATGGCGGAATAGTCGCTCAGGGCCATGCCCAGGCGGTCCGCATCGTTGAGGGTCAGGTCCACGTCCTTGAGGAGCTGTTCCTTGGCGCGGGCGACCTCCTCCTCCGTGAAGACCTGCGCGGCGGGGTCCTCCAGGGCCTTCAGGAGCTCATCCCGGCACGGCTCGAGGGGCATGTCGGGACGGAGCTGGGCGCCGAGGACCAGGAGGGAAGGATCCCGCAGCTGAAGCGGACGGCCGAAGGCCGCGACGGCCTTCCCGGACTCCACGAGGAGCTTGTGCAGGCGCCCGGTGGGGGTGTCCCCGAGCAGCTGGGCGAGGACGGAAACGGGGGCGAAGTCGGGATCGGAGCCCGAGGGCACGTGGTAGCCGGCCAGGACGAGCTGGACATCCCCCTGCCGCCTCACCACCACCTGGCGCTCGCCGTCCTGGGTGGGCTCCAGGGTGTAGAGCCTCGGCAGCGCGCGGGCGGGCCTTGGAATCCGGCCGAAGATCTCCCGGACCAGGCCGAGGGTCTTCGCCTCCGCGATCCGGCCGCTCACGAGGAGCACGGCGTTGTCGGGCTGGTAGTAGGTCCTGTAGAACGCCGAGAGGCGCCCGACGTCCACGTTCTCGATGTCGCTGCGGGCCCCGATGGGCAGGTTCCCGTAGTTGTGCCAGTCGAAGGCCACGGCCAGGAGCCGCTTGTACAGCACGCCGCCGGGACTGTTCTCCCCCGACTCGAACTCGTTGCGCACCACCGTCATCTCGGTGCCCAGGATCCTTGCCGCGCGCCGGGGGTCCACGCCGATGTAGCTGTGGACCATCCGGTCCGCCTCCAGCTCCAGGGCCCACCGCAGGTTCTCCTCGGTGGCCTGGAAGGTCTCGAAGTAGTTCGTGCGGTCGAAGGAAGTCTGGCCGTTGGAGCGGGCCCCGCGCCGCGTCAGCTCCCCGGGGATGTCCGGATGCCGGGGCGTGCCCTTGAAGAGCATGTGCTCCAGGAGGTGGGCCATGCCCGTCTCGCCGTAGTTCTCGTGGCGGCTGCCCACGAGGTAGGTGATGTTGACGGTGATCGTCGGCTGGCCGGGATCGGGGAAGAGCAGCACGCGCAGGCCGTTGGAGAGACGATATTCCGTGATGCCTTCGACCGTCGCGCCCTGGACGGCCTTGGCCTTCGGGGCACCGGTCCCCGGCACTGCCGGGACAGGGGAGAAGACAAGCATCCCCGCGGTCATGAGGGTCGCCAACATTCGCATCGTCCACATCTCCTGGAAAACCGTCCGACAACTATCAGTTGGCGTCAGGACGCCAGGAGTTCCCGCAAATTTGCCTCCCAGGCCGCCTGGAGGTCGGCCAGCTTCATGCCCTTCCCCTTCCCCGGCGCGGCCTGCAGCAGCCCCTGGGCCGAGGGATGGGGCAGTTCGCGCAGCTCGAAGCCCAGCTCAGGCTCGAGGCGCCGCAGGATCCACGCGGCCCGCCGCCCCAGGGCGACGACCCGCAGCGGACGAGGGCACCGGCCCGCCCCCTCCCGCAATTCCCGCTCCAGGCGGGCCAGGTTCGCCGGATGCTTCAGTTCCGCGTCCGTGGGAGCCCGGAAGGTCCGGCCGTCCCGGGTCGGACAGGACGGGAAGGCGTTGCTGAGGGCCGCCCGCCGCAGGATCGGCATCAACCCTAGCGATTTGAACCTTTCCCCTCCCCAGTCCGCATAGGCTTCGGAAGGAACCTCGGCCAGGCCCGCAGACTCGAGGGCGCGAAAGACGGATTTTCCGGCTCGGTCTCCCCAGAAAGGTATGCCGCTTTTATCCGCCCCCAAGGGGCCGGGGGCTTCGCCGTAGAGCATCACCTGCACGTCTCCGGCAGGCGGGAACAGGGCTTCGACGGGGGCTTGGAGAATGCGGGTCATGGCATCAGTTTGCCAAAGGCTTATCTTTTTACCTGTACCTATTTTCCGGAGGCTGCATGACCGCCCTTGACCGGAAAGCCAGAAAATCCTTCGGCGCTTCTTCCCGGGGCATGTTCTGCACGCTCGTCCGCTCGAACACGTCGAATTCGTGCACCGCCTTGCTGGAATGCGAACCGGACCATCCGCCTCGCCTCTGCCGCGGGGATCTCAAGGACCCGGAACGGTTCCACCAGCGGCTGGTGGAATGGCTGCTGAAACAGCACTGACGCCGACTCAGGGAAGCGTCACACCGCGAAGTAGCGGGCCTGGGGATGCCAGGCTACCAGTGCCGACGTCGTGTACTCGGGCACCATCTGCCAGGTCTCGCCGAGTTCCACGCCGATGGAGGCGCCTCCGAGCAGTTCCAGGAGCGGTCCGTTGCCCTCGAGTTCCGGGCAGGCGGGATACCCGAAGGAATAGCGGGATCCCTGGTAGCCCTGGCTGAACAGCTGGCGCAGTTCCTTCGCGTCCTTCCCGTGGATGCCGAGTTCCCGGCGGATCCTCGCGTGCAGCAGCTCGGCGTAGGCTTCCGTGAGCTCCGTGGCCAGGCCGTGGAAGTAGAAATAGTCCGCGTAGCGATCGGCCTCGTACAGGCTCGCCGTGTGCTGCGCGGCCTCCGCCCCGAGGGTCACCAGCTGCAGGGGAAGGACGTCGAACCGCCCGCCGGCCTCCGGAGCGAAGAAGTCGGCGACGCACAGGCGCCGTCCGGCGGCCTGCCGCGGGAAACGGAGGGTGGCCAGGATCCGGGACCGGGAGGGGTCGTGGATCTTCAGGAAATCCCCGGCGGACTGCACCGGGAAGTAGCCGTAGAGGGCCCTGGGCCTCAGCAGGGGCTCCCGCAGGAGCGTCTCCTTCCAGCGCGCCAGGACAGGCTCCGCCTTCTCGCGCAGGATGGCCTCGAAGACCTCGTCGGAGAGCCGCCCCTGGGTGAAGGACCAGCGGTTCCGGATCACCACGAAACGGTCGAGGAACTGGAACAGCTCCTCGACGGAATGCCGCGCCTCGCGCACGCCCCAGAAGGGGGGCTCGGGCACGGCCGGCTCGGGATGAACCCACGGGCTGCGGCCTTGCGGCGTGAGCTCCACCGCCCCCTGCCCCCGCTTCAGCACCGTGATGGCGGGTTCGCCGGGCGCCGCCGACACGGGCCGGGCCAGAGGCTCCCCGGAAGTGATCGCGTGGAGGTGGCGCAGCCCCGCGAAGGCGTCCTGCGCGTAGAGCACGGCGCCCGGGTAGACCGGCTGGCACTCGTTCTCCACGTAGTCCTGGGTGAGGGCGGCGCCCCCGAGCAGCACCGGGACCGTCAGGCCGCGCTCCGCCATCTGCACCAGGTTCTCACGCATGACGGCCGTCGACTTGACCAGGAGGCCCGACATGCCGATGGCGTCCGCGGGCTTCCGCGCGTGGGCGTCCATGATGGCCTCCACGGTCTGTTTGATGCCGAGGTTCTCCACCTCGAAACCGTTGTTGGAGAGGATGATCTCCACCAGGTTCTTCCCGATGTCGTGGACGTCCCCCTTCACCGTCGCCAGGATCGCCCGGCCCCTGGCCGCGGCGGCCTCCCTGGGCAGGTGGGGGCCGAGGTGCCGGACGGCGGCCTTCATGGCCTCGGCGCTCTCCAGCACGAAGGGCAGCTGCATCTCGCCCGCGGCGAAGCGCTTCCCGACCTCCTTCATGGCGCCCAGCAGCACCTCGTTGACGAGGAACAGGGGATCGTGGTCTCCCAGGGCCGCGTCGACGTCGGCGGGGACGCGCTGCTTCTCGCCGTCCAGGATGTCGCGCCGGAGCCGCTCCTCGGGAGAAAGCGCCCCGGCGTCGTCCGGAGCTTGTTCAGCACCCGGGGTGCCGAAGAGATCCAGGACGGCCTTGAGCGGATCGTAGTCCTCCGTCCGGCGGTCGAAGAGGAGATCCTCGGCGGCCTTGCGCTGGGCCTCCGGGATCCTCGCGACGGGAATGACCTTCGAGGCGTTGAAGATGGCCAGGTCCAGGCCCGCCTGGACGCCGTGATAGAGCATCAGCGCGTTCAGGACGTGGCGGGCCGAAGGCTTCAGGCCGAAGCTCACGTTGCTCACGCCGAGCATGGTGAGGGTGCCGTGGAAGCGACGCTTGATGGCCCGGATGGCCTCCAGCGTCTCCACGGCCAGGCCCCGGGAGGCCTCGTCGCCGCTGCCGAGGGTGAAGGTCAGGGGATCGATGATGAGGTCCGAAGGGTTGAAGCCGTACTCCGTCACCACCAGGTCGAACAGCCGCTGGGCCACCGCCAGCTTCCGCTCCGCCGTCCTCGCCATGCCCGCTTCGTCGATGGTGAGCCCCACCACCGCCGCGCCGTAGGTCCGGCACAGGTCGAGCACCTTCCGGGCCCTGCCCTCCCCGTCCTCGAAGTTGATGGAGTTCACGATGCACTTGCCGGGAGCCACCTGGAGGGCGCGCTCGAGGACCGGGATCTCGGTGGCGTCGATCATGAGGGGCAGCGTCGTCTGGGTGACCAGTCGGCCCAGGTATTCCTCCATGTCCCGGACCTCGTCCCGCCCGACATAGGCCACGCACACGTCCAGCATGTGGGCGCCCTCGCGCTGCTGGGACTTGGCGATGCCCACGAGCCCTTCGAAGTCCTCCTTGGCGAGCAGGTCCCGGAAGAGCTTCGAGCCGTTGGCGTTGGTGCGCTCGCCCACGATGAGCGGACGAGGGTCCTGCCGCAGGCTGACGGCCTGGTAGAGGCTGGTCGCCGACCGGTCGAGGGAGGGGGTCCGATGCGTCACGTTCCAGTTGGAGAGCTTCCCCCGCAGGGCCCGGATGTGGTCGGGGGTGGTGCCGCAGCACCCTCCGACGATGTTCAGGCTGAACTCCTTGGCGGCATGGGCCACCTTCTCCGCGAAGGCCTCGGGAGAGAGGTCGTAGACCAGCCGGCCGTTCTCGTTCACGGGCAGGCCGGCGTTGGGCAGGCAGCTGAGATCGAAGGGCGAACTCTCCGCCAGTACGGCCAGGGGCGCGTGCATCTCGTCGGGCCCCGTGCCGCAGTTGAGCCCCAGCACGTCCACGTCGAGCATCTCCAGGGTGGAGATCACGGCGGCGATGTCCGTCCCCAGGAGCAGGGTCCCGCTGGTCTCCACGGTCACCTGCACCCAGATGGGCCGTTCGGTCCCGAGCTCGGCCATGGCGTCCCTGGCGGCCCGGACGGCGATCTTGATCTGCCCCAGGTCCTGGCAGGTCTCGATGAGGACGGCATCCGCGCCGCCCTTCAGCAGTCCCCTCATCTGCGCGAGATAGGAGCGGTAGAGGGCATCCCGTCCGATGTGCCCGAGGGTCACGAGTTTGGTGCCGGGCCCCGCGGAACCGATCACGTACCTGGGGCGGTCGTAGTCGCGGGCCACCTCCCGGGCGAGACGAACCGCCTGGATGTTGAGCTCCTCCACGCGATGGGCCAGCCCGAATTCGCCCAGGACCACTTCGTTGCAGCCGAAGGTGTTGGTCTCGACCGCGTCAGCCCCGGCGTCGAGATAGGCCCCGTGGATGGCTCGGATCCAGTCCGGTCGGCGCTCGGTGAGCAGCTCCATGCAGCCTTCGAAGCGGGCGCCCCCGAAGTCGTCCACCGTGGGCTTCCGCGCGATGATCTGGGTCCCCAGGCCCCCGTCCAGGAGGAGCACGCGTTCCTTGAGGTGGGAGGTCAGCGTCGTCATGATTCCGTCCCCAGGTATTCGATGTCGACGTCCCCCCGCACCGCCACCCGGCAGGCCAGGCGGTGGTCGGCCGGCGCCCCCAGCCCCGCGAGGAAATCACGTTCCTCGGCGGTCATGGGGGAGCAGGCCCCGAGCCCGCGGACCACCCGTACCCGGCAGGTGCCGCAGGAACCCGAGCGGCACCCGAAGGGGATGTCCGCGCCGCTCCTCTCCGCCACGTCGCGCAGCGAGGCGCCTACCGGCGCTGCCACCAGCAGGCCCTCCGCCAGGAAATGGACCTTCGCACCCGCCATCAGGCCCCTCCCATGGGCTCCGAAGCCTGGCTCCGCGGGGCGCAGCCGGCCAGGTCGAAGAGGCCTTGCAGGACCTCGACCTGGCCCATGGGCACGGAGACCTGGAGGCCCTGGACGCTGGACTTCACGGCGGCGATGATCTCGCCGGCGATGTCGAGCCCTTCCTTCAGCTGGTCCTCGGCCGCGCCGTACTTGGCCATGCGTTCCAGGACCCCCTTCGGCACATAGACGCCGGGCACCTCGTTGGCCATGAACTGCGCGTTGCGCAGGCTCTTTAGGGGCCAGATCCCGGCGATGAACGGAATTCCGAACTGCCCTGCGAACTCCAGGAACCTGAAGAGGGTGTCGGGGGCGAAGACCGGCTGGGTCATGGCCCAGTCGGCGCCCGCCTCGACCTTGTAGCGGAAGCGGGACTTCTCCCGCTCCAGGTCGATGGCCACGGGATTGGCTCCCACGCCGACGCTGAAGGCGGTCGAAGCCCCGATGGGGGAGCCCCCCAGGTCCTTCCCGGAATTCAGGCGGCTGATGATGTTCACCAGGCCGATCGAGTCCACGTCGAAGACCGCCGTGGCCTTGGGATAGGGTCCCAGCTTCGGCGGGTCGCCGGTGATGGCCAGCAGGTTCCTCAGGCCCAGCGCGGCCGCGCCCAGGAGGTCGCTCTGCATGCCGAGGAGGTTCCGGTCCCGGCAGGCGAAGTGCATGATCGTCTCCAGGCCGGTCTGCTTCTCGATGAGGCAGGCGGTGGCCAGGGCGGACATGCGGGCCATGGCCCGGGGGCCGTCCGGCACGTTGATGGCGTCCACCCCCAGTTCCCAGCAGCGTTCCGCCTGGCCCAGGAGCCTGTCGGGGCTCGTCCCCTTGGGAGGCACCAGCTCCACGGTCGTGACGAACCGCCCCCCCGCCAGCTTGCCGCTCAGGCTGCTCCGCTCGGGGAAGGGGACGTCGGCGGCGGGGGTTCCCTGCTCCAGTTCGACGATCTCGGGGCGGGATTCCTCGAAGGCGCGTTCCTGGGCGAAGGCGCCGCGCATGGACCTGACATGGGCCGGCGTGGTGCCGGCACACCCTCCCACCGCCGCCGCGCCGAGCTGGAAGGCCTGCCGGGCGAACTCTCCCAGGTATTCCGGGCTGGCCATGTAGAGCAGGCGCCCGTCCACCAGCCGAGGGGAGCCGGCGCTGGGTTGCAGGATGAGGGGCCGGTCCGTGACCGCCTTGAAGCGCTTGAGCAGGTCCAGGAGGGTGGCCGGCCCATTGCCCCCGTTCACCCCGACCATGTCGGCGCCCCATTCCGCAAGCTTGCGGATGTACCACTCGGGCTCCGTGCCGAAGAGGGTCTGCCCTTCGTCGTTGGGGGTCATCATGGCCACGATGGGCAGGCCGCACACCTCCTTGACCGCCAGGATGGCCTGCTGCGTCTCGTTGAGGTCCTCGAAGGACTCCAGCACGAAGAGATCCACCCCGCCTTCCAGGAGGGCCCCGACCTGCTCCGCGAAGAACCCCCTCGCCTCGTCGAAGGAGGTGGGGCCCCAGGGCTCGATGCGCACGCCGAGCGGACCGATGCATCCGGCCACCCAGACCCCGCCGTCCCCGGCCGCCTGGCGGGCCAGGCGCGCGCCGTTCCTGTTGATCTCCAGCATGCGCTCCGCCAGCCCGTAGCCCTGGAGCTTCAGCCGGTTGGCGGCCCAGGTGTTGGTGGTCAGGATCTGGGCCCCTGCGCTGCGGAACTCCTGGTGGATCTCCAGGACCAGCTCCGGAGAGACGAGGTTCGCCTCGTCGAAGGAGCGGTTGATGAAGACGCCGCGCTCGTAGAGCACGGTCGGGGTGGATCCGTCGAACAGGAACCGCTGTCCGGAATCGAGGGCTTCTTTGAATCGGGAGGTCATGACAAGGCCTATCTTGTGAGGGGCTTTCGTCAGGACCATGCGCGCCGGGGGCCATCCTTGCGGAAGGCCGGGGAAATACAGGATTCCTCGTGAAATGATCGACTCTTGTCGTTCGAACTCAGCTCGTCATCTCTCCGGGGCTGCAGTCGGCAGCTTCCGGCGGGAATTGGCACCAGGGCCTGCAGTCGCAGGCAGGTTGCCAAGGTTTCACAGGGCCCATCCCTCCACCTTTCTGGATATCGCGCTATGGAACTGACAAAGAACCAGGAACTTCAGGATGGGGCCGGAAGCCTTGACAGTCAAGGCGGGCGACACGGGCCGAGGACGGCCGGACGGTTCCCCGGGGGGCATCCCTTCCCGTCCCGCCTCGGCTAGTCTGGTACCTGTGCTGACCTCCCTCCGCATCCAGAACCTCGCCCTGGTGGAAGACCTCGCCCTCGATCTCGCGGAGGGCTTTACGGTGCTCACCGGCGAGACGGGCGCGGGCAAGTCGCTGCTGGTGGACGCCCTCTCCCTGCTGGTGGGCGTCCGCAGCGACGCCGAACTCGTCCGAACGGGGGCCGACCGGGCGGTGGTGGAAGCCCTGGTCGAGGGGAACTTCGAGGCCTGGGCCGCCTTCCTGGCGGAACGGGGCCTGCCCGAGGAGCAGCCCGTCGTCCTGCGCCGCGAGGTGGGGAGCCACAACCGATCCCGGGGATGGATCAACGGCGCCGCCTGCGCCATGGGCGACCTGAGGGACGCCGGACGGATCTGGATGCGGCTCACCAGCCAGCACGACCACCAGTCCCTGCTTTCCGAGGACCGGCACCTCGCCCTCCTCGACGAGACGCTCGGCATCCAGCCGGACCTGGCCGCGGCGGCGGAAGCCGTGCGCGAGGCAGAGGCCTGCCTGAAGGCCAGGCGCAAGTCGGAGAGCGAGCGGGAGCGGCGCCTGGAGTGGCTCGCGGAACAGCTGGCCGACCTGGACCGGCTCGCCCCGAAGCCCGGCGAATGGAGCGCCCTGCGCTCGGAACGGGAGCCCCTGCGCCACGCGGCCCAGCTCGAAGAGGCCTTCCGGGAGTCCGCGGAGGCCCTCCGGACGGCGCAGCCCCAGGCCGAGACGGCCCAGCGGGCCCTCGCCCGGGCTGCCTCGTTCCTGCCGGATGTCCAGGGAGACGCGGACCGACTGCGCTCCGTGCTGCTGGAGCTGGAGGACCTGCTCGCCGCCTCCCGGGACCAGGCCATCCTGTGGTCCCGGGACGGGGTCGAGCGCATCGAGGCGGTGGAATCGCGGCTGGCGCACTACGAGAAGCTGGCGCGCCGGCACCGGTGCGAGCCCGACGAGCTCCCCGCCCGCCTGGGCGAACTGCGGCAGGAACAGGCGAACCTCGCGGCCGGGGACACGGCCATCTCCGCGCTCGAAGCCCGCCTGGAGAAGGCCGCGGAGGACTACAGGCTCCGGGCGGAGGCCCTGCACGCCGGGCGTGCGGAACGGATCCCCCGCCTGGAGAAGGCCGTCCACCAGCGGTTGTCCAGGCTCGGCATGACCGGGGCCATCCTCCAGGCCCGCCTGGCCTTGGCCGCGGATCCCCTGTCCCCCGTCCTCCACCACGGCCGGCCGGTGCGCGTCTCTCCGGCCGGCTTCTCCACCCTCTCCTTCTGGATCGAATCCAATGCCGGCGAGGGCTTCCGTCCCCTGGCGAAGATCGCCTCGGGCGGCGAGCTGAGCCGCCTGATGCTGGCCCTCATGGGCAGCGCCGTCGCGGCGGAAGAAGGGCGCGCCGCGGACCTGACCCTGGTGCTGGACGAGGTGGACGCGGGCATCGGCGGGGAGACCGCCATCGCCGTGGGAGCCGCCATCAAGGAGCTGGGGAGCAGGCACCAGGTGCTCGCCGTGACCCACCTCGCCCAGGTGGCCGCCCAGGCCGACCACCACGGCCTGCTCAGGAAGTCCACGAAGGCCGGGCGCACCCGCAGCGACCTGGCGTGGCTGGACGACAAGACCCGGGTCCAGGAGCTGGCCAGGCTGCTCTCCGGTCACCCCGACCGGCCCGAGGCCAGGCGGCACGCCGAGAGCCTGCTCGCGCGCAAGGCCTGAGCCGCGGGATTCAGCGCGGATCCAGTTCCGACATCTTGATGGACTGGAGGAATTCGACGAGCCGGCGGTGCTTCTCCAGCCCGGCCTTGTTGGCCTTCTGGTAGAGGAAGAAGCGGTAGAAACGGTCGTCGGCGGTCCGGATGGACGGGAACAGCTGGACGAGTTCCCCGCGGTCGAGCTCGGCCTGCACGGCGTACTGGGGCGCCAGCACCACGCCCAGGCCGTGCACGGCGGCATGGACCATGCCCCGGATGTAGTTGACCGCGACGATGCGGTGCAGGGTCGGCTTCTCCGAATCCGGCAGGGTGAGCATGAACCGGTGCCACCAGCCGCCGGACTTCTCCAGGGAGATCACGGGGCAGAGGGAGAGGTCCGCAGGCTTCCTGATGTCGTATTCCTTCAGGAATTCCGGCGAGCAGGCGACGGCGTAGATCTCCCGGAACAGCGGGATCTTCTGGAACTCCGGCCGGAAGTGTTCCTGGCAGTCGATGGCGATGTCGACGTCGTCCCGCAGGAGGGGCTCCAGGAGGTGCGGACTGAGCGTGAAGTCGATCTCGATGCCCGGGTTCTCCTTCAGGAACTTCGCCACCTGCTTCATGAGCACATGGCATCCGAGCTCGATGGTGGACCCCAGGCGGATCCGGCCGAGGGAGAGGGACCGTCCCCGCTGGAAGTCCTCGCACACGCCGTCCAGGGTGGCGAAGACGGACTGGCAGGCCTGGAAGAGCCTCCGTCCATCGTCAGTCAGGCGCAGATCCCGCACCCGGCGGTCGATCACGACCACGCCGGCCAGTTCCTCCAGCTTCCGGATCGCGTGGCTGATGGCGGACTGGGTGCGGTGCAGCCTGCGGGCGGTCTCGGAGAAGCTGCCTGCCTGCACGAGCGTGAAGAAGGTCCGCAGCTGGCTGAGGTCGAGTTGGCTGTCCATGAAGTGAATGTCCTTCATATAGAGCATGAAAACAATGAAAATTTCTTCTTCTCCCGAAGGCGGTATCCTGCCCGCACCACATCGTCAAGTCGCTAGCCCACTCATCTTTTTTCCCAACAGGAGCTGAAATGAGTCGGTACAGGATTGCCTGGCTGCCGGGGGACGGCGTCGGCATCGAGGTGATGGAGGCGACCAGGCTCTGCCTCGACGCCCTGCACCTCGACGCGGCCTATGCGCACGGCGACATCGGCTGGGCATGCTGGTGCAGGGAGGGCGAGGCGCTGCCCCAGCGGACGGTCGACCTGCTGAAGCGGTGCGACGCCGCCATGTTCGGCGCGATCACCTCCAAGCCGGCGAAGGAGGCGGAGAAGGAGCTGGCGGCGGAACTGCAGGGCAAGGGCCTGGCCTATCGCAGCCCCATCGTCCGCATGCGCCAGATGTTCGACCTGTACATCTGCCTGCGCCCCTGCAAGGCCTACCCCGGCAATCCGCTCAACTTCAAGGAAGGCATCGACCTGGTCATCTTCCGCGAGAACACGGAAGGCCTCTACTCCGGCGTCGAGTTCAACCCCGTCCCCGATGAGCTGAAGGCCTGCCTGGCGCAGCTCAGCAAGCCCTTCGCCCACTTCGCGGACTTGCCCGGCGACGACTACGCCATCACCTGCAAGATCAACACGAAGAAGGGCTGCGAGCGCATCATCCGCGCCGCCTTCGACTACGCCAGGAAGTTCGGCTACCCGAAGGTCACGATCGTCCACAAGGCCAACGTGGTCCGCGCCACGGAGGGCATGTTCCTGGAGATCGGCAAGCGCGTCGCCAGGGACTATCCCGGCATCCAGGTCGACGATGCCAACGTCGACGCCATCTGCATGTGGCTCCTGAAGAACCCGAAGAGCTACGGCGTCCTGGTGGCGACCAACCTGTTCGGCGACATCATCAGCGACCTCTCCGCCCAGATGGTCGGAGGGCTGGGATTCGGCTGCTCGGGCAACATCGGCGAGAAGCTGGCGGTGTTCGAGCCGAGCCACGGGAGCGCGCCCAAGTATGCGGGCCAGTCCAAGGTGAACCCCATCGCCACCATCCTGGCCGGGAAGATGATGCTGGACTGGCTGGGGGAGGCGGAAATGGCCGCCCGCCTCGAGAAGGCCGCCGCCGAAGTCATCGCCGAAGGCAAGGTCCGCACCTACGACATGGGCGGCAGCGCCACCACCCTGGAGATGGGCGAGGCGATCGCGAGGAAGCTCTGAGCCGCGGCCCCCGGGGCCGGTCCGTTCATTCATCCCATTCATGGAGAACCGTCATGACCAAGAAGTCGACCCTTCTCAGGAAGGCCATCATGGAGCGCCGCGCGGTGGTCCTGCCCGGCTGCCACGATGCGCTTTCCGCCAAGATCATCGAGGACTGCGGATTCGAGGCCGTCCAGATCAGCGGGTACGGCGTCGCCGCCTCCCTGCTGGGCAAGCCCGATGTGGGGCTGGTCCAGATGAAGGATGTGCTGGACACCGCCTGGAACATCGCCCAGGCCGTGGACATTCCCGTGATGGCGGACATGGATACCGGCGGCGGGAACGCCGTCAACGCCGCCTGCAACGCCGAGCGGCTCATCGCCATGGGCCTCGCGGGCCTGAACGTCGAGGACCAGATCTTCCCCAAGCGCTGCGGGCACATGAGCGGCAAGGAAGTGATCTCCGCCGGGGAGATGGCCGGGAAGATCCGCGCCATCGCCGAGGTCCGGGACCGGCTGGATCCCGACTTCATCATCAACGCGCGCACGGATTCCTACGCCGTCCTTGGCCTGGAGGAGGCCATCCGGCGCTGCAACCTCTATCTCGAAGCGGGGGCCGACCTGGCCTTCATCGACGGCATCAGGACCCGCCAGGACATCGAGCGTGCGGTCAAGGAAGTGAAGGGGCCGCTTTCCGTCAACCAGATGGACGCCATCACCGGCATGAAGACGGAACTGATCCCGATCTCGGAACTCGCCAGGATGGGCGTCGGCCGCGTCTCCATCCCCGTGGCCTCCATCATGGTGGCCCACAAGGCCCTGAGCGCGTTCTTCCGGGCCCTGAAGGCCTCGCCGACGGGCAATCTGGCCGGCCAGAGCCAGTGGGTCTCCACCTTCGAGGAATACACCGACTTCGTGGGGCTCAAGGACTACAAGGCCATGGAGGACAAGTTCCTGCCCAGGGAGCGCCTGGAGGACAAGTACAAGGGCGCGGACAAGATCGTGAGCGGCACGGGCCGCTAGCCAGACGAACCGGGAGGGAGACCCATGGGAATGACCGTCGTCGAGAAGATCCTCGCCAGGGCAGCGGGACTGGAGGCCGTCAAGGCCGGAGATGTGGTGGAGCCGAAGGTGGACCTCGCCATGTCGCACGAGAACGCCGCGCTGGTGATCAACCAGTTCACGGAGATCTACGAGGGCACCGGCCGGGAGGCCAGGCCCTGGGATCCTTCGCGCATCGCCGTCATCTTCGACCACCGGGTTCCGGCCGAGGGACCCAAGACTGCCACGAACCAGAAGCTGATCCGGGCCTTCGTCGCCCGGCACGGCATCGGGAAGTTCCACGACATCCGCGGGGACCGGGGCGGCATCTGCCACCAGATCCTGCCCGAGCACGGCTACGTGCGGCCCGGCTGCGTGGTCGTCGGCACCGACAGCCACACCACGAGCCACGGGGCCCTGGGCGCCTTCGCCTTCGGCATCGGCGCCACCGAGATGGCCTCCGTGTGGGCCCTGGGCGTGGTCCTGAACGTGGAGGTGCCCTCCACCCTCAAGGTGGTGGTGACGGGCTGCTTCCCGCCGCACGTGGGGCCCAAGGATCTGATCCTCCACCTCATCGGCAGGCTGACGGCCCAGGGCGCCAATTTCCGGGTCCTGGAATTCCATGGCGACACCATCCGGAAGATGCCGGTGAGCGGCCGCTTGGTCCTCTGCAACATGAGCGTGGAGGCCGGGGCCACCAGCGGCATCGTCCCCGCCGACGAGGAGACGGCCCGCTACCTGCGGGAGGAGGCCGGCGTGGAGGAAAGGATCGAAGGCGTGGCGCCGGACGCCGAGGCCGTCTACGAACGGACGGTCGAGATCGACGTCTCGGAACTCGCGCCCCAGGTCGCCTGCCCCCATACCGTCGACAACGTGAAGCCCGTCGACCAGGTGGCGGGCAGGCCCGTCCAGCAGGTCGTCATCGGGAGCTGCACCAACGGGCGCCTGGACGACCTGGCGACCGCCGCCGGGATCCTCCAGGGCAGGAAGGTGGCCGAGGGAACCCGGATGCTGGTCTTCCCCGCCTCCGGCCGGATCTACGCCCAGGCCCTGGAGGCCGGCTACATCCGCGAGTTCCTGAAGGCCGGGGCCGTGGTGATGAACCCAGGCTGCGGCCCCTGCCTGGGGGTCCACCAGGGCGCGCTGGGCGACGGCGAGGTGGCCCTGGCCACCACGAACCGCAACTTCAAGGGCCGCATGGGCAATCCCAAGTCGGAAGTCTACCTGTGCAGCCCGTCCGTGGCCGCCGCCAGCGCGATCACGGGCGTCATCACCGATCCGCGGAAGGGAGGGCAGTGAGATGGGCAAGGTCGTCCTGAAGCTCGGCAAGGACATCAGCACCGACGACATCTATCCGGGCCGGTTCATGGCCACGGTGCTCCCCGCGGAAACGCCCCAGTTCTGTTTCTACGACCGGACGGAGTTCAACGCCCGGCTGAAGACCAAGGCGGTCCCGCCGGGGAGCGTCGTCGTCGCCGACGAGAACTTCGGCTGCGGGTCCAGCCGGGAGCAGGCCGCCAGCGCCCTCAAGGGGCACGAACTGGTCGTCGTGGCCCGGAGCATCGCCCGCATCTTCCTCCAGAATTCCGTGAACCTGGGACTGAACCTGATCATCTGCCCCACCGTCGAGGCCAGCGAGGGCGATGACATGGAGGTCCTCCCCGGCAAGGTCGTCAACCGGACCACGGGGAAGGAGTTCGGCACCGTCCCCCTGGCTCCGGCCCGCCAGGCCATCATCGACGCCGGAGGCCTGATCCCCTTCACGAGGAAGCGGCTGCGGGCCGGCTCCTGAACCGGCGACCGGCGGAACCGGAAGGCTGCCCCAGGCGATTCCGGCAACGGAAAAGAATAATGATTATTTTATTGTAATTATTTGTCGCCGCCGGTAGATCGCCGGAGGCTCGCTCAGTCCATGGTCCCGATGACGTGGCGCGCCTCCGGGCATGTCCGCTCGCGCAGGCAGTCCAGATGGGCGTAGAGGACGGACCGGAAGGCGCCCTCGGCGGTCCTGACGGAGATCTCGCCGAAGGACTCGTCCTCGATCCCGGCCCGGCAGAAGCAGCAGGGCGGATGGGTGCGCTCGAGCGTCCCGGCCGGACCGTAGATGGATTCCAGGAGGGAGTCCGGGAGGCCCTCGTCCTCCGGGAGCAGCAGCCAGCACTCCTCGCCCCGCTCCTCGATCTCGAAGGGGACGGCGCGCTCCGCCAGGGAGGCCAGCGCGGCCCGCCGGAACTCCCCGTCGTCGTGGGCCGGGTCGTCCAGGACACACAGGGCGTGCCAGTCCCCGAACCGGCGGGCCCGCACGGCCGACTTCAACGCCTCGGCCGTGGACTCGAAGGCCTCGCCGCAGGCCAGGGCGCCGTCTTCCGATACCGCGTGGGGGATCCCGGCGGCGGCATAGAGCCGCTGGAGGATGAGCTGGAGCTCGGCGTTCTGGAACCGGAAGCGATCCATGGGTGCAGGCCCTCGCGGAATGAGAGATGATGATGACAGCGCGCCGGAAGGGATGGAATGCCGGGCCGCGGACCCGGGGCCGGATCCCGCCAGGACCGTGTTTTTTCCATCGCTTCCGGCCCTCGCAGGCGGTATTCTGGTCGTTCTGCCGGACACATGTGCCGGGAATCCAGCCCCAAAGAGGGCAACCAACCAGAGGTGGACGAATGTCCCAACTTTCAACCCTTATCAAGGGTCACGGCGCCAAACAGGTCGGCCGTATCAAGGTACTCGACTCGACGATGTTCGAGGACAGCACTCCGGAGGCACAGGAATTCCTGGCCGCGCTCCAGGGTGAAACCCGCGCCCTGCGCGAGGAAGAGGTCGTCAAGGGCCACGTCGTGGAGATCCGCGGCAAGGATGTCATCATCGACATCGGCTACAAGGGCTCGGGCACGATCAACATCGACGAGTTCAACAACCCCGACGGGACCGTCGGCGTCGCCGTGGGCGACGTCGTCGAAGTCCTCCTCGAGCACCTCGAGGACGTCAACGGCAACGTGCGCATCTCCCGCGAGCGTGCCGAGAAGATGAAGATCTGGGACGAGGTCGAGAAGGCCTTCCGTTCCAACATGACCGTCCACGGCGTCGTCCTGGAGAAGGTCAAGGGCGGCTTGGCCGTGGACATCGGCATCCGCGCGTTCCTGCCGGGCAGCCAGGTGGACGTCAAGCCCGTCCGCAACCTGGACCCCTACCTCGGCAAGTCCTTCGACATGAAGGTCATCAAGGTGAACCGCCGCCGGGGCAACATCGTCCTCAGCCGCAAGCTCTACCTCGAGACCATCAACGCCAACTTGAAGGAAGAGACGCTGGCCGGCCTGGAAGAGGGCAAGCTGGTGGAAGGCACCGTCAAGAACATCACCGAATACGGCGCCTTCATCGACCTGGGCGGCGTGGACGGCCTGCTGCACATCACGGACATGTCCTGGGGCCGCCTGAACCACCCCAGCGAGATGTTCCAGGTGGGCGACAAGGTCGAGGTCGCGATCCTCAAGTACGACCGCGAGACCGAGCGCGTCTCCCTGGGCTACAAGCAGAAGTTCGCTGATCCCTGGCTGACCGTCGAGGACCGCTTCCCCGTCAACGCCAACGTCAAGGGCAAGGTCGTGTCCATCACCGACTACGGCGCATTCGTGGAACTCGAGCCCGGCGTCGAGGGCCTGGTGCACGTCTCCGAGATGAGCTGGACCAAGAAGGTCAAGAGCGCCAAGGGCATGGTCAACCTCGGCGACATGGTCGAGGCCGTGATCCTGCAGGTGGACCCGGAAAACCGGCGCATCTCCCTGGGCATGAAGCAGGTCACCCCCAATCCCTGGATGGAAGTGGCCGAGAAGTACCAGCCCGGCCAGATCGTCGTCGGCACGGTGCGCAACATCACCGAGTTCGGCGCCTTCGTGGAGCTGGAGGAAGGCATCGACGGCCTGATCCACGTCTCCGACTTCAGCTGGACCAAGAAGATCAAGCACCCCGGCGAAGTGGTGAAGAAGGGCGATTCCGTGACCGCCAAGGTCCTGAGCCTGGATCCCCTGAACCAGCGCATGAGCCTCGGCGTGAAGCAGCTGGAGCCCAACGTCTGGGAGATCTTCTTCGAGAACCACCACGTGGGCGACACCATCGCGGGCAGGATCGCCCGGCTGACGGACTTCGGCGCCTTCGTGGACCTCGGGGAAGGCATCGAGGGTCTTGTGCACGTTTCCGAACTGGCCCGCCACCGGGTCGAGGACATCCAGAAGGAGTTCTCCACCGGCCAGGAACTGACCATGAAGATCGTGAAGCTGGATCCCACCGAGCACCGCATCGGGCTTTCCGTGAAGCAGTACGAGCAGGACCAGGAGCGCGGCGAGATCGAGATCGCCAAGAACCTGCACCCGTTCAAGAAGGCGACCCTTGCGGACGCCTTCTCCAAGGCGGAACGGGAAGACTGAACCTTCCCAACCCCAGGAAAAGCGCCCCGCGAGGGGCGCTTTTCCGTCGTGGCCTCCCACCCCGGGCAAGGTCCGGGAAACCGGTTACGCTGGACGGGCAGGTCCCCGGTCCATCCTGGTCGATGCGCCATCCGCTCGATTGCGTGGACCCTGGAGAAAGGAGCCGCAGGATGTCCAGCAACTTGATCATCAGGATGGGCAGGGAGGAGGACAAGCCGGCCCTGGCGAAGCTCAACCTGGAGTTCATGCGGGAGGTCATGGACTCGCACCCGTACTGGGCGAAACTGGGCCAGCCGTCCCCGGAGGAACTGGAGCGGGTGTTCGCGAGGGCGCTCGCAGCGCCGGAAAAGATCCGGATCGTCGTCGCAGAACGGGAAGGCGAGATCGCAGGCTACGCCAACACCTGGGAAGTCTTCAGCATCTGGTCCGGCGGGATGATCCTGATCCTCGATGATCTCTATGTCTCCGCTTCCCACCGGGGAGCCGGCATCGGCGAGAGGATCCTGCGGCACGTGATCGAGACCGCCCGGGAACGAGGCTTCAAGCGCGTACAGCTCTCCGCCGAACCGGAGAACCACGTCGCCCACGGGCTGTACGGAAAATTGCAGTTCCAGGACAAGCAGATGTGCTTTTTCATGAAGCCGCTCTGAGACGGGATCCGCCCCGGCGGGGACGCCTTCGATTCCCGCGGCCGGGGCGGCCGGCTGCCGCTTTCCCTCAAGCTGGTCCGCGCGCCGCAAGGTGCATCCGGGGATCGGCCGGGATCGCCGCGCTCCCGCGCCTCGCGCGAAGACTCCCGGCCACGGAGAGGAAAATCGATCTCCGGAAAATTCCTGCGCTCACGGGCCGTACAAGTGTGGTAGCGTGATCGCGTAAAGCGAGGATTCCTGGCAAATTCTCAAGCATAACGATCCCGTGATGACTGTGCTTCCGCAGGATCATCGTGCGCGATTCATGCGCGCGAAACCGGTCCTGGAGGGGGGTTGGCTTCGGCGTGGATACTTGTGCCCCGGTGCGGGTCGCTCGACTCAGTTCGACTGAGGAAGGAGGGTTATATATATTGTCCGACTAAAATTGCACGCCAGGGTTCAGCGAGCTGATATTTTACATTCCCGCATTGACACTTGAATCTTGCGCCTTCTAGACTGCCCATGGATCTTTTCGAAAACTTGAAGAACAACAGGAATGCGTGCCTCCCACTTGCAGTCAGTCACATTGGCTCGATCGATGGGTCCATCAGCATTCCTCCGGCAGGGAAACGCCATGAAGAGAGCGTCGACTTGGAATTGCGTCATGGAGCCCCGGAGGCGGCTCGCCGTCGCACGTGATTGACGGGTCGATGAAAAGTCATGCTGTTGAATTCATATTAACAATGTAGAATTAATTGCCCCCCCCCCAACTCACCCACAGAGGAGAACGCTAAAAAGTTCCTGTGCAGCACTCTCATGGCTACCTTGGCCATCGGCGCCAGCGCCCAGGCCCCGACCGTCAAGATCGGCTGGTTTGGTCCGGCGACGGGCGATTCCGCCCTATGGGGCCAGGCCGAGCTGAACACGGTCAAGCTGATGGCCGAGCAGTACAACGCCAAGGGCGGCATCACCGTCGGCGGCAAGAAGTATCTGGTCGAGATCGTGGGCTACGACGACAAGGGTGATTCGGTGGAAGCCGTCAACGTCGCCAAGCGCCTCATCAGCCAGGACAAGGTCGTCGCCATCGTCGGCGCCCAGGGCTCCGGCGAGGCCATCCCCGTCGCGACCATCGTCAACGGGGCCAAGGTGCCCCTCGTCGCCTCCACGGCCACCAACCCGAAGGTCACGGTCCAGGATTCCGGCGCCGTCAACCAGTTCATGTTCCGTGCCTGCTTCACCGACCCCTACCAGGGCAAGACCGCGGCCTACTACGCCTTCCAGAAGCTCGGCAAGCGCAAGGCCGGCATCGTCATGACGATCGATGATCCCTACTCCACGGGCCTCAGCGACTTCTTCAAGCAGAACTTCGAGAAGGCCGGCGGCAAGGTCGTCGTCGAGGTCAGCTACACCTCCGGCGAGAAGGACTTCCGCGCCCCGCTCACCAAGCTCAAGGCCGCCAACCCCGACCTCGTCTTCATTCCCGCCTACTACAACGACGTCGCCCTGATCGCCAAGCAGGCCCGCGAGCTCGGCATCAAGCAGATCCTCCTCGGCGGCGACGGCTGGCCCTCCGAGAACCTGATCTCCCTGGCCGGAAAGTCCCTCGAGGGATGCATGTTCATCAACCACCTCGACATGGACGGCGCCCAGTCCAAGCCCATCCGGGACGCCTACAAGGCGAAGTACAACAAGAACGCCGAGCTGAATTCCTACATGGTCCACGACGCCCTCTGGATGGTCGTCGATGCCATGCAGCGCGCCAAGTCCATCGACCCGATCGCGATCCAGAAGGCCCTGACGACCTGCGACATCCAGGGCGTCACCGGCCACATCAAGATCGGCCCCCAGCACGATCCCGTCGGCAAGGACGCCTGGATCATCCAGATCGTCGGCCCCAAGATGAAGTTCAAGGAAAAGTTCGCCGCGAAGGACTGATCTACGCCTAAGTCACAGCCGGTCCGGGTAACCGGACCGGCCTTTTTCGATTACCCAAGGGAAAGGTCAAGATGGATCAGTTTCTGCAACAGCTGGTCAACGGACTGTCCATAGGCTCGGTCTACGCGCTCATGGCGGTCGGCTACTCGCTCGTCTACTCGATCATGAACTTCTCGAACTTCGCGCACGGCAGCGTCATCATGCTCGGCGCCTACTTCGGGTTCTTCTCTCTCACGCTTCTCGGGGTGCCCTTCAGCGTGGCCTTCTTCGTGGCCGCCCTCGGCGCCGCCGTGATCGCCGTCCTCCTCGAACGGCTCGCCTACAAGCCCCTGCGCGACCGACGCGCGCCCTTCCTCTACTTCATCATCACCGCGATGGGCGCCTCCATCTTCATCGACAACTCGGTGATCGCCACGATCGGTCCCACGCCCAAGACTTTTCCGTCCGATCTTCTCCCCGGCTTCTTCCAGGGCGATCCCTTCGAGTTCGGGGCGCTCACCATCGGCCGCGTCGACATCGCGATGTTCGTGGTCGCCGCGATCTGCCTGGCCCTGCTCGTCTTCTTCATCGATTTCACGAAGCTGGGGAAGGCCATCCAGGCCACGGCCTACAACATCAAGGCCGCGGCCCTCATGGGCATCAACCCGAATTTCATCATCATCCTCGTCTTCGCGATCGGCGGCGGTCTCGCCGGCGCTGCGGGCATCCTCTACGGCATGAAGTACCAGGTCTTCCCGCAGATGAGCGCCATCACGCTCAAGTCCTTCATCGCAGCTGTGTTCGGAGGCCTCGGCAGCCTGTCGGGCGCCCTCCTGGGTTCTCTCCTCCTGGCCCTGATCGAGACTTTCATCTCGGGCTACCTGTCGACACAGTATCGGGACCTTTTCGCGTTCGGAATCCTCATCGCGATGCTCGTCGTCCGGCCCTCGGGAATCATGGGCAAGAACATCGAAGACAAGGCCTAGGAGCCAGGCATGGAATACATACAGGGAATCGCGATTCTCATCGGCATCAACCTGATCGCCGTTCTGGGCCTGTGCATCCTGACCGGGTTCACGGGCCTCTTCTCGTTCGGGCACGGGGGCTTCATGGCCATCGGCGCCTACATATCCGCCATCATGACCGCCCGGCTGAACCTCCCCTTCTCCGTCGCCATCCTGGCCGGCGGGCTTTCCGCGGGGCTCATCTCGGTCTTCATCGGCCAGCTCACCCTCAAGCTGAAAGGCGACTACTTCTGCATCGCAACCATGGGATTCGGGGAGGCCGTGCGGGTCATCCTCAACAACGTCGAGTACTGCGGCGGCGCGCGCGGCTGGGCGGACCTGCCCAAGCTGACCTCCTGGTGGGTGGTGCTGCTCCTCGACATCGTGTGCCTCGTCCTCACCTGGAACCTCATCAACTCGCGCCAGGGACGCAACCTGATCGCGGTCCGCGAGGAGGAACTCGCGGCGCAGATGGCGGGCGTGAACGTCTTCCGCTTCAAGATGATCGCCCTCATCGTGAGCGCGGTCCTGGCGGGCGTCTCGGGCGCGCTCATGGCGAACTACCTCCAGTTCCTGAGACCGACGATGTTCAACATGGCCAAGTCGACCGACCTCACCATCATGGTGATCTTCGGCGGGCTGGGATCCATCTCGGGGACTGTCCTGGGCACCATCCTCCTGGTGTCCCTGCCTGAGGTCTTCCGGAACTTCGCCCAGTGGCGCCTCGTCATCTACGGCCTGGCGGTCATCGTCATCATGGTCGGCCGGCCCAAGGGCATCATGGGCGGCATGGAACTGACGCCGGCGGGCATCAGGAAGGTCCTCGCCGCAAGAAGGGCGAAAGCGAAGCTGGAGGCCGAGGTCAAGGCCGCAGAACAAGGAGACGCGGCATGAACGGGGTTCCAGTTCTCGAACTCAAAGGGTTGACCAAGCTCTTCGGGGGGCTCGCGGCCGTCAACGACGTGAGCTTCAAGGTACGCGAAGGCGGCATCTCGGGCCTCATCGGCCCCAACGGCGCCGGCAAGACGACGGTCTTCAACCTGATCACGGGCGTCTACAAGGTCACCGAGGGGCAGATCCTCTACCAGGGCAAGCCGATCCACAACCAGGAGCCCTACAAAATCGCCTGCGGCGGGGTCACGCGCACCTTCCAGAACATCCGGCTCTTCAAGGAGCTGTCCGTATTCGACAACGTGTATACGGCCTGCCACTTGTCGGCGAACTACAACCTGTTCGAATCGGTGTTCCGCCTTCCGCGCTACTGGAAGGAGGACAAGCTTCTCAAGGAACAGGCGCGCTCGCTGCTGCAGATCATGGGACTCGAGGAACGGCAGGAACTCACCGCCGACAACCTGCCCTACGGGCTTCAGCGCAGGCTCGAGATCACCCGCGCCCTTGCGCTCAAGCCGAAGCTGCTCCTGCTGGACGAACCGGCCGCCGGGATGAACCCCGACGAGACCGAACAGCTCATGCGCCTCATCGTCGAGGTGCGGAAGATGTTCGATCTGTCGGTCCTCGTCATCGAGCACCACATGGATCTCATCATGGGCATCTGCGAGCACATCCACGTCCTCAGCTTCGGCTGCACCCTGGCCGACGGCAGTGCCGAAGAGGTCGCCAACGACCCGAAGGTCGTCGAGGCCTACCTGGGCGCCGAGGAGGAAAAGTAATGCTGAACGTGAAGAACCTCCACGTATCCTACGGCGGCATCAAGGCGCTGAAGGGCGTCTCCATGGACGTGAACCAGGGCGAGATCGTCACGATCATCGGGGCGAACGGCGCAGGCAAGTCGACCCTGCTGAACACGATCACGGGCTTCCTCAAGCCGGTGAGCGGCGAGATCGCCTTCAAGGACCATCCGATCGGCCGGAATCCGGCCAAGATCGTGAAGATGGGGATCTGCCACGTTCCCGAGGGCCGGCTCGTGTTCGCGAACCTGACCGTCGCGGACAACCTCATGCTCGGCGCCTACCTCCGGAACGACCGGAAGCAGGTCGCGACCGACCTGGAACGGGTCTACGACCTTTTCCCCCGCCTCCAGGAGCGCATGAAGCAGATCGCGGGAACCCTTTCGGGCGGCGAGCAGCAGATGCTCGCCATGGGCCGTGCGCTCATGACGAACGGCGACCTCGTCCTGATGGACGAGCCCTCGCTGGGCCTCGCCCCCCTGCTCGTGAAGACGGTCTTCGACATCATCATGGAGATCAAGGGCATGGGGAAGACGATCCTCCTGGTCGAGCAGAACGCCCGCAAGGCGCTCGAAGTGGCCGACCGGGCCTACGTGCTCGAACAGGGACGCATCGTCAAGTCGGGACCGGCCCACGACATTGCGCAGGATCCCTCGGTCCGGGCCGCCTACCTGGGGACCAAGTCCGTGTCCTGACGGCCGGAATCCTCCCCCGGGATGGATCCAGGAAGCCGCGGCCTTCGGGCCGCGGCTTTTTCTCGGGCGCGCGCAGGATCTCGCCGGGTTGGCCGGGAATCACAGGGCCTCGGCCAGGATGTCCACGAGTTCCTCCCGGGCCAGTTCCACCGGGTTGCCCTGCATGCTGGTCGCCTGCGACGCCCTCCCCGCGATCTCCCCCAGGTCGGAGGAAACGAGGCCGTAGGCCCCGAGGCCCCGGACCCGCAGGTCCCTCGTCAGGGTCCGGATCCAGGCCAGGCCATCCTCCGGCTCGGCGTGGGGGTTCCCGGTGAGGATCCTGGCCAGCGCCGAGAACTTCGCCAGTCCGGGGCCGCCCGGCGCCTTCGTGCGGAGTCCCCGCAGGTTGGCCGCGAGCACGTGGGGGAGGAGGGCCGCGCAGGCCGCCCCGTGCGGGATGGGCCTCAATCCCCCGAGCGGCGCCGCCAGGCCGTGGACGGCGCCCAGGCCCGCGTTGGCGAGGGCCATTCCGCCCAGCAGGCTGGCCAGGGCCATGTCCTCCCGGGCCCGGAGATCGTGCCCCTCCTTCCACGCGCGCAGGAGGGAGCCTGCGGCCCGCCTCAATCCCTCGAGACAGAGGGCGTCCGTCATGGGGTTGGCACGGAGCGAGAGGAAGGGTTCGACGAGCTGGGTCAGGGCATCCAGCCCGGTGCTCGCGGTGATTTCCGGGGGCAGGTCGAAGGTGAGCTCCGGATCCACCAGGGCCACCTCGGGCAGCATCCAGGCGTGCCGGAGACTCACCTTCAGCCCGTGCTCCGGCGAACGCAGGACGGCGTTCCTCGTCGCCTCCGAACCCGTGCCCGCGGTGGTGGGAATGGCGATGCACGGCAGGGGACGGCGCTCGAGCGGGCATCCCCGGCCGATCACCTCCAGATAGGTCGCCGGGTCCCCGGGATTGGTCGCCAGGGCCGCGATGGCCTTCCCGCCGTCCAGGGCGCTCCCGCCGCCGAAGGCGATGACGAGATCGGCGCCCAGGGCCTTCGCCTGGGCCGCGCCCGACCGGATGTCGCCGACCGTCGGCTCCCCCGGGAGAGAGAACTTCCAGCTCTGGACGTCCAGGGCGCCGAGCGGCCCATCCAGCCCTGCGGAGCGGGAGGGATCCCGGCCGGTCACGACCAGGGCGCGCCGGCCCAGGCCATGGGCGATCGTCCCCACTTCCTGGAGGCTTCCCCTTCCGAAGATGATCCTCCCCGAGGTGCTGAATTCGAAGCGCTTCACCACCCGGCATCCCCTGGGAAGAGATCCCGGTACTTCGTGCCGGTCCTCGGCTCGGCCATCATCGCTGCCACGCATTCGGCCCAGGCGGCGTAGTGGGCGGTCCGCTTGTGCTTCCCATGGTCCTCGGGGGAGCGGTAGACCTCCACCAGGCGGAAGCAGGCGGGGTCGTCCGCGCCCTGGAGCACGTCGAAACGGGCCACTCCCTCCTCGCGCACGCTGGCGCCGGCATTGGCCAGCGTGGCCTGCTTGAAGGCCTCGATGCACTCGGGCTTGACCTGGATATCCACATGAATGATGAACATTTCACCTCCCGGATGAACCATGAACGGAACCTGCGGGGCTCCCCCCGGCCCTGAGGCCATCGGCGTCCTAATGCACGAATCCGAAGGGCAAGGCTCCCCCCTGCCTCGCAAGAGCTGCGATCCGTCTTGAGCAGGAGGGAATGACACTGCAGAACGCAAGGCTCGGGGACTGGCCGTACTTGCGCCGCCATGCCTCGAGGCCATCCTGGAGGTCCATGGCGCGCTGCCCGCTGGCCGGGCCTTCCGCCAGCCTGAAAGCTTCCCTCATGTGGAACAGCCCTCGATCCAGGAAGCCTCCGGGATCCCCTCCCCGGGCCCGCGCCTGGTCGGCCTGCCGGCTGCATATCGCGGCCAGCCGCTGGTGGATCCACGCGTTCTCGGGCCGGAGGTCCACCGCTTCCAGGAAGCAGGAGAAGGCCTTCTCCAGCGACCGGGAGGGGGACAGGCCGCGTTCCCGCTCGAAGCGGGCCCTCCACCTGTAGGTTTCTCCCCTTATGACTGCGATGAACAGGCGGTCCCGGGCCTGGCATTCGGCCTGTTCGCTCCAGGCGATGGCCTGGCGCAGCATGGGGAAGGGATCATGGCCGCGTTTCCCCAGGAAGACCGCATAGGTCATCGCAAGTCGGGCCTTGACGGTATAGACGTGGACGGCGTCCGGGTCCACGGCCAGGACCCGGTCCAGGGCCTCCTGCAGCTGGTCATGGTTTTCCAGAGGGGCGTGGCCCCCGGAGAGGGCGAGTCTTGCGAGTTCGCACCTCCGCGTCGCCTCGGCATAGATCAGCGCGGGATCGCTCCTCGCCATGCCCAGCGCGGCACAGTACGGAGCGCCGGCCTCCTGGAGAAGCCTCACGGAAGTTTCCGGATGGGCGTCCTGGCACGCCAGCCCCATGGCCACGAGCGCGTTCCCCTCCAGGATCTTGGCTTCGTAGAGATCCGGCTCGAGCTGGGAGGCCTCCCGGGCCTTCGCGATGGCGAGGAGATACCGACCCTCGTAGTAGGCCAGCAGACCCTCCACGAACGACTTTCGCTCCGAGGTCTGTGCGAC
>Ga0209099_1000562_pt1 | contig 43607 bp, 34 predicted proteins | sample AD_JPNHW2_MetaG_FD_184430 | JGI IMG/M metagenome (GOLD analysis project Ga0209099, IMG submission 184430) | Active sludge microbial communities of municipal wastewater-treating anaerobic digesters from Japan - AD_JPNHW2_MetaG (SPAdes) (version 2) | ecosystem: Engineered > Bioreactor > Anaerobic...
CGTCTTCCGTTTCAATCGCAGAAAGACGCCGATGGCCGCTTTCCAAACGCTTCTGGGAATCGCCGCCTGCAAAAACCCGGAATCATTGGCCGATTTGAAAGAACCTTAGTCAAGTGCATAAGCAATTTGATCATTTAGACTTCTTGCCCTCAAACCGGCATTCTTCCACCATTCCAGTTCTCCACCCACACAGGAGCTCGCCATGAACCCATCCCCCATCCGCGTCACCGTCTGGAACGAGTACGTCCACGAGAAGCAAGAGCCTTGCGTGGGCGCACTTTACCCCGAAGGAATCCATGGCGCATTGGCCAATAGCCTGGCGGCGCCGGATCTCGCCATCCGCACCGCGACGCTTGAAGAACCGGAGCACGGCCTGACGCCGGAGGTTCTCAACAACACCGATGTGCTGCTCTGGTGGGGCCACGCCGCCCACGACAAGGTGGACGACGCCATCGTGAGCCGGATTCAGCAGCGGGTCTGGGAGGGCATGGGCATCCTGATCATGCACTCCGGGCACATGTCGAAGATCTTCCGCGTTCTCAACGGCACCAGCAGCAAACTGCACTGGCGCGAGGTCGGCGAGCGCGAGCGCCTGTGGACCGTCGACCCGGCCCACCCCATCGCGGCCGGCGTACCGGAGTACTTTGAGTTGCCGTACGAGGAAATGTACGGCGAGCCCTTCATGATCGCGGGCGACGCCCACGTGATCTTCATGTCGTGGTTCGAGGGCGGCGAGGTCTTCCGCAGCGGCTTCACGCTCCAGCGCGGCTTCGGCCGGATGTTCTACTTCCGTCCCGGCCACGAGGCCTTTCCGACCTTCTACAACGAGCATGTGCTCAAAGTCCTGGCCAACGGCATCCGCTGGCTCAAACCCACGGTGAACATGCCCTACCCCAAGACCAATGTGCCGGTCTCGTTGGAGCCGATCGCCCCGAAGGATTTTTCCTTCCACAAGGTCGGCATCGTGAAGCCTTAGTTCTGGAGGCAGGGCTGAACGGGGCGCATCGTGTCGGCAGGCAATGGGCTAGAGCGCGATCGCGGCGCGCCGTTGGAACGACAAGACGGCCGCTTCCGCCAACTGTGACGCGAACCTGCCATCTGTGCCTGTGGCCATCATCGGGTTCCACGTGCCGTCCCGCAGAATGCCGAAGAAGCACGTCAGTTCCTGCGCATACGAGACCGCATAACGTTTGACAAAGAAGGGCGCATCGCCAGAAACGTTCGGCCGCGCGTCGGCGACGTTGTCAACCCGCCCGACGCCTTTCGATCCAAACAGTTCCACCCGCTGGTCATAGCCCCCGGTAGAGCGGTAGCTGTTGATGATCGTCGCGAGGCCTCCGCGCCGAAAACGCAGGGCAAGAACGGATCCGTCGATCTGCTCGTTTGCTGCCGGCAGCGGGCTAAGCCAGCTGCCCTGCGCGGAAATCGAAACGACGTCATCTTGCATCAGGAAACGCGCCATATCAAGATCATGGATCGCGGAACCGATCAAGAGCCGATGAGGCGTCGCCAACTCCTGGGGCGTCGGGAAACAGGGGTCCCGGCTAATGATCACAAGTGTTTCGGGGGTGCCAAGCGAGCCTTCCAGCACCTCGTGATGGAGGCGCTGGAAGGCAGGGTCAAAGCGGCGGTTGAAGCCCGTCGCCAAACGAATGCCGCTCTTGGCCACCTTCGCCAGCGCGGCATCGATCGCTTCAAGCGAAACGCCCAGCGGCTTGTCGCAAAAGGCATCGACTTTGTGGTGGGCGGCGTGTTCAATGAGCGCGGCATGCGTGTCCGATGCGGACACGATCATGACCGCATCCAGTCGGGTCTGAAAGATGGCCTCGTGGCAGCCATAGGCGTTCGGTATGGCGTACGCATTCGCCAACGCCTGCGCGCGTTCAAGCTTTTGCGAGGAGACCGCCGCCAGCCGCACCCACGGCAGGTGCCGCTGGATGGTTTGGGCGTAAAACCGGGCCATGTCGCCTGTGCCGATCAGCCCGACGGTCAGTATGGGGTGTGGAGAAGACATGATATTCCTAAAAAAGAAAATCCGCTTCCCGTGCCGTCCATCCTCCGGCGAAAGGGAAACGGGGCAACGCCCGCACGTGTCTGGGCGGATGCTTTAGCCGCTATTGAACATACCCTATGCGCACTAAAGTCACCCGCCCCGCACGTAGCCGTTTTATGCGCTAGCCGTTCAGCGTCCAGCCGGCGCGGTACTCGCGCTTGAGCAGCGCGTCCGCCTCCGCGCTGTTCGTCACGCGCCCGGCCTTGCCGTCGTAGTCGAGCTTCTTGCCGACGCGATACGCCACCAGCCCGAGGCACATCTGCTCGATCATGTTCGCGCTGTACTCGAAGTCGCACGCCGTCTTCAGCGACGGATCCTTGCAGGCGTTGATCCACTGCTTCTGGAAATGTCCGACCGGCGGCAGCAGGTTTTCCTTTTTGCGCGGCGTGTAATAGGACAGGCTTCCGTCCTTGCCGAGCGGGATCAGCGCGCGCGACGTGAAGTCGGCCACCAGGATGCCTTCGCTGCCCTTGAACATCGCGCCGTGCCCGATCTTGTTGATGTCCACATAGGAACTAGGCGGGTTCGGCATCGCGCCGCCCTGGTACCACGAAACGCCGATCGGCCCGCGCCAGCTGTTGGCCGGATGCTCGAAACGCATCTCGGCATTCACGGGCGTGATGTCGGGATTGAAAGGCTCGCCCTTCGCCTCGGCGGAGGTCGGCAGGCCGCAGTCCACCGCGTTCCAAAGGAGGTCCATCGTGTGGCTGCCCATGTCGCCGATCTGGCCGGTGCCGAAGTCCCAGTACATGTTCCACTGCAGGCAGTTCGCCCCCGCTTTGCCCGAGAAATACTCCGGGTTATACGGGTGGTCGGTCTTCACCGGCCCCAGCCACAAGTCATAGTGCAGGCCGTCCGGCGGCGTTCCCCCGGCGGGCAGATAGCCGGGCTTGGGAATCTTGCGGTTGCCCCAGGCGTAGGCGCTCTTCAGTTCGCCGATCGCGCCGTCGCGGATCATCTCCGCGATGCGGTTGAAGTTGTCGTGCGCGTGCCGCTGCATGCCGACCTGCGTCGCGAGCTTGCCCTTTTTCGGCAGCCAGTTGGCGCGCACCACGCGCGCCTCCTCGACGGTGATGCCCAGCGGCTTCTCCAGATAGACGTGCTTGCCGCGATTCAGCGCCCAGTTGGCGACGAACGCGTGGGTGAAGTCGGTCGTGCAGATCACGACGGCGTCGATGTCTTTCTGTTCCAGGCATTTCCGCCAGTCGCTGTAGGTCTTCGCATTCGGGAAACGCTTGGCCGCGTCCACGAGGTTCCGGTCCCAAACATCGCAGAGCGCCACGACGTTCTCGTCCGCGAGCGAATCGAAGTGCGCGAGGCCGCGCCCCCAGGTGCCGATCAGCGCGACGTTCAATTTGTTGCCCGGCGCTGTCTGCCCGCGCAGCCCGTTCGGAAAGATCATCAAGCCGGCCCCCGTGGCCATCGCCGATTTCAGGAATACACGTCGTTTCATTTTTTCCCTTCCTCCACTCGCGTCCCCTGGGCTTGTCCGGCAACATGCCGAAGCCCACAATGGTTATCCATTATGCGGCGGAGACGAAAAGAGTCAATCCCGAAAATCGCCCAACGGGCGGGCGGCACGGCTTTTTCTTTTGGTTTTGCGGCGACAGATTTTTTGCCTGCGAATCTCCGCGAATAAGAGCCGTCCCTGATTTTTTAAACGCTGATCGCTAAAAATCAGGAACGGCGGTTTCGGCTAAAGCCGCACCACGTCTCACCCGGTACGGTCGCGGAGATTCGCGGGAAAACAAACTTCCCGTCAGCGACGAGAGGTGGCCAAGCTTCTTGACCAGACGGGTTCCGTCAACGGTTCGAATCTGGTCCACCACGATTTGCCCCTCGATCCCTTGAAAGGTACATGGCACCCGTGTTGGGTAGTCGCGCCCCTTGGTTGTCATGGGCGCAATGATGACAGTCCCCATGTGATGGTTCATCTCATCCCGTGACCGTCCTCGTATTTCATTTCCTCGTCCCAACAATTCAGCTCACGGGTGGCGGCCCCCGGTGCCTCCTGAATCGCCCACCAGTGTCGCGGGGCCGTCAATCCGTGGTTTGTTGGACACCTTCCGCTGTCATGGTGATGGGCGTTTGGGAGACGTCGGCCGGTCGCCCTTGCTGGCCGGTGTCTCGATCGCGGATTTGAAGGCATTGAAGGCGGGTTTCTTTCGACTGACCTGCCACGCCCCTGCGCTGTCCCTTGCCACGGACACCAATCCGTAGTCCGATTCGCCGCCCGTGCCAAAATAGGGCTCATCAAGCAGTTCATAAATGAAGAAGGCTGTGATCCCCGGATTGGCGCTAAGTTGCCTCGCAGTCCTGCCCACATAATCAGCCTGCTCCTGTTCATGGCCGTGCTTGCTGCCGTCGCGGCGGTTGGCTTCGGTGATCCACAGAGGCTTATTGAATCGCTTGAGATACTCGACCAGATTGAGCCGGCCTTGGACATTGGTAATCTCGCCACACTCGGAATACCAATGCCACGCAAGGATGTCAAAGGGCACGCGATCTTCCTTCACCAGGCGCTCAATGAATCCGTAATGAAGCCACCCGGACGTGTCCACGATGGTCAGCGCGTCCGGGTCGCCGGCCTTCACGCCCTCATGAAGGCCGAGAATTTCCGCCTTTGTCTTCTGATAACGCGCCTCGTTGAAGTCGTCGGGATTGCTGCCTTCCGCATCGTCCCACTCCCAGAGCCGTCCGCTGCGGCATCGTTCACCTTTGCGAATCATCGCATAGGCATCGAGTTCATTGTCCAGCTCCCAATGGGTGATCCGGCCCTTGTACCGGCTGGCCACCTGCCGCGCAAAGGTGAAGGCCGCCTTTCGTATCTGCTCCGTCGTCGCCTCTTCGGCACGCGGGCCTGGATCGGCGCAGAGGACCGGCAGCAGCCGCAGCTTGCGCTGTTCGGCAGCGGAAAGAAGTCCGTCCATCCGCTCCGTATTGCTAACGAACCCCTCGAATGAGAGATCGAAGCGATACCACGTGGCCCCCAGCTCCGACACAAGATCAAGCTGAGTGGCAACCGGCACCTGCCAGTAGGCCTCCTGCGAGAAGCAGTGGCCGTTGACGCCCCATTGAAAGGTTCCCGCAGTTCCGATCTGCGCCACAATCCCGCAGCAGGGGCAAAGGAGAATTGCCCATAGCGTCTTCTTCAATTTCATGTTCGGCCGTTCATATAAGGTCCAATCGAGATAGGGAGGGGCCTCGCGGCCGCCCCCCTCCCACGCCACCCCGGCATACCCCCTGAGCCGAAGGCGAATGGGGGTTCGGTGGCACCGGGTTCGGCGCTGTCTTTCTCATGGTGGGTTGATGGTGCTTGTGTCTGGATTAGCGCCGTTTGCGAGTAACAAGTTCTCCGCATCGCGCTGTCCTTTTCGCCGCGCTTCCCAAAGCGGTGTGATTCCGAACTTCAGGGTTGCATTGACGTCGGCGCCATGACGCATCAAGAAACGCATAAGTTTCAGGTTCCCTGTGGATGCTGCTCCGTGCAGCGCACCTGCTGTGCCATGGGGAATCGTGTTCGGATTGGTGCCAAGCAGGACTAGGCAGTATGCCATAGTGTTATTGCCAGACCACGCCGCATATGAGAGCATGCGCCCTCGACGGTCAGCAGATGCGTACCTGACAGACAGCGCCATGACGGCAAGCAAGATCAGGGTTCCACCCCAGATCTTCCTTTTCTGTGTCTTGATTGGTTTCATCGTCTTCTACTACTGGCCGAACGTCACTCCTCAGGCGCAGCCTTTAGGACGTCGCCTGCAGGAAGTCCGTCTTGTTCTGTCATCCAGGCACGGCTTTGAGCTTTAATCCGATCGCATCGAAAACTTTCAGAACAGTGGTAAGCTCTGGGTTTCCTTCTCGGGATAAGGTTTTATACAAGCTCTCACGGCCGAGTCCGGTTTTCTTTGCGATCTTCGTCATCCCTTGGGCGCGCGCAATATCGCCCAGCGCGGCGGCAATCAGCGCAGAATCGCCTTCTTCGAGCGCACAGGCGACATACGCAGCCATGTCTTCTTTTGTTTTCAGATGCTCCGCTGCATCCCACAAGGTTGTTTTTGTCTTCATGCTGTCCTCCTAAACTGTTTTCGAAAGCATAATCGCTTTTTGAATATCTCTCGGCTGTGTCCGCTTGTCGCCACCTGCGAGTAACACCACAAGCGTTTTCCCTCTTTGAATGAAATACACGCGATATCCCGCCCCATGATCAATACGGAGTTCGGATACCCCTTCACCTACGGGCTTCACATCGCCGATGTTTCCCAGTGATACCCGACGAAGCCGAATCAGGATGCGTGTCTTCGCCATCCTGTCCCGAAGGTGCTCAAACCACGAGGAATATTCTTCCGTCTGACGGATCTCAATCACAGCCACAATGTATCACATGGGATACACCCCGTAAAGCCTAATCATCGGTTGGCAAGCATCCTATCAATCAAAGTCATTGCCCAATGAAGATCTTTTTCTTCATCAGACTTCAATTCATCACGACACAAGGCTCGTGTGTCTGCCAATGCGGTTCTGCAATCTTCCCAGCCGTCTGTTATCGCTGTCGGAATAGGCATCGTCCTTTTGGCAGCTGTTAAGTGTGGTTCTTCTCTCGATTGACTCGCAAGGTGGTCGAACCCGCTAGCGATTTCGATGTCCTCTCCACCACCTTGTTCGGCTAGGCTGGCTTCACATGGCCTTGTCGCATCTCCTCTTGGACCTTTTCAGCCAAAAAGATCTTCAGTAATGATTGGTAAGGCACATCACGCTTGTTTGCCAGCACCTTTAGTGCCGCAATCATCGACTCCGGCAAACGCAGAGAAATCGTCTTCGTCGAAGGCTTGAGGTTTGGGAATACGGTCGGCTTAGCCTTAGACCAGTCAATGAACTCCGTCGAGTCATGGGTGGCCCAAAACGCTCTCTCTTCATCTTCCGTCTTAAAGATCGGCATCTTACGCTTCTTCATGATCGGTAGATTCTCCTTTCCTGCCTGCTCATATCGCGTGCTGAAATCACGCGGATACGTTTTACACGCATGGTGAACGCCACGAACAACTCACGTCCTTCATCCGTTTGGCCCAGCACAAAGAACCGGCGTTCCTGTACCGAGTGCTCCTCGTCCGCTTGAGCCAGAAGGGGGGAATTGAAAAAGACCTGTTCAGCCTCTAGCAGATGCGTGCCAGACAGTCAGCGCCATGACGGCAAGCAAGATCAGGAACCCACACCAGATCTTCCGTTTCTGTGTCTTGATTGGTTTCATCGTCTTCTTCTACTTACCGAACGTCCGCCTCACCGGATTCCGAACCCGCCGCGGGTGAGGAATACGGTGAAGGCGATTGCTGGGCCAGTAATCGTTCGTAAACCAATCGATCATTTAGCGAGAAACAGCAGAATGTTACGGCAATGCGGCACTTCAGCCTCGCAAGCGTGTCGGCCACGGCATTGATGGCAGTCTCCGCAGCGAGTTCAATTGGATAGCCGAAACTGCCGGTGCTGATGGACGGGAATGCGATCGAGTGCAATCCATGATCATGTGCAAGTTGCAGTGCTGAGGCATAGCATCCCGCAAGGCATTTCTCTTCGCCCATCCGCCCCCCACGCCATACTGGACCAACAGCGTGGATGACGTACTTCGCTGGCAGCTTATACCCCTTCGTAATCTTTGCCGATCCGGCCGGACAGCCACCCAATCGCTGACATTCCTTCAGTAAGTCCGCGCCCGCTGCCCTGTGAATTGCGCCGTCTACACCCCCACCGCCCAACAGGGATTCATTGGCCGCGTTGACAATGACGTCCACTGCAAGAGTTGTGATGTCAGCCTGTATCGCTTTCATATTTTGTGGCCCAACGTCAGGCCTCTGCAGATCGCGGTTCGTCGCGGACCGCGAGTAAACAGGAGGCCCTTGTTTGGCAATCCGGTTCGCTATCCCGTCGCTTCCACCGCTGACGTTAGCCAATGATCTCGTTCAATCCCTCGACGACCTGTTGCAGTTCCTGGTCGGAAACCCTTCCGAGTTTCTTCCCGATCCGCTCGACCGACATGGTTCTTATCTGACTGATTTTTGCCCACGTTTGTTTGGGCAGCCGAGGACTAGACAGTTCAAGCGTTAACGGATAAGAGGCGCGCTGAGGCTGGCTCGTTAGGGCAATCGCAATCACGGTTCCAGACTTCTCGTTAAAGACATCTTGGCTCAGGACGAGAACCGGCCGCATGCCGGACTGTTCATGGCCCTTGGTCGGGTTGAGGTCAGCCCAGAAGATATCGCCTCTTAATATGCGGGCCATGACTCCATCTCCTCTCCCATTCCTTCCTCCGCCATGGCTTGCTCGAAACGGGAGTCGAGTTTATCGCACTCTCGCGCCAGTCGGTTGGATTCAATTCTGGCCACCTTCTCTTCAACGGCTTGCTGTATAATCCGACTGCGGCTCGGAAAACCATGCTGCCGAACAAGCCGGTCAAGTTCCAGCAGCAGCCCCTGGTCCAAGGTAATTGCCACTTTTGCGACGCTCATAAGCACCTCCTGATTTCGGTATTACAATATATCATACCGCGCTTGTCCGGCAATCCGATATTTCTGGCTACGTCGCTGCGCGCCAACGGCGCGATCAGCGCCGTTGGGTGCCGCCGCTGGTTGGCAGACATCATCCGGTCACCAATTCAGTCATACCAGTTCATCAAGCAACTTTGCTCCCACGTCTTCAGCAATCCTAACCTTGGTGTTGTGAACCAAGCGTCGCAGGTAATCAGTCAGCTCCGAACTGGACCATACAACAGGGTCAGCTTCATCCAGTTTTTCATGGCATGCTTTGTGACAAAAGTGAACTTTGCCATCCTCAAGTAATTTGCCTTCCTTTGTCTTCCACATGGCGAGGGCGAGACCAGCATCTTCGATACGCTTGCTGCACACATCGCAGCGGATTATGGGGGCAGTTCTCCCGTTCTCAATCTTCATGAATTGGATCATTGTCTTTCTCCTGCCAACATCAGCTACCACCAACACCCTGATCCGCAGGCCAATGGGTGTTGGGTGTGTCGCCGTTGTTGGGTATAGTCTCTCTTTTCATCTGGTCGGTCGAGAATCATCCAGCGTCAACGCCACAGAGGCTCACATCCAAAGCAAGTTCGTTTGTCAGCAAGCCCCCTCTACCTTCACAACAAACATTTACAGTACGCTTTTGCTCCGCCCCCGACAGAATCGTTAGACGCACCACACTAGTAGTCTGGAGGCACAAATGTCAGCCAAATCGCTTTCTTACCCGTATTGGTGTTAGTCGTGTGCCAGTACATGAACTCGTCGCGGAATATCAATTCCACCTCTCTACCAACCTTGGCGCTTTTCCAAAACACAATCATCGTATTCTTGGTGATGAAAGAGTAGGAACCCCATGAAGTCCACGGACCAAAGTAGTCGTCGCGTCCATCACCTGACAAGCCGAGACGAGTGACCTTGGTCAGAATCTTCCCATCGGCGAACTTGAATTCCCTGTTCTTGTAGGCGTCAGAACCCTCCACCCGCCATGAAAACCAGTTGGCACCCGTTCCCTTCTTATGCTCTAGCTTTGACCTTGGCGTTTTAAGTAGGTCAAACATCCCTGCATCAGTCCGTCCAGTCGTCAGAACCAATCCAATCAGAAGCATGAACTGAAACATGCGTAGCATTCTATTGTGCCTTCCTTTCGTCCACGCCGTTGACGTCGGCAATGAGGCAACCGACGCTGCTGCAAAGGTCGAATGGTTCTGGCGGCGCAATCATGTCTCTAAATGGTGACATATTCCCTATCTCTTGGCGCGAACAACGTGTTGGGACTCACTCGACCGTGAAATGCCCAACTCGTATTGTTAAAGTAGCGCGTTGCCGAAGGTCGGTCAACGGTTTAGTGCGAGTGTAGCATAACATATTCATTGGTAATGAGATGGAGGTGCGGTTCGGACCAAGAGTCTCGAGCGGAGACGAATGAGTGAGTCTTTTGAGTTGCGTGTAACAAAATATTATGCGCAACTTGGTAAAGACTAACGTGGGCGGAGCCCGCAAACCGCTTGGAATGGTGGAATATTGGAATGATGGGGGGTGAGACCAAGCAGCCGAAGTGGCGTGCAGCGGTGCGGACGGCAAGCCGCCCTCGCCGAAACGGCGATTTCAGTGGCCCCGAGACCCGCGCGTTTTTCGGGAGCCCGCGTTGACGGCGGCGTCCGAAAGACGTACGATGGCACCGCATTCCGGCCGGAAGGGGTAAATTGCCCGCGGGTGCGGGCGCGCCGGCACGGAGAATAGCGGAGGGTCGGAGTGTACGGGGAACCGGGGGAAAAGGACTGAATGAAACGACGTCAGAGAAACACAGTTGCACTGGGCGCGGGAATCCTTCTGGCCGTGATGGCGGCCGGCTGTAAGCTCGCGGACCTGAACAGCGCCGGGCAGTCGGCAAAGTCGAACGTGCCGGCCGGTTACGAGAAAGTGTGGGGCGACGAGTTCGACGGGGCGTCGCTGGATGCCCGGAACTGGACCCTGCGGCGTGACATGGGGCCGACGGCGGACCTGTCGCTGGCGGGCGCGGAGCGCCCGGACGTGCTCAGCGTAACCGATGGACAACTGCGGCTGAACGCGATCCGAAACGGCGGGGAGCCGCCCTATACCACCTGCCTCTCCGTCACGACCTGCGACAAGATGCATTTCCAGTATGGCTATCTGGAGATGCGGGCCAAGGTGCCGTATGGCCAAGGGGCGTGGCCGTCCTTCTGGATGAAGGCGATGCCCGGCAAGATCTCGCCGCCGCGGTTCAAGGACTACATGGTGGAAGTGGACATCTTCGAGGTTTTCTCGAATCCCGATACGGCCGTCCCCAACCTTCATAAGTGGTACGGCGGCAAGAAGCACACGCAGAGCGGTTGTCCCCGGCGTTACACGTTCACCGACGCCGCCAACCTGCGCGGCGAGTACCACACCTACGGGTTCGAGTGGACGCCGCAGGAAATGTCAATGTATGTCGACGGCGAAAAGTACTGCACCTATGATCTGTCGGCCGATTTCGACCGAGGGGGCAGCATGCAGGGTTTCCACGACCCCCTGTACATCATCTTCAACAACCACATTTTCACCGGGCACAGCCCGTGGAAACCGAAGGGCTCCGAAGTGGACGAGCGCTCTGTCTTTCCCATGCAGTATTGGATCGACTGGATCCGCCTGTACCAGAAGCCCGGCGTCGGGAAGCTGTACACGGAAGAGCACCCGGCGCGCTGACGTCTGCCGAGCTTCTCTGTATGAGCAACGGCCGATCAGCAGTTGCCGGACGGACGTGCATGGTCCTCACGCCGCTGTTCAAGGGCGTGCTCGGGCGCATGGCCGTTCTTTTGGGGATATTTTTCTCGTAATCGTAATCTTAATCCCCCAATTGCCGGTTGCCAGCCTCATATTCGGTCCGTTCCTCATGAATACGATCCGAGGATGTACTGCGGATCAAGCCCACCAGCATCTAGACGATAGGCACCAGTTTCCAAAGGGTCTCCAGCCCAAGCCACAAATCCGATCGCCTCCTGATAGACGGTCAGCTTCTCGTGAGCGAAATGCGCTTTCATGGACGCCGCGTACTCTGACGAAATCCTTCAACTCGAGAGCAAGATGACGATTACGATCAGGATTATGATTATGATTATGATTGGGAGTCATCGGCACCCACAGTACTGCCATGCGCCCGCGTGCGTGCGCACCCAGCCAGAATCTCTGGCTGGCCTGCTCGCCTTTCGGCCAGGTCGACATGGTGGGAGTGGACGGCCACACCCCGCCCGCCTCGGGCGAATTCAAGATTCTTCCGCTCCCGAAGGAGTGACGGCTGCACGCGGGAGCCTTTTCCGTGAGCTCACGCCTTGCCCCGCTTGCGGAACTGGCTCATCGTGAGCCCGGTCTGCTGCTTGAACATGCGTTTGGCATGCTTTTCGGTCGGATAGCCGCACTGCCAGCTGATCTGGCTGATCGGCAACGTGGTCTCGAGCAGGAACGATTTCAGGCGGTTCAGCCGCACCTGCTGGATCTCGCCGAGAATCGAGTGCCCGACGTATTTGCGGAACAGCACCTCGGCCAGACGGCGCGAAACGCCCATGTGGCGCGCGATGTCCGGCACGCTGATCGACGCGCACGCGTTCAGGCGGATAAACTCCAGTCCCCGCAGGTAACGGTGGTCGACCGAGTGCGCCATCCGACTCGATTCCCGCACGACAACCTGCTTGACGCCGTAGAAAAGGTTTTGCGGTTTGCGCAGCGTCCGCCGCATGAGGTCCTCGAGCAGGCGGGCCGCCTCGTAGCCGCCGGCGTCGAAGTCGGGCTGGATGCTGGAAAGCGTGGGCGAGGTGTTCTCACACAAGATCTCGTCGTTGTCGACGCCGAGCAGGGCGATGTCGCCCGGCACATTCAAACCCGCCTGCTGGCACGTCTCCAAAACCTGGCGCGCCCGGGCGTCGTGGGCCGCAAAGACCGCCGCCGGCTTGGGAAGGTCCAGCAGCCAGCGCGTGAGCCGCTTCTGGTCGAGCGTCCAGTCCTTGCGCTCCCGCACCGTGAGCCGCCCATACAGCTCGCAGCCGAAGCCGGCCTGTGCGAGCCGCGCCTGAAAGCCCCTGCCCCGCAGCTCAGACCAGTCCCATTCGTACGCGTCGGGCACGTACGCGAAATGGCGGAACCCCTGCTTCAGGAACGCCTCCGCCCCCGCCCTCCCGACCGCCTCCGAATCACTCATGACATACGACGTGTCGGAGAAGCGCTTCCGGTAGAGCGCCGGCGAGTCCATCACCACCGTCGGCACGCGGACGTGTTCCACGAACCGGATCGCTTCCGGCATGCGGACCACGATCACGCCGGTCACGCCCCACCCCTTCAGGTTGACAAGCTGCTGCTCCCCGATGCAGTTCTCAACCAGATGGATGTTCCACGGCGTATGCAGACGCATGTAGCGCAGGATGCCCTGCAGCTTGTCGCGACCCGCCTTCTCGTTCGTTGCGAGGAAGAGCGCCACTCTGGGCGTTTTCTGAAAGACACCTTTCATCTTGCGGCGAATGATACACCTTGCCCGGCAACGCCTTCAAGATGGTCTGCGCAAAACGCGACTTTTTTTTTGCGTATTAGGCGCGCTTTCATCCGGCTGGCTGTGCTAGCCTGTTCTCGTCAATTGGATGGGGGGCATCGATGAATAGACGAACATTCCTGGCGGCTTCGGCCGCCGCGGCCGCGACGGGGCTGTTCGCGCGCCGCGCGAAGGCGCAGACGCCTTCGCCCAACGCCAAGCTCTGCCACGCGTGCATCGGCGTGGGCGGCATGGGCTATGGCGACCTGAACAGTTTCAAGTCACACGCCGGCCTTCAGATCGTCGCCATCTGCGATGTGGACAAAGGCACCTTGGACAAAGCCGCCGCGGTGTTGCCAGGCGTGCGCACGTATACGGACTGGCGAGAGCTTCTCGCCAAGGAAGGCGACAAGATCGACGCCGTCAACGTGGCGACCCCGGACCACATGCACGCCTCGGTCACGCTCTCCGCGTTGCGCGCGCACAAACACGTTTATTGCCAAAAGCCGCTCTGTCGCGACATCGCCGAAATCCGGGCCGTCATGCAGGCCGCGCAGTCCTCGGGACAGGTCACCCAACTCGGCACCCAGTACGCCTCGATGGTCGGCGACCGGATGGCCGTCAAGTATCTTCAGGACGGCGTCCTCGGCGAAATATCGCGCATCGTTTTGTTTATGACCGTCAAAGCGCACAGCAGCATCCCCGGGCCCAGGCCAGAGAAAGGGTCGCCGCCCCCGACGAACCTGAACTGGGACCTGTGGCTGGGCACCGCGCCGGTACGCGAGTATGCGCCCCAGCTCTATCACCCGTTCTTTTGGCGGGCTTGGCAGGATTTTGGCACGGGCGTGATGAGCGACAATCAGAGCCACCTTTTCGACTCCTCCTGGAAAGGGCTGGAACTCACCGCGCCACTGTCGGTCAAAGCGGAGGTGCAGGAGTCGTGGAAGAACACGCCGGCCCGCCGGGCCGACAACTGGCCGCAGAGCCGCCATGTGGTATGGACTTTCCCCGGCACGGAGCGCTCCGGGGGCAAACCGATCACGGTCGAGTGGTTCGACGGCAGAGAGACGATGCCTCAGGAATACCAGCGCTACGCGCAAGACTGCGGCCTGCAAGAACTTCCCAAAATCGGCTCGCTCGTCATCGGCTCCGAGGGGGCGATGCTCATGGAGCACGGCACCGCGCCGCGTCTGGTTTCGGATGGCCGGCTGAAAAAGCACCCGAAGCCAGCGCTGCCCGCCCACCCCAGCCATTACCACCACTTCGTTGACGCCTGCCTGGGCAAAGCGAAAACGGAATCTGATTTCATGCGGACCGGGCCGATGACCGAGGCCATCATGCTGGGCAACATCGCCGTGAGAATCCCCGACACCGAGCTTCGGTGGGACGCGGCCGCCATGAAGGTGACAAACGTCGAGGAAGCCAACAAGCTGATGGGACGGACCTACCGCGCGGGATGGAGCATCCCCGGACTGGGTTAACGATGCAAAAAGGAAAAGAACGTTCATGAAAAGAATACTGACGATGGCGGCCGCGCTGGCCGGACTGGTAATGATCGGCGCTGCGGCGGAACCCGACGGCGAGGGCTTTGTTTCGGTCTTCAACGGACAGGATCTGCGCGGCTGGGTCGGCGCGACGGGAAGTTATGCCGTCGAGAACGGGATTCTCTTCTCCAAGCCGGACAAGGCGGGCAACATGATGCTCGAAAAGCAGTATGCCGACTTTATTCTCCTGTTCGATTTTCTGCTCACCACCAACGCCAACAACGGCGTGGCGCTGCGCATGAAAGAGGTCGCCGGAGACGGCATCAAAAGCGGCACGGAGATCCAGATTCTGGACGATGGCGGCGACCAGTACAAAAAGCTCGCGGATTACCAATACAACGGATCGCTCTACGGCATCGCCGCCGCAAAGCGCGGCTTCCTGAAGCCGGTCGGCCAGTGGAACACGCAGGAAGTGCGGGCCATCGGTTCGCGGGTCACGGTCGTCTTGAACGGCACCGTGATTGTCGACACGGATTTCAAAGACGTGCAAAAGACCCCCGACGGCAAAGACCATCAGGGAATGCGTAACTTAAAAGGGTACATCGGCCTCAGGGCGCATCACTCACGGGTCGACTTCCGGAACCTGTACATCAAGGAAATCAAGTAGAATGAACAGGCGTGACTTTCTGAAAGCCGTTGCGGCGGCGGGAATCGTGTCGGGGCTGCCGCCGGCGGCGCGGGCGGCGACAGGTTGCACCTTCAAAACGAAGCTTGAGAAGGCGCTGATCGCGCCGGTGGCGGACGACGCGGCGTGCGCGCGGATCGCCCAGGCCGGCTTTCCCGGCATGGAGCTGACGCAAAAAGGAATCACGATCGAACAGGCCATCCAAGGACGACGCACGGCGGAAAAGCACGGGCTCAAAATCCATTCGCTCATGAGCGGCGGAGGCGACTTCAACAACGCCGACCCGGAGGCGCGCCGCAAGTCGATCGAGGAGATGAAACACCGGATCCGGGTGGCGGCCGCATACGGCGCGAGCACGTTGCTGCTGGTGCCGTGCCGCGTGAACGGCGGCGCGCCGAAGCCGGCCCAGTTCAAAATCGACTTCGACCCCAAAACGCTGCGGGTCAAATCGGTCGTCGAGGGTGACAACGCGCCGTTTGCGGCGTATATTGAAGCCCAGAATAAGGCAACCGAGCTCTCGCGATCGGCGGTAGACGAACTGCTCCCTGTGGCGGCACGGGAGGGCGTGATCATCTGCCTCGAGAACGTCTGGAACAACCTCTGGGTTCTGCCCGACTTCGCGGCGGCGTTCGTGCGCTCTTTCGACACCCCGTGGGTCAAAGCGTATATCGACCTCGGCAACCACGTCCGCTACGCGCCGACCGAGCAGTGGTTGCGGACGTTCGGGAGGAGCATCGCCAAGCTGCACATCAAGGATTTCAAGATCGACCGCGAGAAGAAGAACGACGGCGATTTCGTGCCCATCGGCCAGGGCAGCATCGACTGGAAGTCGGTGCGCGGGGTGATTGAGGAGATCGGCTACAACGGCTGGGTCACGATCGAGAGCGGCGGGTTCACCGACGCCGAGCATAGCGCGCTGATGGACCGCTTCTTTGCGGGGCAGGGCGTATAACTTGGAAAACCGTCATGCTTAACATCGGAATCATCGGGTTCGGATTCATGGGGCGCATGCACTACCGCTGCTGGAAGGCGCGGACAGACGCGCGCGTCGTCGCGATATGCGATACCAACGCCGCCGCCATGCAGGGCGGCGGCAAGGGGCTCGGCAACATCGCCGGAGCGGAAGGCGAGGTGGATCTGCGCGACGTGGCCATCTACTCCGATCCGGAGGAGATGTTTGCCCGCGAAAAGCTCGACGCGGTCTCGATCACCGTGCCGACGCACCTTCACGCCGCATGGACCGTCAAAGCCCTGAATGCGGGCATCCACGTGCTGTGCGAGAAGCCGATGGCGCTGACGCTGGCCGATGGAAGGCAGATGATCGCGGCGGCCGAGGAAAGCGGCAGACGACTGCAGATCGGCCACTGCATCCGTTTCTGGCCGGAATACGCCAAAGCCAAGGAGATCGTCGAGAGCGGCGTCTACGGACGCGTCATCACGGCGACCTTCCAACGTCTGTCCGCCACGGCGCGGACCAAGCAGGGCAGCTGGTTCTCGAACGAGGAACAGAGCGGCGGCATGGTCTTCGACTTGCACATCCACGATACCGATTTTGTCCAACACCTGTTCGGAATGCCCTCGTCGGTATGCAGCCACGGTGCCCTGACGCCGGCAGGCAACATCGCGCATATCCTCACCCACTACCGGTTCAACGACGACAAGCTCGTCACCGCGGAGGGCGGCTGGGCGCTGGTTCCCGCGTACGGCTTTGAAATGAAATTCCTGATCGTGATGGAAAAAGCCGTTCTTTCCTTTGAAAACAAACGCACACCGACGCTCAAGCTGTTCCCCGCCGAGGGCGAGCCCATCGTACCGGAACTTGAGCAGGGAGACGGCTATTCCCGGCAGATCGAGCATTTTGTCCGCGCCATCCGCGGCGAGTCCGTGCCGTCGGTGATCACGCCGCAACAAGCCCTGCAGGCGCTGCGCATTGCGGAAGCCGAGCGCGAGTCCGCGCGGAACGGAGCGCATGTCAACCTCACTTGAAAAACGCCCGGCAGGCCTGCGATGCGGCCACTGGCCCCTCTCCGTCTGCAGCTGGTCACTCCGCACCGACCTGAACGGCGTTGCGCTGGCGATGCGGCAGCTCGGCGTCAGCCGCGTCAACCTGGCGTTAAAACCCGCCTTCCGTGAGGGCGGAGACGCCTATCTGGAGGCCGTCCGCGCACAGCCATGGACCGTCAGCGCGGCAACGATCGGTTTCTTTCACGAGGATTACTCGTCGCTGGAAAGTATCCGTGCGACCGGCGGCATTGTGCCCGACGAGCACTGGGATGAAAACCGGAAGATGGTCCTGCGCGCGATCGATATCACGGCGTCGCTGGGCGTTCCTTTCTTGACCCTGCATGCCGGTTTCATCGAAGACGGCAGTCCCGCGAAAGCGCGGCATTTCCGCGACCGCGTGGTTTGTCTCGCGGACGCCGCCGGCGAACGCGGCATCGCGCTGCTGATGGAAACCGGACAGGAGACCGCAAACTGCCTGCGCGACCTGCTTGAGGAGTTGAACCACCCCGCGCTCGGCATCAATTTTGATCCGGCCAACATGATCCTTTATGGCAGGGGCGATCCGGTCGAGGCGGTCCGCATGTTGGGCCGCTGGATCCGGCACGTGCACATCAAGGATGCGATCGCAACCAAGATCCCCGGGACCTGGGGCACCGAAGTGCCCTGGGGCCGGGGACAGGTGGGCGGCGCATCTTTTCTGCATGCCTTGGAAACTATTGACTACAACGGCGCTCTCGCGATCGAGCGCGAAGCCGGCGACAACAGGCTGGAAGACATCCGGCAGGCTGCCGGCTTGCTCGCCGCGTGGATGCCGCAAACGAGGGAAGCGTAACACGATGAAGTGGACACAGGTGCCTGAGTATGAAGCGATGAGCCGGATGGCGGCACAGCGCATGTTCGATGTGATTTCCGGGAAACTCGCCCAGCGGCAGAAGGTCAGAGTCGGGCTGGCCACCGGCAACACCATGATACGGGTGTACGCGATTCTCGCCGGGATGCTGAACAAGGCGGGGCATGAACTTGCGGATTTATCCACCTACAACCTGGACGAATATGTGGACAGCCAGGGCGGGAACGTCGCGCCGAGCCACCCGCTCAGCTACCGCAAATACATGACCGAGCATTTTTACGACCTGGTCGACACGCGGCTGGGCTTCAAGCGCGAGAACATGTTCTTTCCCGATTCCGAAAACCCGGCGGCATACGATGCGCAGATCGCTGAGGCGGGCGGGCTGGATTTCCAGCTGCTCGGCATCGGCTTCAACGGCCATATCGCCTTCAACGAACCGCTCCCGGCGAACGAGATATCCGCGGAAGATTTTGCGGCGCTGCCTTCGCGCGTGATTGAGCTGACCGCGCTGACGATCAAGACGAACACGGAACTGACCGCCGACGGCGACCCGCATCTGGTCCCGCGCCAGGCGGTCACCATGGGGATGGGGTCGATCCTGGACGCCAAAGAGATCATGCTGCTGGCGTGTTTCAAGGAGCAGGCTGCGCCGCTCGCCATCATCAAGGCGGGAAAGATCAGCCCTGAAACCCCGGCATCGTTCCTGCTGAATCATCCTTCGGTCCAGATGATTTACACGGCAGACACCATCAACCTCTAACGCGGGCTTACGCCCGCAACCCAAGTATCCAGAAGTCAGGAGTCAGAATTCAGAATAACAGGCGTCAACACAGTCTCTCTTTCTGTCGTTCATCCCATTCTGAATCCTGAATTCTGTCTTCTGAATGCTGGCAAATAACTTATTTTTATTGCAGTTGTTGGTTTGTAAGGCACTAAGGAGCACTATGTCATCAACGCTGGTTATCGGTTACGATGTGGAACGCATCCCCGGACGCGCGCCGGGCGAGAAATGGGTCGGCAGGAAAGTGCCGGAGGACACGACGTCCGTCTTTCTCACGAAGATCGCGAAACTTCACAAGGAACTTCAGATTCCCGCCACGATCTTCATGGTCGGCTGCAACATCGAGAAGCACCTGCGGGAGCTGGAGGCGTGTCTCGCCTCCGGGGTGTTCGAGATCGCGCAACACACGCACGAGCATTATCCGCTCAAGACCGTGGCGGAAGAAACCGGCAGCCGGGTCTTTCTGCGGGGCCTGAACTTCGACCGGATCGAGGAGCAGATCGCCAAGCCCGTGGAGCTGCTCAAGAAGCACCTCGGCGTCGAGTGCAAAGGCATCACGTGCCCCTACACCTATTACCGCGGCCTCTCCGACCGGCCGGACATCCTTGAGATCATTGCCCGCCACGGCATGGTCTACACGCGCTCCTACGGCCGGAACAGTCTGGACTATTTCCCGCTCGGCTGGGACGTCCAGCCCTTCTTTTACGAGCGCCAAGGCTTCCCGGACATTTTGGAGTTTCCGGTGCAGGGATGGATCGATGCGCAGTGGCGGCATGACCACGGCTGGGACCTGCAGGCGGAATACTTCGCCTACCTCCGGGAGCAGGTGGACACCTACCGCGACAAGAACATCTGCTGGGCGCATCTGCAGCACGACTGGACCAGCCTCCTGTGCGACGCGGAGCTGGACTGGACGCGGAAGTTCCTCGAATACGCCCAAGGCAAGTTCGAGATGAACACGTATTACGGCTATTACAAAACCAAACGGTCCGGCATCTGATACAGACAGGGAAGGTGAACTCCATGAGCTGGAAATTGTACATCCTCTTGAGCGGAATGATGTTTCTGGAATTCACCATTTGGGGCGCCTGGGCACCGGTGCTGGCGTCCCGAATCCTCGGCCCGCTGAAGATGAGCGGGAAGCAGCTCGGCTGGATCTACGGGACACTGCCGCTGGGCTGCATCCTAGCGCCGCTCGCGGCGGGGCAGATCGTGGACCGCTGGTGCCCGACGGAGTGGTATTTGGGCGGGACGCATCTGCTGGGCTGCGTTTTCCTCTTCGCCGCAGCCCGCGCCACGCGCTTCTGGCCGCTGGTCATCCTCATGGGGCTTTACGCGCTCTGCTTCGCGCCGACGCTCTCGCTGGTCAACTCCCTGGCCTTCGCGCATATTCCGCATCCGGAAGTCGAGTATTTCCGGGTCCGCGTCTGGGGCGCGATCTCCTGGGTGCTGTCCGGCTGGGCGCTGTCGGCGTGGCGCCGCTCGGGCAAGTGGCAGGTCCGCGGATCCGACGGTCTGGTCATGGCGGGCGTCTTATCGCTGCTCATGGGCCTCTACTGTTTCTTTCTCCCGCACACGCCGCCCGCGCACAAGGCGGGCGCGGCCGTCCCCTTTGTGCAGGCGCTTTCGATGCTCTCCGACCTGAATTTCCTCGTCTTTCTGGTCCTCGCCTTTGTCGTCAGCACCCAGCTGCAGTTCTACTTTCTGGGCACGTCCCGTTATCTGGAAGACATCGGCACGCCGCACTCGGCCATACCGGCCTATATGAGCATCGCCCAGATCGCCCAAGTCATCGCCATGGCTTTCATTCTGCCGGTGATCTTCCCCAAGCTCGGATACCAGTGGACCTTGGCGATCGCGACGTGCATGTGGATGGCCATGTTCCTGACCTACGCGCTGCTGCGCCGGCGAAGCCTGGTCATCGCGTCCATGGCCTTCCACGGGCTGGCCTTCGCCTTCTTTTTCGACGCGGCCTTCATTTATGTGAACCGCGTGGCCCCGCCGGAGATCCGCGGTTCGGCGCAGGCCCTCTACACGACGGTCACGCTCGGGCTCGGCCTGTTTGTCGGAACGCAGATCACGGGCGTCGTCATGGACCGCTTCCGCGGGGAAAGCGGCTTCCTGTGGCGCCCGATCTTTCTCGTGCCCTGCACCCTGCTCGCCGTCTGCGCTTTCGCGTTCATCTGCTTCTTCAAGGGCTGAGCGCCGCAAGCAGACGTGCGTTCAGGAATAGAGGGCGTTGTGTCCGCCCTGTTTCGGCATCCGCGCATCCGGCCGGACAGGGCCGGCTCAGAACGGCCAGAGCCACGACCACCAGCTCTTGTCAGCCGTCACGCCCAGACGCAGATACGGCAGCACGGCTTCGGCGTTGGAATCATAGTTGAAGACGGTGAAGCCCGGCACGCCGAGTTCGCGCACGATCTCGATCTGCTCCGCCATTTTCACGGCGTCGTGCGGATCTTTCCAGCACGAGAGGCCGATCCCGGGATAGAGACGCGCCTTCCCCGCATATTCTTTCTGCGCGGTCACCATGTTGCGGAACGAAACGTTGGAATCCACATAGTCCATCGGGCAGACAAAGTCCAGCCACCCGTTTTCGCACCACAGCTTCCAGTCCTGCCCCACGCCGTCGCGGTCGATCGGCCAGTTGCGGAACACCGCCGCCGAGATCTGCACACCCGGCCGGATCTTCCGCGCCTCTCCGGAAACCCGCCGCACCACGGCGTCGATATTCGAGCGGCGGAAGTCCAGCCATGCGGCCCGCACCGCCTCATCTTTGCGCGTGTCCGCCGGCCACTTCGCCACGGCGTGCCCGAGCTTCGCCTCGAAACGGGCGCGGCAGCCGTCGCAAAAACACGAGCTGTTGTCCGGATAGCGGATGTAGTCGAAGTGCACGCCGTCCACATCGTAGTTGCGCACGATCTCCAGCATCGCCGCAACCTCCAGGTCCTGATTCGCCGGATGCGAGGGGCAGAGCCATTCATCCTTGAGCGCCCCGTCGTACAGCTTCTGCACCCGGCCTTCCTTCACCATCTGGTCCACGAACGCCTGCGGCGCTTTGCTCGACATGTTCCAGTTCACTTTCCACACATGGCATTGCACGCCGTATTTCCGGCAGGCCGCCAGACACAGCGCCAGCTGGTCGCCTTTTTCGGCAAGCTGCGCGTATTCCGGCAAGGCCTTCGAGGGATAATAGGCCGTGCCGCCCCACAGCATGTTCGGCAGAATCGCGTTGCAGCCGTTCTCTTTGAGGAAGCGGATCGATTCGTCCCAGCTTTTGTCGCGCAGGCCGAACGCGCTGTGGCACCAGAAGGCCCGGTGCTCGCCCCGGCACGGTTGACGCGTCAGGAACCATGCGCGCAAGGCCGCGTCGGCAGCCCGGTTGCTCGCCTCGACGCTCTCGGCCCATTGCCCGGCCGCCATCAGCGCCTGCGCCTCGGCCCGGGCCTTTTCGGCGTTCGCGAACTCGCGCCGCGCCTTCCGGGTGGTCCTGCCGTCCTTGAACGCCGCACGGAACGCCTCGAAATCGGCGGATCCCGAGATCACCCCGACCCGAGCCAACGCCCTCTCCGACGTCTGCCGCCAGACGTCGGGAACCAGTTCGCCCACCACGGCCCGCATGAGCGCCAGCGAATCGCTGCCCGTTCCGCCGAACCAGACATGACCCAAGAACGCGCCCGACGGCATCAGCGTCACGGCGGGATGCGGCGTGTCGGCGCCCTTGCCATCGCGCCAAACCGCGATCACGCGGCCTTCCTTGCCCTCGGCCGGCGCAACCAGCGTGGTCCGCCAAGAGGCCTGCGGAGCGAAAGCCGGCTGTGACGCCAGCCCCTGCGCCGTGCGCGCGAAACCCGCAAACGAGTTGGTTTCGGCGACCAGGCTCCCCGCATGGCGGAGGCCCAGCAGCTCGCCGATTCCGGGCGCCAGCGAATAGCAGACGAGCAGCTTACCGCCGCGGCCGACGAACCGCTTGAGCTGTTCGACCGACTCCGGCGGCACGCGCGGGTTATAGGGCAGCGCCACCAGTTTCACGCCCTCGAAAAGCTCCGGCGACAGATCGGTGTCGGACACCTGGGCGGACTCGACACCCAGCTGGTCAAAGGCAGCCGAAACAGTGCCCGCATAGGTGCTGAAAGACTTGCCCTCGTCCCCGCCGTCCTTCACGTTCGAATCCGCGCGCACCACCAGCGCCTCGGGCTTGCCGCCCGCGAAGCCGAGGTTCGCGATCGCGCACACCGTATCCCTGTCGGCGTTACGCCACCCGGAAAGGCGCAGCGTGTCCACCTCGCCCCATCCCGCGCCGGACGTTTCGGTCCGCGCGTCGGCCTTGTCGATCACGATCCGCTGCCAGACTCCTTCGCGGTCAGGGCAGAACGAGGCATGATACCAGCCTTTCCCGCTGTGGAAATACAGGCTGAACGAGGAGAACGGCGTCAAGTCGCGGCAGAAGAAATCGAACTGGACACCCCGGCTGCCCCGCAGATCGGCCTTGACCTTGATATCCCAGCTCACCCGCTCGTGGCGCGTTCCCACGAAATTCACGGGGAGCCGCACAAACCCGGCGTCTGTCCACTCGGCCTGCGGCGTACCGTCCATTGGCGCACACAGCTTCCGCAGCGCCGCCGGGTCACGCACGGCTTGCCATTCGGCAAACACGCGCCCCCCTTGCGGCGGAGCCGGAATCTCCTGCGCCGCTGCCATCCCACACGCCATCGCCAGCAAGCAACCCGCCCAAGCACGCTTCATCGCACATCCCCCGTTTCGTTATCCGGTCAACTGACTGTCCGTTACGTTAGCCCAAGTCCCGTCCCCCTGTCCACACCAAACCAACCGGGCACATCCGACACATTGGACCGACTACTTCAAGTTGGGATCAGGTTACGATTAGGAGATGATGGTTTGACTTCTTTCATAATCGTAATCTTAATCTTAATCGACTTCCTCTGGCGGACTACAACGATCACGATTTCCTGATGGACGCAGGGCGAAAAAGACAGCGGTCAGCATCAAGACGACGTTCGACACCCATATTCCGCGAAAATGGCGTCCCACTCTCTGTTGAGGTCCCGTTCCATTTCATCGGTGTCAAGGACATCGCTTTTAACGTACAACCTTACTTCTTTGAGAGCGGCCAAGGCAAACCTCGACCAAGCAATCATATTGGCATGGAGAAGAAACTGAATGGGGTCCAATCTGGAACGTATGGCCGCATCCGTTCCGTCAACTAGGCACAAAGCGCCATGCCCGACCAATAACATCCGACGTAATTCGGGTTTGTTCCCGAAAGGCACGGAGTCCTTCCACTCCCTTTTGTGATAATATCTACTTTTAATCGCCCACAGGCCACGAATAAACAGTTCGTTTAAGGCAACGGGAATCGCCATGGCGGCTCCATGACGAAAATCGTAACCCTCTTGGAACACACGGACAAAAATGGTCCCTAACGTTTGTCTGTCTTTTCCGAAGTTGCCAAAGTCGCAGAACTGCAGCAGCTCGTAGAAAGGAATTGGCAGCCCACTGCCCCCGCCGCCAGGCTGCCCTCGACTGCCAGAAGAACCGGCGATGTCTGACATGACATGTCCCAACCAGTTACAGAAGCCACAAAAAATCTTGGCAACCAAAGTCCCGCCCTCTAGTTCAAAGGACTTCGTATCGATTCTTATCATAGTACCGTCGCTGACAAAAGTCGCTGTATTCTGAAATTGATCAAGAATCGAAAAAAACAGGCCGATGATGTCCGGCGAGTGGCCCAATGACTTGAGATGGTGGTTCTTCGAGGCCATATCAAATTGGCTGTTTACATCTTGGGTATGACGCTGGTCATAGTTTACGGTAAATCGTTTTTCCAAAAAACCGATCGCTCTGGCGATTGTGTCTGGGATATTGCGTGGCACATTTTTCCCGGAAAGACCATCAGTCCTGTATATTATTTTGGCGAAACCGATCACACAATCGTCAACTCTCTGGCTTGTCCACTCCCCCAACGCACTCTGGCCAGGCATTCCCACGAAGAAAACGTCAATTAGCCCCATGGTGAAACCGCAGAAAGTCGCAATTAAATAGTCATACTTGTCGCAATTCGCCCTCTTTAGCGTGTAATCGTCATTAACCCTTTTTGCGATCTCAGCTCTTTGTGAAAAGGATAACAAGCGGTCGATCGAATTCGCGCCCAGGTCGATATGGTTGCGTTCCGCATAGGCGTTGATGTTTCTGACGTAGCTCTGCCAATCGTCTTCAACGGAGATCGCTTGCAGGTCGTCAAAGGCGTAAGTTGGGGAGTCGGGCACCTGTACCGAAGACAATTCGCATAAGGCAGCGCCAGCACCGATGTCGTCTGCGGTTAAGTGGTTGACATCAATACTGTTTGTGGCACAGAAATTTTCTGCGGAAGCGAGCAATGCATCTAATTTTTCAAGGTTCGCATCGTTCTGGTCGGAAAGATCCGCGATCGCGCTATCCAACCTGGCCAAATTGGAACCTAGAACTTTAGCCTGGTGCTGTTGCACCACATAGGCATCAAGCTCGTTTTTGGTTTTTGCATCCACGGGTATTAATTAAGACATCACACCCTTTGCAAAACTTTTCATCTTTGCAAAAGAAGCATCGGCCAAATTGAAGTACCCGATCGTGTTGAAGGCCACGACGAGGGACTCCAGGTCGCTCTCAGAAATATTCTCCTTCAAGGCCTTGACCGATAAGCCCCCCTTCTGCGCATCCTCATAAAAATTCAGAATATGCTCGCTTAATTTCTTCCTCGTGGCTGCTGAGGTCAGCTCCGACAAGCGCCCGACATCCAAAACCGCAGGGAGTTTAGCCCGATAGGATTCACTTTGAGCAAAAGTCGTTTTACTGGTAACGAATTGCGTTGCGCCCATCATGCGACCCAGCATGGCAGAAAGCTTCTCGACTTTCGCAGCGCCTTCCTTCCCTTTCTTGATTTCCTCATTGAGCTTCGAACAGATAAGGTTCACATCCTCGATAAGATAATTCAACGCTTTCTGCGAATTTCGGATCAATTGCTGCAGCATGAATTCCCGCTGCTTGTTGTTCTCAAGCTCACTGACTCCGGCGATTTTCTTGATTCCGGAGTAAGCGCCGACACCGAGAAGCACTGCAACGCCGATGCCCGACACCATGCTTGAAAACCCCAGAAGCCCGCCCATGCCCAACGTTGCCAGACCAGACGTGACTCCTGCTGCGCTCAACCCGAGCACAGACCCGGAAAAATATATAGCAGCGATGGGAATGCCAACCGCTCCTGCTTTTGCTGCAAGATCCGTGAATTGCTTCTGAATCTCCGTGTCATTTTTCCGCTTTTCCAGTATGTCTTCGTCGTTTCTAATGGACGACTCGATGAGCTCGCTCTGCTGGTCTGTCACGTTCAGTTTAGCACACAGGTCTGTGATGAAGGCGTTGCCTTTGAACGAAGATTTTTTCGGGCTCTTCACTCGATGCAGATAGATAAGATCCTTTATTAGAGATTTCTGAAGCACATCCAAACTTACTTCTGGCGTTTGGCAGCTGATTTCCGCAATCAGAGCATCGGTCGGAGACGTGTCGCAGCCGCCATTCATATACGAGCGAAGCGCTATCCTCGATTCACCGTCCAAACCTATTCTAACCAAAAGACACATGATCTCCACATATTCTTTCGGGTCGATCACTCCATCGTCCGCAAGCGCGAAATTGCAGAGAATTTTTAAATAAGCAAATTTGACGGCTTCACTCAAATCGGCGAGCGGTAGATTTTGAGCTTTCCCTTCAAACCCTTCATCTTTCCCGTCTTTAAGAATGCCGTTGATCAAATTCGCTAACTCATCCAACTTGACACAGAACATGGATGTGATTTCGAGCATCTTACCTGAGTCGATACCGTAAAGGGTTAATTTCTCCTTTGTTTCTTTTTTCCCGTTATCCTTAACAATTTCCTCTTTCGTGTAGTCCGCCCTTGCAATGTCTGCCCATTTGAAAATTTTGGTTTTCTCAAAAATCTCTCGGAAATAAAAGGAATCGCTTGTGATTACGGCACCTTCTTTTGCGCTTTTAAACAGAGTCGTGTCGATGATTCCAAGGATGCTCTCGGGTGTTGCATCTGGGGCCATTGCGGCTATCGCGTTATTGATTTTCTTTTCGGGAATGTCAGGCGAGATTAAGACTTGATCGCCCAACTTTGGCAGATTTTCTTTAACAAACGCGTAAATAGACATTTTGATCCCTTTGTGGCTGCATTTACGGTATCAAGACCGTGAGTCATAATGTAGACAGTTTGTACAATGGGGACAACGATAATTATTAAAAAAATAGGAACCCAGAAACAACCTAAGCAAGCCACCCATGGCGTATATACTTCCACGCAAAAGCCGTTTGGCGCACAAAATCATAGGGCGCATCCGTTCCGTTGACCGGCTTATCGACCGCCGCCGCGCCGTCCGGTACGCCAACCCTCGCCGAAGGGCTTCCCAAAGATCGCGGGGCCCAACCCGAAAGGAGACAATATGCGCAGATTTTCACCACAGTTGATTATTTGATGACTTCGGATTAAACCTGCACCGACAGTCGGCGCTCAAGGGAATACGACACGGTAGAACCGGGCCGGTTGCCAGGCGGAGGCGGGGTCGCTGACGGCCAGCGCGCCGCCCGTTCCGATCGTCCCGTTGACGACGGGCGTCCAGACCGCGGCGGCAAGGTTGGTTGAGGCTTCGATGCCGACGGGGATGCCGGGCGTGCCAGCAACGGTGAACCCAAAACAGCCGCCGGAGAAGCCAAACGGTGCGTCGGACCGGACGGACGGGTTCCAGCAAAGGGCCGACAGGCCATCGAGGGTCGCGTCCCAGCCGGCGGCCCCGGGCAGGTAGCAGAGGGTGGGGTATGACGACATGAACACCATCTCTCCGGCGGCCGGGGCGTCACCCAGGAACAGGACGGCTGTCAGCATCTCGCAGTAGTCGAACGCGTAGTCTCCGATGGCGGTGACGCTGGCGGGCACCGTGACGGCCGTCAGGAGGGAGCATTCTGCGAATGCGCGGTAGCCGATGGCGGTGACGCCGGAGGGGATCGCATAGCTTCCGGACTTGCCCGCAGGGCATTGGATGAGCGTGGTCAGCCCCTTGTCGAACAAGACCCCGTCCGCGCTGGCGTAGGCCGTGTTGGCGGCGTCGACCGTAATGGCGGAGAGCGACGCGCACCCCTGGAACGCGAAGTCGCCGATGGCGGTGACGCTGGCGGGGACCGCGCAGCTTCCGGACTTGGCTGCAGGGCATTGGATGAGCGTGGTCAGCCCCTTGTCGAACAAGACCCCGTCCGCGCTGGCGTAGGCCGTGTTGGCGGCATCGACCGTGAAATCGACGAGGGAGTTGCACCCTAAGAACGCCCAGTCCTCAATGGTTCTGACTTTGGAGCCGATTGAGACATGCGCCAGATCATTGCAAGCGAAGAAGGCGGCGAATCCGATGCTGACGACACCATCGCCGATGTCGGCGCTGACCAGGCGGTCGCACCCGGAGAACGCGTCTTTCCCGATGCTGGTGACGGTATCGGGGATCGTGATGGCGGTCAGGGCGGAGCAGTTGTGGAACGCCCGCTCCGGGATGGCGGAGATTCCCGCGCCGATCGTGACGCGTCCCAGGGCGGAGCAGTAGGCGAATGCCCACGTGCCGATGCTGGCGACGCTGTCGGGGATCGTGACGGCCGTCAGCCGGGTACGTTCCCTGAACGCGTCGTTCGCGATGGCGACGACGGGGCTGCCGTCCAGACTGTTGGTGATGGAGAGCGCACCCGAGTAGGAGGAGTTGAAGCCGGTGATGGTCGCCTTCCCGCTTGCATTGGTCGTGTAGGTATAGTTGCCCAGTGTCAGCGCGTTGGACGTGCAAGGCAAAAAAGACCAGACAAGGGCAATCAAACACGCGCCAACAGATATTCCCCGCATCCCCATTCCTCCCTTGCCGCACAACCCTGTCTTGTCAGCTGCCATAAACGACGGCGGCCGATCGCGGTCCGCGACAACTGCTGAGACTATACGCAGATCCAGCCCCTCGGTCAACTGTCTGGTCGACGCCGAAAACCGGGGCGTGAAAACGGGGTTGACTCTGGCACCGTCCCCCTCTTAACATTCTGTCATACAGGCATGCAGGTATTCTCGGCGCATGGCGCGGCGCAGCCTGCGTGTTTCCTGCTTCTTAGAAAGGCTCTTGCAGATGAAAACTATCGCACCGATCACGGTTATTATGGCGTGTGTTCTGTCGGGGATGTCGCAAGAGCTGAGGACCGCGGGAACGCTGCTGGTCGACATCTCCGCCGAGGCATTGACCGCGAACGACGGCGACCCCGTCACGCAGTGGGCGAATGCCGGAACGCTGGGCGGGAACTTCACGCCGCTGTCAGGAAGCACGGGGCCGACATTCACGAATAGCCTTCTCGGCAAGAAGGCCTTGCGGTTTGATGGTACGGCGCAGAGCGTCCTGACCAACGGCACCGCCCCCGCCGCGCTGACCGGCACCAGCCCCTGGTCGATCGAAACCTGGGTCTGGGTTCCCGCCTTGCCGGCTCCCAAGTCCATTTACCTTTCGTGGACGCAGAATGAAGGGTCTGGCACGTATCAGCAGGAGCTGAGGATGATGCTCCGTTATGATTCGGGAAATGGCGCAGTCGACCATCGGGGCGCCGCGATTAATTTTGGCTATGGGCTTCCTCCGGCCGGCACATGGCATCACATTGTCGCGACCCGGTCGGCTTTTGGCACGGAAATCCTTTATGTGGACGGCAACTTCAGTGCGCTTTATGGCGGGGGGAATGTCAATTTGGAAGCAGGCAAGCCAATTGCGCTCGGTGGCGTGGCGTGGTTTGGCACATCACAATATACGAACTTCTTCGCAGGTGCCCTTTCACGCGTGCGCATTCACACGGGAACGCTCTCCGAGCAGGATGTCCGGAATAATTACCTTGCGGAGGCATGGTCTTATAACGCGACCAACAGCACGGTTTGGACGGGTGGTTCGGGAAACTGGAACGACCCCGCTTTCTGGGCTGACAACGTTGTCGGCGCAGGCACGAAAGCCGCAAGAGTCCTCTCCGGCACATTGGCGGTGACCAATGACGACGTTTCGGCAAGCTCTTTGTCGGCGCTGGATATCGTCTCCGGCACGATCAACCTGACGACCTCCGCGGCAAGGATCGACAGCCGAACGCCGTTTGTCATTGGACGAAACACGGGCAACATCGCAGCGGTGAATCTGAGTAGCGGTGTCGTGAACGTCGTCTCGAGCGGGAATCCCGCTTTCTTTGACATGGGGTTGTGCGGAGCAGCCTCGACGCTGACGGTTGGCGGCTCGGGCGGTTCGGCGATTCTCTACGCGTCGCAGCTTCGGGCTTTCGCGGGCGGTAACTCCGATATCCAGGTCAAAAGCGGCGGACTCTTGGAACTGGACCGCGTTTTCTCGGATACCCCGACGAACGTTACGATGAGCGTGTCGGGTGGAACGCTCCGTAACAAAGCCGGCTCCACGATGGGTTATCTGTACAACGTGCCGCAGGTGAAGGTCTCCACAGGTGGCGTGATCTTCGACGCGGTCACCAATTCGCAAATGGTTGTTTCTTCCTCCCTGCTGCACGATGAATCCGGTCCTGCCGCAGGTGGCGGGTTACGCAAGCTCAGCGCCGGCCGGCTCGTTCTCAGTTCCACCAACACGTACGTGGGGGAAACCTCTGTCGAGGTCGGCACCCTGGTCTTGTCGCCGCGCCTGCTGGACGGTTTGGTTTACCGGCTCGACGCGCACACGAACGCGCTTTCGACGCTCCAACTCGACGGCCCCTCGAATGTCGTGGCTTGGGCGGACGCGAACGGTTCGGGAATCCTTTTCAACACCAACAAGTCCGAAAAATGTCCGATCTATGACGCCACGCTCTTTGGCGGACGGGGCGGCTTACGCTTCACGCGCGATTCGACGATCTGTCGTCTCGTTGCAAACCGCTCGGCTCGTGTGCAGTCCGTCTTTGCGGTCATCTCGCCGGCAAGCGGCAACAGCATCGGCGGTTTGTGGGGCCAGTCGGAGCAAGACTACGGCATCCGTGTCAATGGGACATCCGTACAGTATACCGGCAACGGCAACGATTTCGCAACGGCGGGCTGGATGTACATGAACGGCGTTTTCGGCAACGCATTCACGGTCGGACAACCTGTGCTGGTGACGGCGATTGCCGGCGGCCCGCAAAACTGGACCACGGCGATCGGCGATTATTGGGGCAATACCACGTATCGGCGCGTCTTCAAGGGCGATATCGCGGAAATGTTGGTTTATGACCGGCGGCTTGACGATCACGAACGGCAGGAGCTTGAGGCCTACCTGATGGCGAAATGGCTCGGGACGGTTTCTGCGCCCCAATTCGGTTCATCGTTATTGCCGATCAACAATGCGCTGAACATCCTGAGCGGCGCGTCGGTGGAAATGGGCGGTTCGTCGGTCCAACTCTCGACCCTCAGGGGTTCGGGCAGTATCGGCAACGGAAACCCGACCCGTTCCACGCTGACGGTGGGCGGGCTGGACGCTGACAGCGTGTACGCTGGATCCATCACGGGAAACGTGGCCATGACCAAAATCGGAAACGGGCGCGTCATTCTGGCGGGGGCAAGCACCTTTACGGGGCCTACAACCGTCGAGTCCGGCACGCTCACGCTGGTCTCGGGTCTCCCGTCCGTAACGGGGCTCGTTTACCGCCTGGACGCGTCCCGCACCAACACTTTCACCACGTTGCCCGACGGCTCGAACGTGACCGTCTGGGCGGATGCGGAAGGCTCGGGATTCACCTTCGCGACGACCAACGACCTCAACTGCCCGGTCTATGACCGCACGCTGTTCAACGGCTGCGGCGGCCTGCGCTTCGGCCGCGGCGGCGCGCGCGGGCGGATGATCGGCTCGGCCGTCACGAACGCGCAGACGGTCTTCGCGGTGAACATGATTCGCGACCTAAGCAACGACAACGGCGGGTTCTGGGGTAAGAATGGAGAAGATAGCGGGCTCCGCATTGGCGGCACGACCTGGTTTTTCCCCGGCAACAACAACGATTTTCACTACGGCGGACTCGTCTGCGTCAACGGCGTCGCATCGAACGCCAACGTGACGGTCGGCATTCCCCATCTGGTCACGTCGGTCAACAGCGCCCCGCAGACCTTCAAGCCCGCGATCGGGGATTATTGGGGATCGTCTCAATGGACGGGCCGGTACTACCGTGGTGATGTGGCAGAAATTCTGGTATATGACCGTAAGCTGACCGACATTGAACGGCAGAGCGTGGAGGCCGCGCTCATGGCCAAGTGGTTCCCGGCGTCCGGCGGCTCGGTCCTTCCGCAAACCGCCGCGGTGTCGGTCGCCGCCGGCGCGACGCTGGACCTGACCGGAGGTGCCGTTACGGTCGCCGCGCTGTCGGGTGGCGGCGCCGTCTCGAACGGTCTGTTGACCGTGACGGGCGACGTCGCGCCCGACGGCACGCTGAGTCTGCCGGCCGCGCCGGCCCTGACCGGGTCGCTCACGCTGGACGTCGGAGCCGACGGTTCCTGCGACAGCCTGGCCGTCTCCGGCGCGCTGGACGTGTCCGGTCTGACGCTGGTCCTGAATCTCCCGGGATCAGCGCCCTCGGCCAGCTCCTACACGCTGGTGACGGCGCCCGGCGGCGTCTCGGGGTCTTTCGAGAGCGCATCGCCGGGCGGCGCATGGAAGCTCGTCTACGAGGCCACGTGCATCCGACTCGTCTATTTCTCTGGCACCCTCATCCAAGTCCGCTAAGCGGCTGCGCTGACAACTGGGCGCATCTCCGTTACATTGACTTGCGTCAGGCGGAAGCGAGCCAGAGGGAGTCGAGTTCGTCGTTCCAGTATCTGACGATGATTCGGAGTAGTGCGGCGAAGCCCTCCTTTGTCCAGAACTGCCCCGTGCGTTTGAGACGGTTCTGGAACTGAGAGCAGAGGGACTCGACGGAGCCGCTGCCGATGGGCACGCCCAGCGCGGCGTGGGCGGCGTAGTCCATGTGTCCGGCGTGGTTCCTGAAGTAAGCGTTCTGTTCGCGGATGGCCTCCCGCGCCGCCGGGTCGTCGGACGGCGGCTCGCGCAGCAGGTCGTCGAGCGTCTTGAAGAGGCGCCTGGGCGATTTGTGCTTGAGGTCGTGCAGGATTTTCCCGCACCACGCGGCCGCCTTCGGAGAGCCCGCCCCGTGGAGCGCGGCGGCGAGGGCGTGGAGGTGCTGGCTGAGGTGGTAGAAGTCCAGCAGGGCCTTCGAGCATCTCTCGAAGCGGTCCGCGTAGATGCGCCACAGCCAGACGCCGCCGTCCATGACGAAGAAGACGGCCTTCGCCCGCAGGAGCCCCATGCGGACCGCCTCCCGGTGCAGGAGAACGCCGAAGTCGTGGGAGGGCGTGTCTGCGGGGACGGCCACGACGTGCTTTTCCATGAGGGCCTTGCGTTTCCCGCTGACGGCCAGCAGGGCGGAGAGCTTGAAGACCACCGCCGAGCGGATCTCGTGCCAGTGGACGCGCTCGGGGAGTTCGCGGTTCGCCTTGTCCAGTCCCCAGTTCTTTCCCCGGTGGCGGGCGTTCCAGCCGTCCGCCATGATGACGAGCGTGTCCTCCCCTCCGGGCCGGCGGTCCCGGCGCATGGCCCGTCCGGCGGGACGGCCGCGGCCGCGCCGAGGCGCACGACCGCCGAGCGCACCGCCCCGTCGCTGGCGGCGAACCACGCCGCGGCGTCCGCGGCGCGGGCGGCCTTCTCGTAGCTGCCCGTCTCCGCGGCGAGAACGGCCATGCGCCGCTCCATGTCCGGCGAGAAGCGCTGGTTCGGCCTGAGCCCGAGGTGCGCGAGCGCGGGGCACGTCCAGCGGCCGGCGCCGCCGACGCCCTGCCGGCACCGCAGGACGACCGTCCCGAAGAACGTGGCGAGGCGGATCTCCCTGAACCGCTTCAGCCGCAGCGACGCCACCGCGGCGGCCGACGCCTCCCACGCGTCCACCAGCCCCTGGACCTCCGCCTCGTATCCCGCCCGCAGGCTCTCCCGCCGGCCCTCGAAAAACGCCCGCTCCGTCCCCGCCAGCGGGCTGACCCGCGCCGTCTCCGCTTCCTCTTTCACCGTTCCCCCTTTTCGTGTTGACATGGTAGCACCATGGTGCTACCATAATGCGCAAAAGGAGGCCTCATGTCAACGGAACTCACGGAAAAAGAGAAAAGAATCCGCGCCCTGCTCGCCGGGATGGCGAAGCTCGGCGCCATGCGTCCGGGGACGCTGACGGTGCAGTACCGCAACCCGGCGGAAAAGAAGACGCCGTTCAACCAGCTCAGCTACACGCACAAGGGCAGGAGCCGGTCGGAATATGTCCGCCCGGAAAACCTCGCCGCCGTCATGGGCGAGGTCGAGACATACAAGAAGTTCAAGCTTCTCGTCGAGGAGGTCACAGAACTGTCGCTGGAGGCTTCAAGGCTGCGCCACAAGCGGGAGTGACCAACCCCGTCGCCGGAAAAAGGTCAATGCATCAGGGATGCGCCCCTGACAACTCCCCCGAGAAATCGGGGCTGGCCACCGGTTCCGGATCCGTGTACGATATAAACGTGTCGAGACACTGGAGGGATCATGATCTGGATTGATCTGATCTATAATCTGGCCGTGTTGATCGCGCTCAGCGTGGTGAGCGGTTTCGTGGACATGCGCTGGAAAAGGCATACGCTTGCGGGCATGATTCTGCAAGGCGTGGTCTTTGGCTCAGCGACCGTCATCGGCATGTTGCGCCCGTTCGTCCTCGGCCAAGGGCTGATCTTCGACGGACGCTCGGTGATGATCAGCCTTGGCGCGTTTTTCTTTGGCCCCTGGACCGCGGCGGTGATCTGCCTGATGACGATCCCGCTCCGCATCGTTCAGGGCGGTTCAGGAACGGTCATGGGCGTCGCGGTGATTCTGGTCTCGGCGCTGATCGGGACCTGTTATTTCAGGCATCACCGCGGGCAACCGACGGGAGTCAACGCCCCCACCCTGCTGCTGTTCGGGCTCATCGTACATCTGGCCATGCTGGCCGCGACGGTGCTCTTGCCGCCAGACCTGATGATGCCGGTCTTGAAACGCATTGCGGGACCGGTCCTGTCGGTGTATCCGCTGGCGACACTCCTGATCGGAAAAATCCTCTCGGACCAGGCCAGCAGAGAGCAGTTCATTGAGTCGCTCCGGCAGAGCGAAGAACGCCACCGGACCATTCTCCAGACGGCCATGGACGGCTGTTTCCTGATCGATTTGCACGGGCGGATACAGGAGGTGAACCAGTCCTATTGCCGGATGAGCGGCTACACCGAACAGGAACTGCTCTCCATGAGCATAAAAGACCTGGACGCGATCAAGACCGCCGAGGAGATCGGGGTGTCCTTCCAGACCATCTCTCATCAGAGAGAAATGCGCATGGAGAGCCGCCATCGCCGCAAGGACGGCAGCCTTTTTGACGTTGCGATCAGCGCTCAGTTTCAGCCCGCAAAAGGCGGTCAAATCGTGGTTTTCATCCAAGACATCACCGAGCGTAAAAAGACCCAGGAAGCGCTGATGGAAAGCGAGCGGAAACTGCGCGAAGCCCAAGAGCTGGCGCAGTTGGGTCACTGGGTGTGGGATGTGAAGACGGGCCTCGTCGAATGGTCGGATATCGTCTACAACATCTTCTGCCTCGATCCGAAAACCTTTTCGCCGCACATTGACTCCATCTTGGCGCTCTCGCCCTGGCCCGAGGACCACGCGCGCGGCAAAGAATTGATCCGGAAAGCGATCGAGAATCACTGCCAAGGAAGCTATGAGCAACGCTTCCTCCTCCCGGACGGCGGCATCGGCCACTATTTCTCAACTTTCCAGGGAAAATATGACGGCAAAGGAGCGCTCGTTTCAATCGTCGGGACCGTCCAAGACATCACGGAACGCAAGCGGACCGAAGAATTCCGCGAAATGGGGCGATGCGCCCTCCACATTCTCAACGAGGAAGGGACGCTCGAAGACCTTCTCAACCGCGTCGTCACGGAAATCAAGACGCGAACCGGCTGCGACGCGGTTGGCATCCGCTTGCAGAGCGGAGAAGATTTTCCCTACTTCGCGCAACAGGGGTTTCCGGCGGATTTCCTGCAGACGGAAAACACGCTGACGTTGCGCGAGGCCGACTCCGCCGGCCAACAGGGCCAGGAGGCCGGCATCAACTTGGCCTGCGCCTGCGGCATGGTCCTGTCCGGACGGACCGACCCGACGCATCCACTGTTCACGCGCGGGGGAAGTTTCTGGACGAACAACGCCTTGCTTTTGCGCGACCTTCCACCAGACCAAGAGTTCAGGCGTTCGCCCCGCAACCAATGTGTTCATCACGGATATGCCTCCATCGCGCTGGTCCCCATCCGTTGCCGTGAACAGATCGTCGGGCTGATCCAGCTGAACGACCACCGCAAAGGCTGCTTCACGTTGACGGCCGTCGAGCTTTTGGAAGGGATCGCCGCACACATCGGCGCCGCGTTGATGCGCAGACGGGCCGAAGATGTCTTGCGGGAAAGCGAAGAAATGCATCGCGCGATCATCACGGCATCCCCGATTCCCATGGCCCTGCATGACGACCGGGAACGCATCTATTTCCTGAACCCCTCATTCGTGCAGACCTTCGGATACACGCTCGCAGACATCCCCACGGTTGCCGACTGGTGGCCCAAGGCCTACCCGGACGAAACCTATCGCGCCAGCGTCATGGAACTCTGGCGGACGGAACTCACGCAACTGCAGCGGACGGGGTCATTCATGCCCGTGGAAGCCACCGTCCGATGCAGAGACGGAACGGACAAGACCGTGCTCTCGAGCGTCGCCGCGCTTCCCGGCTCTCTGGCGCACACCTTTCTTTCCGTGTTTTCCGACATCACCGAACACAAGCGCACCGAAGAGGAACTTCTCAAGATACAGAAACTCCAGAGCATCGGCACCCTGGCGGGCGGCATCGCGCACGATTTCAACAACATCCTGCAGGGGCTTTTCGGCAACATCTCCCTGGCAAAAGACAGCCTGTCGAAAGAACATCCGAGCCACCGCCTGCTCGAAGAAGCGGAAAAATCCCTTTGCATGGCCGTCCGGCTCACCAAACAACTGCTGACTTTCGCAAAGGGCGGCGAGCCGGTCAAGGAGCACTTCAGCCCCAGCGCGCTGGTGGAGGAAGTCGTGCGGTTCGATTTGTCGGGCAGCCCGGTCAGCCTCGTCTATCAGGCGCAGGAGGACTTGTGGCAAGTCCATGCGGACAAAGGGCAGCTCCAGCAGGTCATCTCCAACCTCTCCATCAACGCCCGACAAGCCATGCCGAACGGAGGGCACCTTTACGTGACGCTTTCAAACGCGGAACTCGATACAGACGCCGTCCCCGGCCTGCGCGCGGGCCAATATGTCAAGGTCGTCGTGAGGGATGAGGGCGTCGGCATTGACCCCCAACAGCAGGATCGCATATTCGACCCCTATTTCACGACCAAACCGACAGGCAACGGCCTGGGCCTGGCCACGGTCTACTCCATCATCCGGAAGCATAACGGATCCATCCTCGTCTCCTCGGCACAGGGGCAAGGGGCAACCTTCACTTTGTACCTTCCCGCATCCCCACATCCCGCTCAAGCGGAACCCGTGGCACCGCCCGCCGAAAAGCCGGCCGCGTCCCGCAGCGCACGGGTCCTGGTGATGGATGACGAGGAGCCCGTCTGCAAGCTGGTCGTGCTGATCCTTGCCGCCGCCGGGCACAACGTCGAGACGGCGTCCGACGGCCAAGCGGCCATTGCGAAATGCCGGCAAGCCGTCCAGACAGGCCGACCTTTCGACGTGGCCATCATGGACATGACGGTTCCCGGCGGCATGGGCGGCAAAGAGGCCGTCCATGAGATCTTGGCCATCAGTCCCTCAACCAAAGCCATTGTCTCCAGCGGTTACTCAGAGGATCCCGTCATGGCCTCGCCGTCCGAATACGGATTCTGTGCCGCGATGGCCAAGCCCTACTCGCCACTCGCGTTGCAGGCCATTGTGGCGAAAGTCCTGCGCGACCCCTGAACCCGCAGTCTCCCGAAAAGCCCGCCCTTCCACAGCCGCTCAATCCCGTCGCCTCGGCGTCAGACTCACCGCACCGCCGAGATCTCCCTCGCGGGTGGAGATCATCCAAGTCAAGGCCTTCTCCGGCAAAACGCCCTCGCTGATAAAGCCGCGGTTCCCCACCTGCCGCACCTCCCATTCCAGGCGGTCCGCATACACGCGGAAAACGCGGTAGAGGTTCGGCCATTCGGTGAACGCGGCGTTCTGGATGCAGGCGATGCCCCGATACGTGTCGCAGGCGTTGTAGTGCAGGTGACCGCTCAGCGTCGCCACGACGTTGGGTGCCGCCTCAAGCAGATCCATCACCTGCTTGTCGACCGTCGGCTTGCCGAGATCGTAGCCGCAGGAGGTCGCCCCCCGGCTGTTGTAGAAACCGAAATGCCACATGACCACCGTCGGCGTGTTGGTGTCCGCAGCGAGCACGGTCTGCAGCCATTCACGCTGCTCGGGCTTGATGCGGAGATCCACCGCTTTCGCGCGGTCATATTGGGCGAGGAAACGGCCCTCGCGGTCGCGCCACCACGCGCCGTCGAGCACGATAAACCGCAACGGCGGGCGGCTGAGCACATAGTCGGTCTTGGCCTCAGGGAACAGTTCCGGCGCCAACGCCATCAGGTCCGCTCGCGAGGTCGCGGTGAAGGCTTCATGGTTGCCGATACAGCCATAGACCGGCAAGCCGGCATTCTTGACCACGCGGGCCAGCGCTTCCACCTGCGTCCGCCGCCCCGTGTCGGTCATGTCACCGGCGATCAACGCCAGGCCAACCCCTTCCGCGCGAAGTCTGCCGAGCGTCTGTTCCAGTTCCGGAATGGCGGGCTCGTCCATCTTAATGTTCATCCATTCCTGGCGGCCATCGCCCAAGTGCGTGTCGGCCATCAGCGCAAACGCGTACAGAGGTTCAGGCGCAGGGCGGTCAAGGGCCTGCAGCTCGACACGGCTGAAGACGCCTGCGGACCGGAAGTGCGGACCGGCGATGGTGAGGTAGTGGCGCCCCTTGGACAAGCGCCACTCCGCGAGGCGCACCCCGGCTGCGGGACGCTCGCCCCGGATGTCGGGGGCTGGCCCGGTCTCGGCGCCGCCGACGTTGCGCCACGGTGCGGCCCTCACCATCGGCGCACCGACGACCGTGTCGTCCGACAGCACGTAAGCGCGCAGCCCCGGCCGCAGATCCGCGTCCGGCTCCAACTCCACCGCGCCCGTCACATACAGCGGCTCCGCCACGTCGACGGCGAAGGTGAGCAAGCCCTCGGCAGGGATCTCGACGGCGGCTCCCTCCACCGCCTTCACCTCCGTGCGGCCAATCGCAGGCGCAAGCACTCCTTTTGTCGCGTCGAGAATCAAACGCTGACCGCGGCACAACGCCACGGCGCGGAAGCCGGCCGCCGCGTGCAGCTCGGCCTCGAGCTTGGGCCAGACCTCGATAGCCGGATCAGGCACGACCGCCTTGCGCAGTACGACATCGTCGAACCAGCTCTCACCGCCGCGGGTGGAGAGCGCCAGCATGAACTGGCGGTCTGCCGGCCGCCACTGCTTTGCGCGCACCACGCCGTGCAGTCTGACCCACTTCCCGGCGGCGCCGCCGCGCGCGCTGGCGACCGTGTACCGCTCTTTGTCGCCGGAGGCCGAAATGTAGGCGCTCACGGTGCAGTTGCTCCCCGCATAGGCCCACACAGAGAACTCGTAGCCGCTGGTGAAATCGAGCGTGCCATCCAGCTTGAAGTAGGCGCCGCCGAACTCCCGGTCCGGCGTTACCCGCAGCGAACGTTCGCCGCTGTGGGCGCGGCTGACGTCGGACGTGTAGGTCGCCTGATACGTGTGGAAGTCCGGGAGCTTTCCCTCAAAGCCTTCGTCGATGGCCTGCCCGCGCAAGACAACACAAAGACACAGGGCCGCAACACCGACAGTCCGAGTGCGCATTTCGTTCTCCCCTTTTTTCGCTACTCGGTCACGAACACCCGCGTCGCCCGGTCCTTGAAATCGACCGTGAACGCCTCCACGTCCTGACCGACGATCTCGCCCGAGTACAAGTCGTGGACGTCGGCCTTCGCAGGCAGCCGCACGGTCCGCGTACCGGCGTCCTTGACGCACACGGCCAGCAGTTCCTTCGAGGCCCACACCACGTCTTCCGTCTCGATGAAGGAGTGCACCCCGCCCGCCTGCGCGAGGTTGCGCATCAGGCGCGCAGGCAGCAGCGGAACGGCGGAAAACACGGCCGTCCACTCCTTTCCTGCTTTGACGACCAGCCCGGGCTTGCCATCCGCCAGCGTCCCGAGCACGGTCGCCTCCGGATCGTCGGCGTAGCAGAACGGCGAATTGCGGACGTCGACACCATAGGCCTGGCCTTCCAGCCCTGCCGTCAACCGGTGCCCGCCGGCCAGCTTCACGGAGAACGGCACCTCGTCGCGGCTCAGCCGCAGCCGGATGCCCGTGAGGTCCGCCATGCCCGACTCGTCGAGCTGGCCATCGCGGTAGACGCCGGGCGCGTACAGGAAGACGAGCACGTGCCCGTCGCGCTTGAGCGCCTCGATGGCCGCGCGGTCCTGCGCCGTCGGCGCAAAGCTGGTCATGATGAAGAACACCTTGTGGTCCTTGAGTTTCGGCAAATCGGTGACAAGATAGTGCCCAACCGGTGCGCCGATACGCGCGAGCGCCGGCAGCTGCGCCACCAGCAGCCGCGAACCCAGCGTCGGGTCGCCCACGCGCATGTAGCACAGGCTCCGCTCGTCCACGACCATCGCCACCTCGTCCGCCGGGCGGCGGTCGAGCTTCTGCGCCTCGGCCGCGCTCTGAGCCAGCTGGCCGATGCGCGCCATCAGCGCCGCGTTGGTGTACACGATGTGCCCCACGTCAAACCACCACTGCGCCGCGCCGTTGACGATGACGTTCGCCAGCTCTTTCTCCTGCTGGAGGATGTCGCCCGCGACGCTCTCGGGCTTGCCCCAGGTGCCCAGCTTGCCGGGGCTCATTGACGTGCGGATATCGTTCTCGTCGAACCACAGCTTGCCGTGCAGTTTGACGCTGCCGAACAGCGACATGAAATGGCTGGTCCCCTCGCCGCCCAGCTGGCGGAAAGCATAGCTGGTCGGGCTGGTGATGAAATCCACATCCGGCGACGCGAGCACCTTCGCCAGCGCCAGATGGCCGGCGTTCTGCTGGCGGTGCTCGGCGCACAGCTGCAACAGGTAGCCGTAGAAGGCGCCGACGACTTTCTTGCGCTTGGTGATGTCCTTGACAGCCTTCGCGAACGTGCAGATCGTGTCGGCCACGAGGTCGGAATTGTACTGGTAGAAGTCGATGACTGCCTGCTCCTTAGCCGGATCGCGCAGGGAGCCAATCTCCGTGTGCTGGCGCTGCGCTTTTGTGGGAACCGCCGCCGTGGCGAGACTTGCAGAACCGTCGTGCCACGCCGCGCGGAGCGCCTCGTCCGTACCGTACTTGCTGCGCAGCCAAGCGCGGAAGCGCGCCGTGTTGGCGGGCGAGAAATCGACCCACTGGTGCTCGTTGCCGCCCCACATCATCCACTCCTCCGTGGTGCCGGAGGCGATGTGGTAGCCGATCACGCGGTCGGCATACGGCGACGACTCGACGTGCGCGACGAGACGGCGCAGCCCCTCGATCGTGTCGCGCCGCCACGCCTCGGAGGCCCAGCTCGGCGCGGGCTTGCCCCCCGCGTGGATGAACGGCACGAACTTGCCGTCGCCCGGATCCATCAGCACGATGTCGTCCGGGTGCTGCGCGCTCCACCACTTCGGCGCGTGCAGGTACAGGCGGGGGAAGAAGTACGCGTCCGGGTTCTCCTTGAGCAACATCATCGCCCGTTCGTCGAGCTGCGAGTAGTCGTACTCGCCGGGCGCGGTCCACGTCGTGCGCGAAAGGTTGTAGCCCGACTCGGTCGGCGTCGCCGCAAACGTGTACAGCGTGATGCCCGCCTTCGTGAAATCGCCGAAGACCTCCGGCGTGGGACGGTAAGTCGCCCAGGTCATGCCGCTGTGCGGCTTGCCGTTGATGAAAAGCGTCGGCGTACCGCGGTATGTCTTCACGGCGGCGACGCACTTCTTGGCACGTCGCTGCGCAACGGTCACGGCCGCCGCCTCATCCGCCAGCTTGCCGTTGAGCCTGATGCGAGACTCGCCCAAGCACAGCGCCACGGACTGCGTGCCGCCGAACGCGTACAGCGGCACGGGCAGCTCCATCTGGACCCGCACCTCCTGCCCCGGCGTGACCTTGGAAAGCGGCACCGGCAGGACAAGCGGCACGCGGAACAGCTCGGTCTTGCCGCGCCGGAACGCCAGGCAGGCCGCCTCCTCCTGCGCCGGCTTGTCCATGCTGAAACTCAGGCTGACGGGATAACGCTTGCCGGCCTCCAACTCCGCGGGTATCTGCAGATCGCGGACCGTCGCCACCGGCGGGTCAGGACGCACGATCTCGACGCGGGCGATTTGCAGTCTGTATTCCTGTCCCGCCTTGATATCGAAAGCGATCAAGGCGAAATAGGCGAGCGGGAAATCCAGCTTGCCGTCGGGATCGCGTGCCCACGTCGCGACGGCCCAATCGGAAGCGGGAAACTCCACCCATTGCCAATCCGTTCCGGCCTTCAATGGAACGCGCTTCGCGGTCCACTCCGCGTTGCTGGCGTCGCGCACTTTGCAGGCCAACGTGAAACCCGCCCCCTCGTTCTTCAGGCGCAGGCGGACCGTATCGAAGCGCCGCACGACCGGCAGCGAGAGGAAGATGTCGTTGAAAGCCGTGGCCTTGGGGGCAAACCGCCACCTCAGCGCCGCCGGATCCGTTGCGGACGCGAACTCGCTCAAGGACAGTTCCTTGGCGAGGCGTTCCGCATCGCGCGATGTGGTCCAGTCGTTCGTGCCGCCGCCGTCATACAGCACCTCGGTCTCGGTCGCCCCGACACCTGCGGCCACACAAAGCAAAAGCATCGTCCCCGCCATGATCCGTTTCATCTCAATGTCCCCCATCTGAAAATTCCGTCTTGCCCACACTCGCCCTCGCCGAAGATCTCATCACCGCCAGGCGCTTCATGGTTCCGCTTTCGACTTGTAGGGGCCGAAGGCCTTCGTGACGCGGTGGCTTTCGCTCGAATCGTCCACGATCAGTACACGGTATTCGTCCCCGCCCGGCGCGACGCGGATCACGATATGCCCGTGCCGGCTGGAGAGTCCGCCCAGCCCGCCAATCACGTTGAGCGCGGCCTCATGCGCATCCGTGGCGAAGATCTCGCGCGGGCCCGGATAGACTCTCTGCGACCGAAGCCGGTTCCAGACCCTTGTCGTCGGATGTGCGGAATCCCAGACCGAGATCACCCAGACGCGCGGCCGCAGGGTCGCGACAAAGAACTCGTTCATCGTGTCCACATACCCGTGGTGATTCAGAATGGCGGCATCCACAGCGCCGATGGCTTTCGCAATCGGCGTTTCCACGTCGTGCCACTGCGGAAACCCTTCATATGGAATTCCCCGGATATCGCCTCCGTTGAAATAATCGAACATGCTTATGCACTTGACTAAGGTGGCCTCATGCGGGATCATTGACGCATGGGACGACCAGAATTTCCGAAGACGTTGCAGGAATTCCGGCAACAATTCTCTACCGACGCCGTCTGTCTGGAATATC
>Ga0209099_1000563_pt1 | contig 43588 bp, 28 predicted proteins | sample AD_JPNHW2_MetaG_FD_184430 | JGI IMG/M metagenome (GOLD analysis project Ga0209099, IMG submission 184430) | Active sludge microbial communities of municipal wastewater-treating anaerobic digesters from Japan - AD_JPNHW2_MetaG (SPAdes) (version 2) | ecosystem: Engineered > Bioreactor > Anaerobic...
AGTTTTTGACCGGCTAAATTAACACTTTTCAGCGTGCCGGCCCGCTAAATTGTCGGAAGTATGAAACAGGAGATGGACCCTGAAAAAATCGCTGAAAAAGCATTACACCGTGAATTCCTGACCCCGGAAGAGGGACAGGTTTTATTTGAACGGTTATCGCTGACCGAACTGATGCTGATCGGTTATGAGATCAGGAAAAGCTTACATCCGGGCAACCAGGTTACATGGATCATCGACCGCAACGTGAACATCACCAACGTTTGCCTTTCGGGTTGCAAATTTTGTAATTTCTATCGCGGGAAGAACAGCAGGGAGTCGTACATCACTACGATCGATGCCTATTGTACCAAAATTGAGGAGATGCAGCGGTTGGGAGGACGGCAGTTATTGTTACAGGGCGGTATGCACCCTGATCTGGGGATTGCTTTCTATGAAACGTTGTTTTCTGAACTTAAATCCCGTTATCCTGAGCTCCGTCTACATGCCCTGGGACCACCCGAAGTGGTTCACCTGGCGAAGTTGGAAAAGTGTTCATACCATGATGTTTTGACCCGGTTAACTGCGGCAGGAATGGACAGCCTGCCCGGTGCTGGTGCCGAAATTTTGTCTGACCGCGTCCGGAACATCGTCTCACCCCGAAAATGTACAACCGGGGAATGGCTGGGGGTGATGAAAGTCGCCCATGAAATGAATCTGACCACTTCGGCCACCATGATGTTCGGCCATGCCGAAACCCTTAGGGAACGGTTTCAGCATTTGACCGCCATACGGGATCTTCAGGCGCAAAAACCTTCAGGAAGCAAAGGATTTCTCAATTTCGTCCCCTGGCCTTTTCAGGATCAAAATACCACATTGCGCAACAAGTTGGGTATTCAAAGCCGGGTGACTGCAGAAGAGTATATCCGGATGATCGCCATCAGCCGGATCATGTTGCCCAACATTCCACACATCCAGGCTTCCTGGCTGACGGTCGGAAAGCCTGCAGCCCAGTTATGTCTTCACGCCGGAGCCAACGATTTCGGAAGCATCATGATCGAAGAAAATGTTGTTTCTGTAGCGGGAGCAAACCATTCCTTCGATGCCGCCGGCATTCAGAAGGCCATCAGGGAAGCCGGGTTCATCCCCCTGCAACGAGACCAGGATTTTCATCCGGTAACCGCTGGTTCAAAAGGATAAAAAAAGGGGCTTTTAAGGCCCCTTTTTCATGTTGGACAGCATCCTTATCTCGTGATGACTATCCGTTTGGTGAACGTATTTCCCTCCGAATTAACGAAACGCACCAAATAGTTTCCTGCCGGGTATCCGGCGGTGTTCAGTTGCAGGAGTTTTTTCCGGGAGGGATCGACGGAGAAGACTTTGGATCCAAGTTGGTTGTAAATTTCAATCCGTATGAAATCTTTCGACAATTGAATATTGACGACATCGGATGCGGGATTGGGATAGATGGTGCCCCCTTGCGGATCGGTATCAGCCAATCCTACATGCAGACTCACTTCAACACAAACTTTCTGAGATTCACACACTTCATATACCGAGCTTACACAATACAGGTTGGTTCCATAAGGAGCTTCGGTGTCGATGTATTCCGTTTCCGTTGTGTTACCTAACAGGGTGCCGTTGCGGTATACATTGTAGCCAATCAGCGATTTTACCGATTTCTGATTGCCTTCTGTGACATCGATGTATCCCTGGAGACACCAGTTATAGTTCAAAACCGGGTTGACTTCGAGCAAGGTTTTCCAGGCACCATCCCAGAAGATCATGTTTCCTTTGCCGTTGATGGCAGGACCAGCGTCACAGCCGGCCGGGCGGCCTCCGTTGGTGTTGCAACGGATACCGATCCAGAGTTCCTGTGAAGGATCAAGGATAACCGGGGTGGTCAGGATGACTTCGTTCCAGGTTTGGATGGTCACCGAGGGGATCAGTTGGTCAACGACCAGTTGGCCGGGTGCGGTGGCATTGCCGCCAACCCATACCCTTACTGAATATTGGCAATCCTGGTACATGGGGAAGAATTTCACTTTGGTGAGGGATCCTTCGATCAGTTCCAGTTGGTAAAAATCAGCCGGTGTAAAACGTTGGGCGATATCAAAATCAGCGACATTGTTAGTGCCGATTGCATCTTCCTGTTCACCGGAATAGGTGATCCACCGGCTTTCACCGCTAACTGGAGGTCGCTCCCATCCGAGGGTGACCCTGCTCTGGCCTGAATGGCTCCCGGTCAGATTCTGCGGGGCAGGGCAATCGGGCTGGGTCACTTCCACCATCAGGGTATTCGAATAATCGGAGGTACAACCATTGCTGTACAATGCTTTGACATTGTATTCGTAGGTTCCGTTGGCAAGATTGTTATCCGCATAGGATAATCCGGTGAGCAGTGAGGGATTCAGAAGGATGTCATTGCGGAACAGGTTGTAGCCCAGCAAAGCCCTTGGTTCTTCATACCCGCTGCGTCCATCCGCCACAGCCGAGAGGGTTCCCCTAAAGGAAGCCCGTTGGCCTTCGGGTAATGAGCCCAGCGTAGCGATCTCTTTACCACCAACCGTTTCGACCAACCCGCGTACATTCCAGTTGTAGTCGAGTGAAGGAGCAACTTCCAGAAGGGTCTGCCAACCGTTCCCGGCCAGGTTGATCATGTTTCCCTTGCCATTGATGGCCGGTCCGACATCGCATCCTGCAGGGTGGCCGGTGGTAGTGTTGTTGCGAATACCGATCCACAGCTCTTTGGAAGCATCGATCAGTACGGGGGTGTTGAGGAACACTTCATTCCATTGTGCGATGGCAGGATTGGCAACCACCTGATCAACCACAAGGTTTTCCGGTGCACTGATGTTACCACCGGTCCACACACGGATGGAATAGGTACACTCCGGCTGGTTGGGGAAGAAAACGACACGGGTGAGGAATTTGCCATCTTGACCAGTCAGGTCTTCGGGCGTAAAGCGCTGGGCAATGTCGAAATCGACCGGTCCGCCGGTCCCGATGTTGTTACCATGCTGCACATCCCAATGCATCCAGGTTCCATTGCCTCCTGAAACGGGGGCTTCCCAGGTAAGCTGCACGTTGTTGTAATACTGTTCGGCAGCCAGGTTTTCCGGAGCTTCGCAGGTCAGCGGGGGAAGGGTCACCGTTTCTGAATGGTTACCTGAAAGGGTCACGGATCCCAGAACCCGGTTGTATTCCGGATGGGTCACCGCATAGGACCAGGTGCCGGGAACAGAGAGGAAGGTGACGGAGCCGGAGGCTGTGGTTACCTGGTTTTCACCGCGATAAACAATGGTAGCTCCGGCGATGGGTTGCTGGTTTCCATCCTGGATTTGGAAAGTCATGTCGTATAAATGGTTGAGTACAACATTCACTTCCAGAGCAGTGGTACCAACCGCAAGGTCATTGCAGACCGAGTCAAAGCCCTCTTTGACAACCCGGTACTGGTAATTGCCCGGATTCAAAGCGAAAGCCGCCGTTCCGTTGACAGTAAGCGCATTAAAGATCTCCTGACTGTTATACAGGATCTTCACGTTGGCGGCTTCAACCGGTGCGCCGAGATCATCATTCACATGGAACGTTACAGGAACTCCGACAGGAATTTCAAAAGGCACTTCGATCATTTCCGATTCACCGGTATAAAAATGGCCTTTAACTCCGGCTGTATAACTCCCGGGCTCCAGACCGGTAAAGATATATTCCGGTGTTGAAAGACCTGATGCTACTTCCTGATTATCAAGGTAAACCGAGAATCCATTCGCAGGTACTGCCCCGTCAGTTTCGACGCCCAGGGTAAGATCGTCGATCAGGAGGGCGAACCCGGTGTGGTTGTGACGGATGGCAATATATTTGGCTTCAGCAGGAATCTGGTAGGAATAGAAGGTCCAGTAAGTGAGGGTGGATTCATTTCCTGTTATGAAGGTAAAATCAGAAGGATTGTCACCGGTGGTGCTGAATCCGATCCGGAATGTCTCCAATCCGTAATTTTCCGTGATCGATTTGGCATAGAACGACAAGGTAAAGGGCAGGGTATGATTTTGCAGCGGACTGATAAGCCAGTTGCTGGTGGTCGATTCAGCAGAACCGAAGGCTGCAAAGTACTGGGCCCCGGAATAGGCTCCCCAATATTCAACCGATAACGGCGGGGTGGTCATCTCCCGGTTAAAGGTCATGAAAGAGGCCGGTTCGCCGGAATGGGGGAAGGTTACTCCCGCGGGATAGACGGTGGGTTCACCATCCTGGTCGACCACTTTCCAATCTCCGATATCATTGATCAGGAAGGGCTCATAGCTTTCCACATCCTCGAAGACAGGTGCCTGATCCCAAACAAACCTGGCTGTCATCGGAGGTTGCCCTTCGGTGATCACTTCCGGATCATAGGGATCGAAGATCCTTTCATTCAGTGATACGGTCTTCTCAATCGTGATCTCGGGTACATCAAAATCGATGTCGTTTTCTGTGTAATTATCAAAACCAACATGCGTAATATCGAGAGTATAGAATCCTTTCATCACATTGGGGACGTCGACACTGCCATCACTTCCCACCAAGGCATGGAAAATATAATTGACATTGCCATTTTGGTTGGTCAGCGTTACCATGGCTCCTTCAGAGATGCCGGGTACGCCTGTATTGGTATTGACGATAAGATGAACCGTAAGCCGCATGTCTTTTTCCAAAATATTGGATTCCGACATCTTCGATTTGACCCCGTTTGTATATTCTGCTTCCACACCGAACTTATACAGTCCATAGCTTTGATCGCTCCATGTATCGTCGATGAAGGCTGTGTCGTAAACCGGGTTGATGTTCAACTGCGTATAAGTAGGATCAGTGGCCAGCTTGCGGTAAACATTGTAATGGAGGAAAGAACGGTCAGGTTGAGCAGGGGCGGCCGGGAGTTTCATTTCCGGGTTGCCTGCTGCCATCCTTTCGACGGGTTGACAAGTCAATAATGATTCACCTTCGGGAAGTGATACAACATGGGATTGCACCAGGGGCATGCCTTTGCTTTCAATCGGGCCGAAAGTCAGACCGGCAGCACGCACGAAGATGTTAGCACGCAACGGTGGTGAAGTACCGTTTTCAAGCGGTGTATAGGCTCCCAGACCGTTGCCCCATTGACTGCGGGCTTCCCATACGTAGGGTTCTCCTTCGCCGTCATCATAAGCCAGGATAACGGTATTATCGTATCCTGAAATGCCAGCGAAGAAACCGTTGGGGGCGCTTACACTTTGTGATAGGTGACATGTGTTCCATCCTATTTGGTTGGGAACATTCTCTTCGACATGGAGTACATCGTCGGGATTGGGTGATCCGTCTTCATTCAGTCCAAGCAGGGTGATCATTATCTGTGTGGAGTTTGTATAACCCGAAGGATAGACGTACCAGGAGACATCCGACACTTTGGCATCATATTTCCAGGTTGTTCCCGTAACAATGGTGGGTGATCCGGGGGTTATGAGGATTCCCATCACCTCTCCGTCATCGCGGCGCCACTCAATGGGATATTGTGCTCCTGCTGCATACCAGGTGACCAGCGCATTGCCCTCCTGTTCTACTGCCCGGACAAGGTTGGGTGCCGGGGCATTTTCGAGCAAAGTAATGGTATCCATCACGTAATCGGTTCCGGGTACTGCAACCGGTTGAAGCCAGGTCTGGTAGCCTCCGTAGTAGACTTCCATCTGATAGGTAGTTGATCCCCAGATGGATGGAAATATAAAGTTTCCTTCCTCGTTGGTGGTGGTCTCATAATTATCCATGCCCGTGATCTTCACCATCGCGTTGGCAACCGGCATTTCGGTATCGCTGGTACGGACATGGCCCGAGAGGGCGATGTGCGGTCTGGTAACCAGGTAAGCGTTTCCAAGGTTCAGGTAACCACCGGGTTCCACGGCAACATCGGAATAGACATAATCGCTGTAACCATATTTGGAGATGGTGACCGTCATGCCTGTTCCGGCTAAAAGGTAAGGCGCTGAATAATCGCCTTCGATATTGGTATAGAGTGTTGCTGTGACTTCCGGATAAGCTGGGTTGAAAATTTCAACCCGTGCGCTGTCAACCGGCTGGCTGTTGTCCTGGTAAAGGACTTTCCCGGTCAGATTGCCCAGACCGCTGCCCGTTTCGAACAAGAGGCTTGTGAGCGGGTAGTTGGCCACAGGAGCCATGTGGGTCATATCGTTCGGATCGATGGTTGTAAACCAGCTGTCGTAAGCGTTGCGGTTAGGCCCATACTCCATGTACTCATAGGCGAAGAGAGAGTTGTCGTTGATATAGGGTTGGCCGCCGTCATAATAATAGACCATGGCGACCAGGTTGCCGCTTCCGGTATAAACAAAAGGATGGGTCAGTTGGATATTGATCTTTCCGATACCTTCGGTGAAATCAAGTTTTCCGTCAAAAACCAGGGTCAGTTTCGAGGCTGGTATGGCACCGGCATCAAAATTATCCAGGTCGGTTTGGGCCATCCAGACTTTAACTTTCCTTTGAGGGATGCTGTTGGCAAAACTGGTGTAGTAGGTCAGTCTTTCGACAATTCCGCCGGTATTGAGTTCATTGTCGTAATAGAGGCATTCACTCAGGCTTCCCCCGCGCGAATCGCCAAAGTCGATGGGATAAAGATGGTAATATTCTGTTTGATTGGTAACAGGAAATGTTCCAATGTTACGAAGAACTTTCGAGGCGCCGATGACTTCGGTTTCGAGGAGGTCGCTGATGTTATTGGTCTGATCCTCGTCTTCAGCATAAACAATTTTCTCGTACAGGTTATAAACTCCGGTCTCTGGTATGGTGACGGGAACTGTAAAGGTGATGGTTTCCCCCGGGTCAATGGTGTCTCCCGGAACGGAACCAAATACCGTTTCAACGCCGTTAACAAAAGCACAGACATCAACGGTATAGTCTGCGGGGTTCACGGTCAGGCGGCCATAGTTGCCCACTTCCGCGCTGAAATTGATCGGGGTGTTTTGATAAATCACCGGAAGGCCTGTGAAAGAGAGGGCCATAAGGTCGCGTTGGTGTCCATCGACAACGGATCCCAGAACATCATCCAACACACCAGGCCAGCACCAAAGTGAATTGAACTGGAAGGCAATGTAGAACCTGTCGCCGTTGATCAATCCAAACTGGCTCATGTCATAGATCTTTTGTTCGTAGGTGGTCGGAGGATCGGTGATTACATCAATAGGGGTAAAATCAGTGACATCGGTTCCGGTTGTCGAGAGACAGATTCTCCAGGTTTGTCCGGCCTGATCGGCCACACGTTTGATCCAGAAACTAAAAACATCTCCGTCCTGGTAAATCATCTTAGGGGTGATCAGCCAATCATCATAACCGGTTTGACCGGGAGATCCGGCATAAACATCCAGTGAAGCGGCTGCAATCCCGGTATGGGGGGCTGTCTGGCCGGTGGGTACAAAGCCGGTATTTCTCAACCAACCTTTGCCGTCGTGGTTGTTGTCGATCACTTTCCAACCCAGCGGTGGGAAGAGTTCTCCTTCATATCCCTCGCGAAGTACACCGAACCTGAGCCCCACGCCGGTCAATTGAACGATCCTGCTTCCGGGAATGGCTTCATCCATCAGGAAAGTCAACGATCCCGATTCTGTTCCCGGATCAGTAGGCATGAACTGTACTTCGAAAATGTGTTTTTGACCCATTTCCAGTGAAATCGGGAAGGTCGTGTCCAACAGGGTGTAGTGGGAATTGGAAATGTCGGCGCCTGTCAGTTCAAGGGTTCCTCCGCCAATATTCATCACTTCCACATTCATGATTTTACCTAAGGATGCCTCGACTTGTCCGAAATCGAGGGATACCGGTGTGGTCCTGACTGCCGGGGTAGAAGGCATCTCTCCGAACCATAGTTTGAGGTTAGCCCGGTTGGGATATTGGTTTCCGGCGGGGAGGCTGTTCGGATCATAAGGGGTCTGGTCATTTTGGGCCCCTATACAAAGGTTCTGAGGTAAGGTATTGACGGTACTGTAAAACTGATCATCGGAGGAGGAATACCCTTGTTTCTTTTCGATCACTGTGACAATGAGGTTATCGGTATTATTGTAAAAGAAACCGTCGATCGGGATAAGCGACCATTCTTCTCCTGTATGCACCACGTAGGGCCCGTCATATACTTTAGTCATCCCTGATAACGAGACGGAGGTGGTGAGTTCGTTCAATGAGGTATGGCCAAGCCATACTTCGATGGTAAAATCGACATTTGGACTTGTTCCTGCGTATTGGTAGGCGATCTGGAAAATTTGTTTGTTCACTACATTGATTTCCGGTTGAAGGTAAAGGGTTTGGGAGAAAGAGTATCCGAACCACCCGTTGATAGGGGTAGGTGCCATCAACACTTCGGTTCCTGTTCCGATCACCACGTCAGCCTGGCCGGCCGGCATTACCGTGACCTGGAAATCCGGAGTTCTGTCGTTATCGGGATTCAGGTCGCCGATCAACGAAACAACACCGTAGAGGTGGGTCAGTCCGGCTATCTGCGGGGTCCAGGGAATAGTGAAAGAGCGGGATTCTCCGGGACCGATGTTCACGCCGTTGGCTGTCCCGATCAAGACGTTGTTTGCATCATACAACGCTACGGTGTAGTCGGCGCCGGCTTCGGCATTGGCTCCAACGTTGGCCACCGTTACGGTATAATCAGTTGGATTGCCTAATTCCGGGTTGGGGCCTGAAACCGAGACACCCATCAGATCATGTTGTAACGGCGGGAGGCAATCTAAGGTTGCCACCCAACCTTGTCCCTGCACCGAACCATCGGAGGTAAAACGGAAAGTTATGGCACCGGAGCCATTGCTGCTCGATGCAACCACATCGGGAGGCAAAGTAGTACCGCTGTAATTGCCAATGAGAGGCTCACTGATTGTGGTCCCATCATAGATTTTCAGAAAGTCATAATTGTTTTCTGTATCAAACAAGGTAAAATGAACCATCAATTTGCCTCCGGGAGTAGAAGGCATGATGGTAAGGGTGAGATCTTCAGAGGGTTGATAAGGGTTATCGGGTCCGCCGGTATCATAAAAGAGCCCGCTGCAGGATGAGAGGGTTCCGTTCTGCATGATGATCAATCCTCCCAGGTTGACGACGGTTTTAGTCCTGGAATCGTTGTCGGGATTCTCATCATCCGGAACACTTACGGTTGCCGCGATCTCATAGCTTTGAACGGCCGAGAGGTCAGCTGTTTGAGCAAAGGTATATTCCATTTGTTCGCCGGCTGCAAGGGGGCCGGGGATGATTTCATTCACCAGCCCGCTACCGTTGACTGTATAGCTCACCGGTATATTGGAATGGGGATTCAGTCCGACGTTGGCCACTTGTACTTTAACGATTTCCGAATTGGTCAGGTTCGGGCCTGTTTCGGGTTTATGGATGGCCAGCATGGAAAAGTCATTGGCCACAGACCCGTTCCAGCTGATCTTGCAATAACCGCCGGCTCCGTTACCGACTGCACCGCTGGCTCCGTTACCTCCGCCGCCGCCTCCGCCATAATTAGTACCGCTGGCAGCAGGGTTGGTGTTGTTGCATCCTGCATCGTAGAAACCGGCTCCTTTACCGCCGTTTCCCGCCGGCCAACCACCTCCGTTACCACCGGTGCCACCAGGCGTATTGCAGTTGCCTGAAAAGACAATGGTGTTGCCTCCGTTGGCTCCGTCAGAAAGCGGGCCACCGGCTCCTGCTCCGCCGCCGCCGAAAAACGTCCAGTAACCGCCACCACCGGTTCCGCCGGTCCGGTTCACAATGGTGCCACCGGTACCGGTTCCGCCGGCTCCGCCACCTCCCACTTCGGGATTGTTGACGTACGAACCGTTGGCTCCACCGCTGGCGGAAATCAAAGAACCCACACCGGTAGTCCCGGCAACAGCGCCACCACCACCGGTTCCGACTGTAACAGCAAGGGTTGTCTGAGGTGTGACAAAATAGGAGCCTTTGGCGTAACCGCCACCGCCACCACCGCCACCACCATTGCCCCAGCCGTTACCTCCGGCTCCGACGACTTCAATGGTGACTTCCGAAACACCCATGGGAACAGTGAACTCGCCCGATGAAGTGAAAACGAGCGAATCAACGCTCGCAGCCGCGTATGTTCCGGTAACATATACCATTGAAAGCATCACGGCAAGAATCAGGTACAACTTCTTCATATTTGTATAGGTTTAAGATAATTTAGAACGGAAAAACGGACCGTAAAAAAGCATCCTCAAAAGTATTCAGTCCATCTTTACCGGAGCATCCGTACCAGTACGTAAAAATGTTAAATTTCGGGGAAGAACAATTTGGAAGTGCCTCAGTTCAGGTCAGTAACTGGTTCTCAATGGCGTACTTGATCAGCCCGACAAGCGTCTTCTGCCGGGTCTTTATAAAAAGGTTTTTTCGATGGGTCTCAACCGTTCGTTCGCTGATGAAAAGTTGCCGGGCTATCTCTTGGTTGGTGAACTCTTTGGCGATGAGATTAAGGATCTGCTGTTCCCTGAACGAGAGGTTGATAACCTTCGATTTTACCGGCGGGACCACCTCATCGGCCGGTAACGCCCTTTCGTTGACCACTTTCCTGATGTCGTCGCTCAGGTAAAAACCCCCTTCCGCTACCTTTTTGATTGCTTCCAGCAGCTCTTCCAGGTTGATATTTTTCAGGATGTAACCCGACGCACCCGCATCGATCATCCTCGAAATATACATCGGATCATCGTACATGCTCAGAGCAATCACGCGGGTATCAGGGTAAAGCCTGCGGATCTCCTGTGCCAGTTCTATGCCCGACATCTCCGGCATGTTGATATCCACCAGCGCCAAGTCAAACACTTTGTTCCTGAACTTCTCCAGGGCTTCCCGTCCGCTTCCTGCAACCTGGATATCAGTGCAGAATTCAATATCGGTCAGCAGGGCTTTGATGCCATCCCGCGATAACTGATGATCATCCACTATGATCAGGCTGAGCGTTCTTTTATTCTTGTCCATTTTCCTGCTTCCGGGGTAAGACAACAAGAATGGTGATGATGGTACCACGACCAGGCACAGAATCGATCAAAACCTGTCCTCCCAGGTTTTCAACCCGGGAATAAATATTGTTGATCCCTATTCCGCCGGATTGTTTCGCGACCTCAACATCAAATCCCTTCCCGTTATCCTCTATCATGATGGTGATATCCTTGCCGGTACGAATCATCTGGCAATTGATCTCAGTGGCTTCTGCGTGGCGAATGATGTTGCTGAAAATTTCCTGGACAACACGATACAAAGTGGTCTCCATGAAATGGTCCAACCGGCTGTCAAAACCAATCTCTTCAAAATGGACCACCCAATGGTTGGCATTGGCCATCTTGTCAAGCATTTCCTTAACCCCCGCGATCAATCCCCTTTCCTTGAGAAAAAAGGGAGTCAGGTTGTGCGAAATATTTCGTAATTCATCAAAAGCCGTATTCAGCAATTGAATGCTGTTATTGACGATTTCAGACTGCCTGGAGGTAAGGGTAGGGTCTTTCAGCTTAAGACTTGAGACTGTGAGTTTTGCCAGCAAAAGGATCTGGCTGAGGCTCTCGTGAAGGTCCTCCCCGATCCGTTTTCTTTCGCGGTTCTCTGCTTCAAGAACCTCCCTGGCCCTTTGCTCCCTGATGCCATGCATCTCTGTTTCCAGTTTGAGGGATTGCTTGTTCAGGTGATATTTATAAAGGATATAGGCTAAAATGACCGAAAACACGGCGATGATGATGACGATGGAGATCAGAAGGTTTTTCCGGCCGATGATCAGTTTTTGCTTTTCGATCTGGATCCCCTGTATTTGCTTTTGGCGGTTCAGTTCAGCAATCCGGAAGGCATTTTGCTCCGTTTCATGCTGCAGTTGCATGTTGTATATCTGACTGATTTTCTGATTATCCAGAATTTCTTCGTTGATCTTGATCGATTGGCGATAGAATGAAAGAGCTTTCCGGTAATCACCTTTTTTTTCATAGATGTCAGAGATGTTACTACAGGCACGTACCATGTACTTTTTGTACATTACTATTTTGGCATATTGCAGCCCTTTTTCAGCCAGTACCAATGCTTTATTCAAATCACCTGTCGCGATATAACACTCTGATTGTCTTTCATAGACCGAAGCCAGCTCGATGGGGTTTTTCAGTTTCAGGTTGTAAGTCTCTGCCACCTGAAGATATTTCATGGCATTGGCATAATCTTTCCGAAACAGAAAGATAATCCCCTTTTCTTTGAAGATTTTCGCTTCATTGAATTGGTCGTTCGATTTTTTGATCCACACCTGGGCGCTGTCGAGATACTTCATTGCTTTTTCGGTCTCTCCCATCCGGGTGTTGGCAAAAGCAATGTTCAGTAAGGTGGGCCCGATCAGGGATGAATTACCGACTTTTCTCCCGATCTCAAGGGCTTTGTTGTACCAGGCCAGGGCTTTTGAGTATTCCCTTAGTTCAAAATAGATCAACCCCATATTGTTGTAAGCTGATCCGGTGGAAGTGGAATCCCCGAACTGAAAATAATAATCAAGCGACAGGTGAAAATTGTTCAGTGCCTCCGAATAATTGCACAGGCGGTAGTTAATAAAACCGATATTGTTCAGGATTGAGGCGATATGGGAGGTATCACGCAACCGGTAGGCCAGGTTGATCGACCTGTTGAAATTAACGAAAGCACTGTCGTACTGATTTTTGTTGTTGTAAATGATCCCGAAGAGGTTGTAAGCCAGAACCTGTTCGTTGACCAGGTTATTCTGACAGGCCTCGTTCCTGGCAATCATTGCAAAACTTAAAGCCAGGTCAGGGTCTGAATGCATATAATACCGGCAGAGGTCGAGACTGATCTCAATAAAATGCTTACCCTCAGCATGTTTAAGTTCTCCTTTGAGGCTGTCGGGATAAAGGGAATCCTGACCTGCAAGGTCATTTAAAGAAATCAGTAAAAAAAGGAGAACAAGGATAAGGGGCCTCCGGTTCGGTTTCAGGAACACGCGAACTTTTTATTTACCGGTACCTTTTAGCAAGCCGTTTTTGGCCCAGTCTGCATAGATCTGTGCTGCAATCTGGTACGAAGTCTGGTCAATATATTGCGGATCATCGACAGAAATGCTGGCCTGCCATAATAAGCCATTATCCGAGTTGGAATACAGGTTGGCTTCCAGGTTAATGACAGAACTTGTTACCCAGTATCCGCCGGTAGTTACAACATTGGCTCCTGCTCCGTAAAGAGGGTAACCCCAATTGTAATAGTTGTAATAATTGTAATAGTAATCAGGGTAAACGGTGGTCGTGGGAGGAATGTAACTTTGTGATTTGTCTGTTCCTTTATAGGTAACCACGAGGATGCCGTCGACTCCCAGACTGTCGAATTTTTTTTCAAGGCTCTCCAGCCCTTGTTTTTTCCCCGGAGGAAGGAAGCTGAGTGATTCCAGGGCTTTAAATCCCTTGCTGTTAAAATAGCTGGCGGCATATTGTTCGAAAGGTTTCTGGTACTCCAGTTTTTCAAACATGGCCCACACCAATACGTTGCCGATTTGCTTGTTCTCCTTGGGATTGGTCCAGGAAGTCAGGGTTATCGGGCTGCATGAAGAAAACAGGAGAACGATCAGAAGGAGCAACAGGGCCGGTGAAAAGACAATTTTTTTCATGGTTGTGAGGGTTGGGTTCAACATTTTTTTCTTTTCCAAAAATAGGAAATTCCGCTTAAAATAAACAGGGAACAAGCAGAATTTCTCTTTTTCCTGTTCCTTTCATTGTTAAAGCAGGTGGCGGCTTGTCAGTCCTTCAAGAATCCGGGCGGTAGCTCCCCGGTGTTGTTCGACATAATTACGGCAACGCTCCGCCATTTGTCGGCGGAGATCCGGATCCGAAAGAACCGCTCCTGATTTTTCTTCGAATTCAGCAGCGGTGGAAATGGAAAATGCTCCTCCCTGTTCGATCAGGTCAACAGCTTCTTTGAATTTATAATACCCGGGGCCAAAGATGACCGGCACGCCAAAAGTAATGGGCTCTTGTATATTGTGAATCCCGCTTCCAAACCCGCCGCCGATATAAGCAAGATCTGCATATTGATAAAGCTGAGATAAGATGCCGACCGTGTTGATAACCAATATCTTTTTTCCGGCAAGGTTGTCGTTTTTCATTTCCGAATAACGCACCCAGGGCTGTTGAAGGCGGCTGGTCAGTTCTTCGATCCTGGACTGACTCACATCATGGGGTGCAATGATGAATTTGACACCTGGTTGTATCGTCCCGATCATTGGTAACAAGCGGTCTTCATCCTCTTTCCAGGTGCTTCCGCACACAACAATCCTGTTTCCTTCGCAAAATTTCGCGATCAAAGGGAAGGGTTTGACATTCGCAGCAATCGAATAGACTCTGTCAAAGCGGGTATCGCCGCAAACGGTCAGGTTTTGTATTCCGATGGAATGGAGCAGTTCTTCGGATCGCTCATCCTGTACGAAAAACCATTGTATGGTTTGAAGCCGCCGCCGGAACCAGGCGCCGTATTTCTTGAAAAAAAGGTGTGACGGTCGAAACAGTGCTGAGATAAAGATGACCGGAATATTTTTCCGGTGCAAAGCATCCAGAAAATTGTACCAGTAATCGTACTTGACAAAAACAACCAGTGCGGGGTTCACCATTTCAATCCAACGCTTCACGTTGCGGCGGGTATCAAGCGGAAGATAAAAAACAAAATCAGCCTGGTCATAATCCTTTCTGAGCTCGTAACCTGAAGGAGAGAAGAAGGTCAGTAATATCCTGTATGAGGGAAATTTTTTTCGGATATCTTCAATCAGCGGACGTCCTTGTTCAAACTCTCCCAGTGAAGAAACATGGAACCATAGAATCGGATGATCCTGCCGGGCGGCCGCTTTCAGCGTTTTTTCCAGTCTTTCAAACAATCCTTTTCTGCCTTCGACCCACAACTTCGCTTTCCTGTTAAAAAAAGCTGCCAGTTGTATGCCCTTTCCGAAAAGAAAGATCCCAAATGAATAAAGGATGTTAAACAACTGATATTAAGTTTATTATAAATATAATGTTATGTGTTTTTTATGCTTAATACAAGTAAAATTCCTTTGGGACACGCCGGTAGAGGGGAATAAACCAACTCACCTTGACACTGTAAAATTGCGAGTTAAAGGTTCTGGTGTCTTGTTTGCCGGTTTCGAAATCGCGTTGGCGATAGGGCTTGGTCCAAGCTTGAATAAATTCGAACCCAAGGTAGAAATTGAGCAGGCGTGAGTTGCTCAGGTACAGGTAGCCCAATGATCCGGTAAGAGCAAAGCCCCCGTTCAGGCGGTCGTATCCCTTTTTATAATCACCCTGAATTTGTGGGGAGTCGTTGTCGGGGTTGTGAATACGGATCTTGTTCTGCATGTAGCCTGCACCAGCCAGGATCACGAAACCACTGTTGGGATTGGGAGATAGCACCGGGATCAGTTTGCCGAATTTCCCGAAGAAATTAAACCCGCGTTCATAATAAACCAGGTCGGCATACATCCCGTTGGCGTCGATCAGGAAACCATCGCGGGTGGAGATGTTCCACAAGAGCGAGTCGCTGTTTTTCACCGATTGTCCGAAAAGGTAATTACCCTCCACTCCAAAAATCCAGTTGTGTTTTGTTTTCAGCATGAAGCCGCCGCCTATGCTGCTGTTGCTGCCAAACTGCCGCGAGAGGTCTCCTCCAGGAAACTGGTAACTGTAGGTGGCATAGATCAGGGGAGTGAAGATCGCTGAGTCGCGGATGCTTACCTGGGCGGTGGTACCGGCAGCCAGGAGAATCCATGCAGACAGAGTAAAAATAAGGCGTCGTGACATGTGAAAAAGAGCGTCTAAAATTTAAAAACCAGTCCGATTCCGGGACTAAAAACCGAGATGGTCTTTTTGATTATATATTCAGCCGGAGCAGAATAGACCGGTGTCTGGATGTAAGTCCCTGTGTTGGGATCAAAATGTTCTTCATAACCGGTCAACTCTGAGCCATACTGACGTTTTTTTACCGGCCAGGCCGCCAGGTAACCAAGTTGAACTTTCAGGGTGAAATGGTCCGACATCCTGTAGCCCACGCCTGCAGCACATTGAAAAGCAAAACCCGTAGCCGTGTTAGAATTGTTGTCACGCGTGGAAGGATTGGTGGTGGTAAAAGTTCTTCCCGATGAAATCACCCCTCCGGCCATCACCCTGACATCCAATAGTATCCTTCCGAAATATTTCATGTAAACCGGTCCGATCATCAGGTAGTTATTGTTCCATGCCCCGGGACCTAAAAAACAGGTGGAATCGTGAACTCCTTCAGGATAAACCGATTCAGCTTCCGGTTTCAGGGAATTCTTTTGAAACGTGTATTGGATGGCCAGCCCGAGATCATGGGTTCCCATCCAGTCGTAAGTGAGCTGGATTTGTAAGCCATTGGCAGCGTAACCGGCCTTATCAGAATTGGGATCCGTTTGGGCGTAATCTCCAAGGGTGACCCCATACCCTGCAACCAATTCAAGCGCAGATTTCTTTGTTTTGGGCGTCGCACCGCCCGGCAGTGTGTCCTGCGACAGGGTGACCAACGGGATGAGGAACAAGAAACAAAGTATCGGGGTGATGCGTTTCATTGGCTGCATTTCGAACCACAAATTTACTTCAATTTCGTTACCTGCTTCTCCCGGGATGACTTTTTCTTCTCCAGGTGACAATGAACCGGAGGTTGAAGGATTTTTTATAATTTTGTAAAATCAAACTTCATGAAAATCCATGTTATGAGAAAAAAATTCCTTGCACTCCTTTTCCTTTTGCTCGGCGCTGGTTTTACATACCAATCGGTAGCCTGTACTAATTTTATTATTACTCGCGGCGCTTCCGCCGATGGCTCGGTGATGATCACCTACTCCGCTGATTCGCACGTGCTTTATGGTGAGCTCTATTACTGGCCTGCAAGGGATTGGCCGGCCGGATCCATGCTCGATATTACGGAATGGGATACCGGAAAACCAATGGGAAAAATCCCCCAGATCAGCCATACCTATAATGTGGTTGGCAACATGAATGAACACCAGGTGGCCATCGGAGAAACGACCTTTGGCGGCCGTGAGGAGCTTTACACCCAAAAGGGTGCCATCATGGATTATGGAAGCCTGATTTACATAGCATTGCAACGGTCGAAAACTGCACGGGAAGCGATCAAAGTTTTCGGCGACCTGACTGAGAAATATGGCTATGCCAGCGAAGGTGAATCATTCTCCATCTCCGACGCCAACGAGGCCTGGATCCTCGAAATGATCGGCAAGGGAGAAGGACAGTTGGGCGCGGTTTGGGTAGCTATGAGGATCCCCGACGGGTACATCAGCGGCCATGCCAACCAGGCACGCATTACGACCTTCCCGCTGAATGATCCGGAAAATTGCATCTATGCTAAAGATGTGATCACCTTTGCCCGCTCCAAGGGTTGGTTCGACGGGAAAGACGAAGTTTTCAGCTTTTCGGATACTTACGCTCCCGTTACCTTCAGCGGTGCACGCGCCTGCGAAGCCCGTGTATGGGCCATGTTCAACCGGGTCAACTCCCAAATGGGCCAGTACCAAGATTATGCCATGGGCCACCTTGTAAAAGGGCAATGGGGTTATACCACCAACCGTATGCCTTTATGGGTTAAACCGGATAAGAAAGTCTCCGTTCATGACGTCATGAACCTGATGCGCGACCATTACGAAGGAACCAAAATGGACATGAACAACGATCTTGGCGCCGGTCCTTTCCATTCACCTTACCGCTGGCGCCCCATGACCTGGAAGATCGACAGCGTGGACTATATTCACGAACGCGCCACCTCAACGCAACAAACCGGCTTCGTCTTCGTGACGCAGTCGCGCAACTGGCTGCCTGACCCGATCGGCGGAATATTCTGGTTCGGCGTCGACGATACCTATACCATGGTCTTTTCTCCCATGTACTGCGGGATGACCTCAATTCCAGAAGCCTATAAAGTGGGCAACGGCGATATGCTCCACTACTCTCCCACTTCGGCTTTCTGGACCTTCAACCTGGTAACCAACTGGGCCTACACCAAGTATGATTACATGATCAAAGACATCCAACCACTGCAACAGGCAATGGAAAAACAATACATCCTCGAGACCTCCACCGACATCGATAAAAAAGCCGCGGAAATCTATACCAAAAATCCTAAAGCCGCTATCAAACTGATCACCGATTATTCCGTAAATACAGGACAAGCCACTGTCAAACGCTGGCAGGAACTGTTTCAATACCTTGTCGTAAAATACATCGACGGAAATGTGAAAAAAGAAAAAGACGGAAAATTTGAGACCAACCCTTACGGTGTACCTGTGATGCCATCGCAGCCAGGTTATCCCGATGAATGGCTGAAAGCGATCGTGAAAGATCACGGAGAAGTGATCAAACAAATCGGGCCATCAGGCCATTAGTCTGATTGTCATTTATTTACATTAATCAAATGCCCATCATAAAAAACGGGACAACCTATCAATCTGTCCCGTTTTTGTTTTATCTTTGCACCTTTAATCAGGAAAAATCATTATACCATGGAAGATTATACCCCTGCTTCCAGAAATTATAAGATCATTCTCTCGGTTCTGGCTCTTCTGATCCTCGTTCTTATTTTCTGGTTATTCATTCAACGCAGGCAATTGATGCGGCTTGTAAAGGATAAAGAAGCAGAAAAAACAGAACTTCAGCATGAGTTGGATTCGCTGATGACGGAACACAACAATTTCAAACTTTCCTACGGGGCTTTATCCGATTCCCTCAAGGCAAAAGACAGCATCATCCAATCCAATGCAACAGAAATCAGGAAATTGCTTGATAATCAATGGGAATACAACAAGATCCGGAAAAAACTGGAAAGGTTGCAGTTGGTTGCCCAGGGTTACGTTCGTCAGATGGATTCACTGTACACGGTTAACCGGGAACTTACAGCCGAAAATGATCGGATCAGGCAGGAGGTCAAAAGCGAGCAGAACCGCAACCAAACGTTGATGAAGGACAAAGAAGAGCTGAAGGAAAAGATCAACCAGGCCGCCTATATCAAAGCATATAATGTTTCTGCCACAGCATACAGACTGCGATCAGGAGGAAATAAAGAACAGGTGACCGACAAAGCGAATCGCACCGACCGGCTGCGTGTCTGCTTTACGATCGGAGAGAACACCCTGATCTCCTCCGGGAAAAAAACAATCTACGTTCGAATTCAGCGACCCGACAACGTAGTGGTCATCAAAAGCAAATACGACACCTTCGTCTTCAACGGCCAAACCCTCCCCTATTCCCTGAGAGAAGAGATTAACTATCAGGGAAAAGCCATGAACCTCTGTCTCGACTGGACCAAGAAGGATACCGATAAACCTGCCATGAAAGGGAGGTATATCATCAGTGTTTTCAGCGATAACACAGCCATCGGCGAAGGTTCATTTGACCTCAAATAATTTTATTTATGCGGATTGGTATTCTCACTGCCGGTGGTGATTGCCCGGGAATCAACGCGGCCATCCGGGGTGTGGGTAAAACAGCCATCCTCCAATACGGGATGGAGGTCATCGGGATCTCATCAGGTTTCTTAGGACTTATCAATGAAGAGTACACGCGGCTGGATGAGAATGTACTATCCGGAATTTTAACCCTGGGCGGGACAATTCTGGGAACATCGCGTGAAAATCCCTTTAAAAAAGGGAATCCATTTAATGCCATCGACAAACCCAAACTGATCAGGAAACATTATGCAGAACTTGGCCTGGATGCCCTGGTTTGCATCGGGGGGAACGGGACCCAACGGACCGCCGCCCAATTGTCGGAAATAGGCTTGAACATTGTAGGGATCCCTAAAACCATCGACAACGACGTCTGGGGAACCGATATCACTTTTGGTTTTGATTCAGCGGTCACCATCGCTACAGAGGCCATCGACCGCCTCCATTCCACAGCCAACAGTCACAAAAGGATCATGGTCATCGAAGTGATGGGTCACCACACCGGATGGCTGGCATTGTATTCAGGAGTCGCGGGCGGCGGCGACATCATCCTGATCCCTGAAATAGATTTTGATATCCAGGCTGTAGCCCGCTGCCTGAAAAAACGGGTCCAGGACAAGAAACCCTATTCCATTGTCGTGGTTGCAGAAGGCATCCCGGTACCCAAAGGAGTTTCGCCTGGTTATTACATTTCAAGCCAAATCAAAGAACTGACCGATCTCGAAACACGGGATACGATTCTGGGTTATATCCAACGGGGAGGAACCCCTTCACCGATGGACCGGGTACTGGCCACCCGTTACGGGGCTCACGCTGCAGAACTGATCGCCGGAAAACAATTCGGCCGAATGGTTTCTTTAAAAGGGAACGACATTACTTCTGTCCCGCTGGAAGAAGTCGGAGGAAAATTGAAACCCGTACCTTTGGATCACCCGCTGGTTGAAAAAGCCCGCTGGATGGGTGTTTCATTTGGTTGAAAAGAGGGTTAATCCGAAAACTTAATGTCTTTAATGTTTAATTGAAGGTTCACTGCACCGTTCCATTCGTTTTCTTCTACATGATAACAGATGTTGAACGGCATTTGTTTGTCAATCAGGTTGAAATGTTCTCCCTGCTGAAAGGCAATGGCCGAGAAAGGCCCGCCAGGTACCTCCGGGTGGACGACACCCAGTTTCAGATGGTTCTTTCCCACTACCCTTGATCCGCCTGCATCGACCAACCCCCTGGTCATAAACAATGGGGCCATGTTCCCCGGCCCGAAAGGCGCAAATTGTTTCAGCACATTGTAAAATTTGGAAGAGATCACGTTCAATGGAAGCTCAAGGTCAATCTCCATCACAGGTACCAGTTCTATCCCTTCCAAACGATTGCTGACAGTCGATTCAAACTTTTCACAGAAAGCGGAGAGATTTTCGGGTTTCAACGAAAGGCCGGCAGCAAATTTATGACCGCCGAAGTGTTCCAGCAGGTCGCTGCAGGCATCGACCGCTTCATAGATATCAAAGTCCTTAACCGATCGGGCCGAGCCGGTAATCAGTCCGTTCGACAGGGTCATTACGATAGTAGGACGGTAAAAGGTCTCCGTGAGCCGTGAAGCAACGATGCCGATAACCCCTTTGTGCCATTCAGGATGAAAAATAACCGTTGAACGAGCTGATTTCATCGATTCACTGGTATTGATCATCCCGATGGCCTGCTGCGTGGCCAGCATATCGAGGTTTTTCCTTTCAATGTTGTTGGAATTGATCTGGTCAGCTATCAGGAGCGCTTCGTTGAGATCTTTAGTAATGAGCAACCGTACTGAATTACGACCGCTTTCAATACGACCGGCGGCGTTGATCCTGGGACCGATCATGAAGACCAGGTCGGTGATGGTCAGTTCCCTGTTAAAGACAAATTTCCCCTTCGTATCCTCTTTTCTCATCACACTGGCATATCGAAGCAAGGCTTCCAGTCCGGGCCGGGGCCGGGTATTGATCAGTCGCAGTCCAAAATAGGCCAGGATCCGGTTTTCTCCCGTGATATCAACGATGTCCGATGCAATGCTTATGGCAACAAGGTCGAGATATTGGATCAACTCATTAAAAGGGATTCCTTTTCGGAAAGCATACGCCTGGATAAGTTTGAAGCCAATGCCGCAACCTGATAACTCTTTGTAAGGATAGGGACAATCATTGCGTTTTGGATCGAGAATTGCCAGCGCTTCCGGAAGATCGGGACCCGGCCGGTGATGATCGCAGATGATGAAATCGATCTGTTTTTCGCGGGCATAAGCCACCTTTTCTACGGCTTTGATGCCGCAATCGAGCGCAATGATCAGCTTCACTCCTGTTTGGTGCGCATAATCGATACCCTTTATCGAAATACCATATCCTTCGTTATAACGATCAGGAATATAAAAATCGATGTTTTCGTGAAAATTCTTTAAAAACGTGTAAACCAAAGCAACGGCAGAAGTGCCGTCCACGTCGTAATCACCGTAAACCAGGATGGGTTCTTTGTGCTCCACAGCCTGACCAATCCTCTCCACAGCTTGCTCCATATCCTGCATCCTGAAGGGATCATAAAGATCCTCCAGGGAAGGACGGAAAAAGGTCCTGGCCTGGTCAAACGTTGTAATGCCCCTTTGTACGAGCAGATTCGCGAGGCAGGTATCAACCCCCAAGGCTTTTGATAAATTCTCAACCACCTCAGGATGACCCTGTGGTTTAAGCGCCCAACGTTTCTGCATAATTTTTTTCCTACCTGTAAAGGTACGATAAAAAGTTCCGCGCCTGCTACCGGAAAAACAAAATTTTATTTTCCGCTGGTCAGTTAAAACTCTGCGTTCTTGGGTGTACGCGGAAAGGGGATCACATCACGGATGTTGGCCATTCCGGTAACAAAAAGGATAAGCCGTTCAAAACCAAGGCCAAACCCGGCATGGGGTGCGGTTCCGAATCTCCGTGTATCGAGATACCACCATACATCTTTTTCCGGTATGTTCATTTCACTGATACGACGTCTGAGCGATTCCAGATCCTCCTCCCGTTGAGATCCGCCGATGATCTCTCCGATTTTGGGGAACAGGACATCCATCCCCCGGACTGTCTTTCCGTCGTCATTCTGCTTCATGTAGAATGCTTTAATATCTTTTGGATAATCGGTAAGGATGACCGGTTTCCCGAAATGTTTCTCAACAAGATAGCGTTCGTGCTCAGCCTGCAGGTCGGTGCCCCAGGAAACCGGAAATTCCCATTGCTGTCCTGAGGCTATGAGGATTTCCACTGCGCGGGTATAGGTCAACCGTTCGAAACGACTGGCAATGACGCTCCGGAGGCGGTCGATCAACTCATTGTCATACATTTTGTTGAGAAATTCAAGGTCATCGATGCAATGATCCAGGGCATATTGCATGAGAAATTTGAGAAAATCTTCTGCCAGATCCATGTTGTCATGGATGTCGTAGAAAGCCATCTCCGGTTCGATCATCCAGAACTCCGCCAGGTGTCGGGGTGTATTGGAATTTTCAGCCCTGAAGGTCGGTCCGAAAGTATAAACCAGCGATAAGGCCATGGCGCCCAGCTCGGCTTCAAGCTGCCCGCTGACCGTGAGGTTGGTCATTTTTCCGAAAAAGTCCTGGGTGTAATCCACCCGGCCATCCGGAAGCTTCGGTGGTTGCTGGTCGTTAAGGGTGGTAACCCTGAACATGGCACCGGCCCCTTCGGCATCCGAACCGGTGATAATAGGGGTGTGGATATAATAAAAACCGTTGTCGTTGAAATATTTGTGAATGGCATAAGCCATCGCGTGGCGGATGCGAAGTACTGCACCGAAAGTATTGGTACGGGGACGAAGGTGGGCGATTTCCCTTAAAAACTCGAGCGAATGACCTTTTTTCTGTAAAGGGTACGATTCCGGGTCGGCGGTTCCGTAAACCGTAATTTTTTGCGCCTGAATTTCTACCGGTTGCCCTGCAGCTGGTGATTCAACCAACTTTCCTGTTATACAGACAGCAGCTCCTGTAGTGATCTCTTTCCAGTTGGCAAAGGTATTCTGATCCTGCAGGTTATTCAGGGTGTTTCCATAAACGGTTGCAAAATCAACAATGATCTGGATATTCCTGATGGTGGAACCGTCATTCAATTCAATAAATCCAAAAGTCTTTTTATCTCTTTTGGTCCTGACCCATCCCTTCACGGTCACTTCCCGGTCATAAATTTTCGACCTTAGCAGGTCGCAGATCTTGTCTCTTCTTGTGTGTTCCATTTGTTTTTAAAATTGAAGTTGCAAATTTACTGAATTGTCCTGAAAAATCAGTCCGGCATTTTAATATCGAAAACAATGGTTAACCGATCTTGCAGCTTTGGTGAAAGGGCTGTCTGATCATTCCTCCGGATTGTTTACCTTTGCAGGCTGTGACCGCAGATATTCACATTACACCCCTTCACGACTGGCTGTCGATACCGCCCGGGCCACTGGTGATTGCAGGACCGTGCAGCGCCGAAAACGAGCGCCAGGTCATGGAAACGGCTGCCAAACTGGCCCTGATTCCGGGAGTGCATGTTTTCCGTGCCGGGATCTGGAAACCACGTACCCGTCCGGGTTCCTTTGAAGGGGTTGGTACCCGTGGATTGAAATGGTTGTGCAAAGCCAGGGAAGAGACCGGGCTGATGCTGACGGTCGAGGTAGCGAACCCCGGCCACGTCAGGGAAGCGCTTGACCATGGGATCGATATTCTCTGGATCGGTGCCCGTACCGTCGTCAATCCCTTTGCAGTGCAGGAAATCGGGGAAGCCATTGGCAATCCTGATATCCCGGTGATGATCAAAAACCCCCTTAATCCCGACCTGAAAACCTGGGTGGGGGCCATTGAACGGCTGAACCGGATGGGATTCCATAAACTGATCGCCATCCACCGCGGATTTTCTTTCTTCAACCGGTCGTTGTACCGCAACGCCCCGATGTGGGAAATCCCGATCGAACTGAAACGCCTCTGTCCTGCTCTGCCGGTGTTGGTCGATCCAAGCCATATTTGCGGAAACCGGGAACTGATCCCCGGAACCATTCAAAAAGCGCTGGACCTGGAGATGCATGGCCTGATGATCGAGGTTCATCACCATCCATCGAAAGCCCTGACGGATAAAAATCAACAAATCAGCCCTGATGCGCTTAAAACCATGCTCGCTTCGCTCATCATCAGAAATGAATCAGGGCCCCCTGAATTTGAAAGCAAACTGGAAGCGCTCCGCTCTGAAATCGATAAACTCGACGCAGAACTGTTAGAGATTTTAGCCCGACGAATGAACATCGTGGAGGAGATCGGGGAATACAAAAAAGCAAACCGCATTACCATCCTGCAAATACGGCGATGGAACCAATTGATCCATGAAAGGATTGAAAACGGGATCAGTCTGGGTTTGAGCCGCGAATTTCTCACCAGGCTCCTTCAGGCCGTTCACGAAGAGGGAATCCAGCGCCAACTCAATGTCATGAACACAGAAGAGAAGCTACAACCACCTTCTCATTTTAAAATAGATGAACATACCAAGAGCGATCAGGATCATGACCCCCGCAACCAGGGTGAATGAAAACGGATGATGCTGAATGGGCAGTTCGATGTTCATCCCGTACAAACTGGCGATAAAGGTGAGCGGAAGGAGAATGGATGAGACAAGGGTCAGGATTTTCATCACCTCATTGGTCCTGTTCACCTGAAGTGAATCAAAAGTCATGGAATAACCTTTGATCAGCTCCCCGTCATCCTCCACCATGTCCCAGATCTTCTGGTAGTAGTCCATAATGTTCCCCCAGTAGTCTTCCATATTTTCCGCAAAACCAGTGATGGCGCCGCTTTGGAGCTTGTTGAAAAGGACCATCTGCGGCTTGAACATGGTATTCAGCAAGATGACATTTTTCCGGGTGATGGAGATTTTCTCAATGGCCGGTTCAGCTTTCTGCCGGAAAAGAGCACGTCCGCATTCATCCACATCTTTGTCGACTCTTTCCACTACCTTTTGGATTTCCTTCATCACCTGGTCAAGAATCTGGTAAAGAAGGGCATCGCTGCTTGCCACTTCCATGCTGCCCCCCGATTGGATTTTTCCTTTTTCGCGGTTAAAAATCTCCTTGATCATCCAGTGCGATTTGCCGATACTGATCAGGAAATCCTTGCCCCAGAAAAACTTTATCTCCCTTGTTTCAATGAACTGTTGGGTAACATTAAAAGCCGGGAAATGAAGGATTACGAAATGGTAGTCGTCGTAAATGTCAATTTTTGGTCGCAGATTGACTTCGGATCTGCAATCTTCCAGGTCGAGTGGATGAAAATGGTAGTGTTCTCCAAGGGCCTGGAGTTCCTCTTCGGTAGGTCTGACGATGTGCGACCAGCGAAGGGTTCCGAATTTGATGGTTTCAATCATTTTTGACTTTTTTCCACCTGAAGGTATTGATCATGTAGTCGATGTCGCCTTTCAGAAAATCAATAACCGGGGCTAAGGAATCGTTGTTGGGAACGCGGTTAAAATAGAGCGCTCCGCGAAGAAATGCGTGCAGGCTGTCAGTCAGATAAAACTGGTAACAGGAGGCAGCTTCGGAACCCCGGATATCATATACAAGTCCGAAAACCCTGTGGGCCGGATCGGAAAATTCCCTTTGGGTGATGGAATTCGCTTTGGGGATATGTTTATTGACAAGGGTTCTGGCATCTTCCAGGTAGTTGGTCAGGTTGCCATTGACCAGTTTGTAACTGATGTGAAGGGTAGCGTTAAACCGGGGATAACGGATGTTGATCCAGTAAGGTTCCGCCAATTTACTGCTGTCGTACTCTACCAAGGCATACACAGGATAGTCGAAGGAGTAAGGGAGGGCTGCGTCCAACGTCCTGTACTCACGTTGTGGCAAATCAATCCGGAAGTACCCCCTGGGTTTGGGGGTATCTACCGATCCGCAGGAAGCGACCAGTATTAAAACAGCCAATAATCCTGATTTCCCAAAACGCATGTATGTCGTGGTTTCAAAAAGCGGTCCGGACTGAGGCAGCATGACCCCGCCCGAACCGTTAACCGTTGTTAAAAGGGAAGATCGTCCTCGGGTGAATTGGTCATCGGGATATTCTCCACATTGGGTTCATGAGGAATGGTATTTCCCGGACCTTCTTCCCGCCTTGGTCCTCCCAGCATCTGCATCGCGTCACCCAATATCTCGTAAATGAATTTCTTCTGCCCCTCTTTGTCTTCATAATCTCTGCGGCGAATTCTCCCTTCCAGGTAAATCGTGTTTCCTTTTTTAAGAAATCGCTCTGCCACATCTGCCAGCCCTCTCCATAACACGATATTGTGCCATTCCGTGTGCTGGTTCTTTTCTCCGTCTTTACTTTTGTACGATTCGGTAGTCGCCAGGGTAAATGCGGCTTTTTTGACGCCGTTCTCAAAATTCTGTACCTCCGGGTCCTTTCCCAGGTTCCCGACGAGGATCACTTTATTAACTCCGTTTGCCATCGTTCTTGAATTTTATTGTTTGAACTCTGTGAACAAAAATACGATATTTGATGCTTAATCAGCTTCACTGGTAAAAGGTAATACGGTGAATCCATAAAATCGCATATCCCCGATTTATTTACCGGGTCTTACGGCGGCTCAGCAGGTCATCAACAATGTCCTCCATCACCACGATTCCTTCTACCTGCTTTTCTTTGTTGATGACGGGGATGGCCGGAAGGTGGTACTTGGAGATCAGTTCAGCCAGGGAATCGATCTTGTCATCATCATACACGGTGACCGGGTTTTTCATCATGATTTCACGGAGGGCAGCATCTGGTTCCGAAGTTACGAGCTCTCCGAGGGTAAGCGACGAAACAAAATGGTCGTTTTTATCGGTCACGAGAATGGTGGAGATATGTTCCGGCTCGGGTTTCAACTTCCGCAATTCATCGAGGGTTTCTTTGACGGTAAGTTTGTCGTTGAAAGTATAATAATCTGTTGTCATCAGTGAACCCACGAATTTATCGGAATATTCCAAAAGTTCCCTGACCTCTTCCGATGATGTTTTCTCCATCTCTTCCAACAACTCCTCAGCTTTGTCTTCGTTCAGCACATCCAGCAGGTCGGCCACTTCATCGGCAGGCATTTTTTCCAACACATCTGCAACTTTTCCGACGGGCAGACTTTCAACAATATGAATTTGAGCATGTGGTTCCATCTCTTCCAGCACATCGGCTGCTTTTTCATCGTCGAGGGAGGCAAAAACAAAAGTCCGGGAAGTTTTGTCGAGCTCCTCAATGATATCTGCCAGGTCAGAAGGATGCAGGGTGTTGAGCCGGGAAGAGGATTTGGAAAGTTTGATACTGGCGTTGGTAAAATCGACTGCTTCGATATCATCCCAGAGTATAAACTTGGCGGGGATGCTGACCCTGAAACTGTTAAGCAGTCGTTGGATCGGACGATCCAGACCCCAGCGGCGGAGAAGTCCTTCCAATCCCACATCCACAGCGATCACATAAGTCCCGGCAGGAATCATCACCAATCTTACATCGTTCACCCTGACCAATTTACGACCATTGATATCGACAATCTGCTTATCCTGGATGCTTTCAGCCAACCACAGGCAATTCGGAAAAGAGATCTCATTGAGGGTATGTACCTCCATGCAGATGATACGAAGCTTTCGTTTAAATTTTTTTATTTCAAAGGATGAAAAATCGAGTACCATCGACTGACTGCCTTTTTTCACCCTGATGGCCACGACACGCGGTCTTACCGGCTCGGTTTCCTGACCCGGTAAAGGTGCGGGGTCGATGAGAAAATCGGTAATCTTACCCAGGATGACCCCGTCATCGGAAATAAAAGGTCTTCCAAGTATCTGGCTTAAATAAAAGGTAATTTGCGATGTCATGGCAGCCTCCTTCCTGTTTATTACGTTCATGAAGGATGCCAACCATGATAAGGATCAGGTTGATCACCCTTTAATCGCGTGGTGGGTAGTGCAGAATCTGTCGCGCAGGTCCGTCGTCCATTTGAGTGTCTGAAATTGAGCCGTGCAAAAGTAATTAAAAGTCCGGTTCATTCGTCCATCTTGTAATGTATTTTTCAACCAGCCTGGGTACCGGAAGCTGATCGGGTCTCTTCACTACCAGGAACTTCTCCGGTAGTTCTCCGAACGATTTGACACTGACCCGGAAAAACCGGGCCATAATCACCTGGTGGGTCAACACGTGGCGATACAAACGGGGGGAGCCGATCATCACTTCTCTTCCGGAAAAGGGAAGCTGCAACCATTCCGGTTCTTTTTGCAATTTTTTGATATCCAAAGGCCCTGATGATTCAATCAACGGAAAATCATACAATCCTTTCCAGATATCTCCCTGCTCCCGCCGTTTCATAATCACCGATTTTTCTCCTTTAGTCGTTATTACCAGGTAATTGAAGTGACGGATGCGTTGTGTTACCGTTTTCGATTTTACCGGCAACCGAAGCACCGATCCGGTACTTAAAGCCCGGCATTGATCGCGGAAGATACAGGTTCCACAAGCAGGATTCAACGGGGTGCAAACCATGGCACCAAACTCCATGACCGCCTGGTTAAAAGTTCCCGGATCGGAAAGATCGATAGAGGCTGTGGCGTAATCAGCGATCCGCTTCTTCCCGACGGCAACATCCACCGGCGTTTCAACCCCAAAATACCGGGCCAAAAAACGCAGCACATTTCCATCAATGACGGGGACGGGCAAGTGAAAAGCGATCGAACCGATGGCAGCGGCTGTGTAGGCACCAATGCCGGGCAAAGACCGGATATCCTCAAGGAGAGATGGAAAAACGCCACCATACCGGTTGACAACCTCAACCGCTGCTTTGTGAAGATTACACGCCCGTGAATAATAACCCAATCCCTGCCATGCTTTGAGTACCTCCCGCTCTTCCGCCGTAGCCAGGGTTTCAACATCCGGAAACAAAGCTACAAACCGCTCATAATAAGGCAATCCCTGATCGATCCTGGTCTGTTGCAGGATGATCTCCGAGATCCATATCAGGTAAGGATCGTGTGTCCTCCTCCAGGGAAGATCCCGTTTATGCTCATCATACCACCTGATCAGGTGATGGGTAAAATCCATTTAACATTCTATAAAAATGCAAAGATACCCGATGGAATCCAAGATTGATCGGAAAGAAAAAAATCATTTATTTCATTGTGGATCAAAAAAATCATATATTTGCAACCCGTTTTAAAACCGGCAAAAGACATTCATTACTAATAATATATATAACTAATACATCATTAAAAATGACAAAAGCAGAAATTGTAGCAGAAATTGCTAATAAAACTGGCATTGAAAAAGTCGCCGTGCAGGCCACCGTTGAAGCTTTTATGGACACCATCAAAAATTCTATGTCCACAGGTCAGAATGTCTACCTGAGAGGTTTTGGCAGCTTCATTATCAAAAAAAGAGCTGAAAAGACAGGAAGAAACATTTCAAAGAACACTACCCTCCTTATCCCCGCCCACAACATCCCTGCTTTCAAACCTGCAAAGACCTTTGTCAATAAAGTTAAATCTCACGTAAAAGTGAAATAACACCTTCTAAGCTGAATTATATATGCCAAGTGGTAAGAAAAGAAAAAGACACAAGATGGCAACGCACAAGCGGAAAAAACGCTTGCGCAAGAACAGACACAAGAAGAAATAACCATCCTGCTGCTACAATTCCTTAGGTCATCGTAACTGCTCCTGATTTTTTTCAATGCAGTTTATAAAATATTTACTGACGTGAATAAGGAATTAATCATCAATTCTACTTCCTCCGAAGTGGAAATTGCTTTACTTGAAGACAAACTTCTCGTAGAATTAAACAAGGAAAAATCCAACAACGAATATTCTGTTGGCGATATTTACTTAGGGCGTATCAAAAAGATTATGCCCGGGTTGAATGCAGCCTTTGTGGACATTGGTTATGAGAAGGATGCTTTTCTGCATTACCTGGATCTGGGACCTCAGATCCAGTCGTTGCTTAAATACATGAAATCACTCCAGAACGGATCCGGCAATGGATTGTCTATCAGTGATTTTGAATTGGAAGTCGACATCCTGAAAACCGGGAAGATTAACCAGGTCCTCAAACCCGGTGCCAATATCCTTGTTCAGATTGCGAAAGAGCCCATTTCAACCAAAGGACCCCGCGTTACTTCTGAAATTGCTTTTGCCGGCCGGTACCTGGTACTGATGCCCTTCTCCGACAAGATCTCCGTTTCACAGAAGATTAAAAGCAGCGAGGAACGTAATCGCCTTAAACGACTGATAACCAGCATTAAACCAAAAAATTGCGGCATCATCATCCGTACCGTAGCCGAAAACAAACTGGTGGCCGACCTCGATGCCGACCTTCGGGCACTTTACAAACGCTGGGAAACAATCACACAAAAACTGTCGAATTCTAAACCTCCGGCAAAAATCATCGGGGAGATCGACCGTACCTCCGCCATACTCCGTGATGCACTCAACGAATCGTTTCACAGCATTGTTGTCAACGATGCGCTCCTCTATGAAGAGATCAAAAACTATATTCAGAAAATCTCTCCCGATAAGATCAATATCGTCAAATTACACTCCGGAAAAGTTCCCATCTTTGAACAATACGGCATTGATAAACAAATTAAAAACTCTTTCGGAAAAACCATCACCATCAAAAGCGGTACCTACCTTGTCATCGAACACACCGAAGCCCTTCATGTGATCGACATCAACAGCGGACACAGGGTCAACCAGGACCAGAACCAGGAGACCAACGCAATGGAGGTCAACCTGGAAGCGGCTACCGAAGTAGCGCGCCAGTTGCGTCTGCGCGATATGGGGGGAATCATTGTGGTCGATTTTATTGACATGACCCAGGGAGCGAACCGTCGTCGCCTCTATGAACAACTTCGCGATGAAATGAAACGCGACCGGGCAAAACACTCCATCCTGCCTCCCAGCAAATTCGGACTGGTACAAATCACACGCCAACGGGTACGCCCCGAAATGAATGTCCAGATCCTCGAAAAATGCCCGACCTGCGAAGGAACCGGAGAAATCCGTCCGGCCATCCTCCTTACCGATGATATTGAAAACAATCTTGGCTACCTGATTCGTGAACAAAATGAAAAAGAGCTGACCCTCACCGTACATCCTTACGTTCACGCGTTCCTCACCCGTGGCTGGTTTAACTACCGTTGGAAATGGTGGCGGAAATTCCACCAAAGAATCAGGATTAATCCTCAAAACGCTTCCCAATTTCTTGAATACCATTTCTACAATAAAAACGGGGATGAAATAAAAATGTAGGCAATTCACACCCACCAAACGCTAACTGTAAAAACCCTTCAATCCTTTCAATAACTGTGTCAATGAAAATCGTTGTCAGCGGGATCAGACCCACCGGTAACCTTCACCTGGGCAATTACTTCGGAGCTATCCGGAATTTTGTCAAAATGCAGGAAGAAAACCACTGCTTTTTCTTTATTGCTGATTATCATTCTCTTACAACACATCCTACCCCGGCCGACCTGCATGGAAACGTGAAAACCGTTCTGGTGGAATTCCTGGCCTGCGGACTGGATCCTGAAAAAGCCACATTGTACATCCAGAGCGATCTTCCGGAAACAGCCGAACTGTACCTGCTCCTGAACATGAACGCCTATATCGGTGAATTGGAACGCTGCACCTCCTTCAAAGAAAAAATCCGTACCCAACCCCAAAATGTCAATGCCGGATTGCTGACCTACCCCACCCTGATGGCTGCCGACATCATTTTGCATAAAGCACACCAGGTCCCCGTGGGAAAAGACCAGGAACAACACCTTGAAATGACCCGGACCTTTGCCAACCGATTCAACCGCCTTTATAAAACCGACTACTTCCCGGAACCAGTAGCCTACAATTTCGGCGAAGAACTGATCAAAATCCCCGGGCTTGACGGAACCACAAAAATGTCGAAATCCGACAACGAGGCAAGCGCTATCTATTTGGCCGACAGTCCTGAAACCATCCGGAAAAAGATCATGAAAGCGGTCACCGACTCGGGGCCTGTCGACCCTGAACAACCCCGTTCACAAGGAGTCATCAACCTTTTCTCCTTGCTTTCTTTCTTTTCAACCCATGAAACAGTCAGCCATTTTGAAGATCATTACCGGGCCGGGACCATTCGGTATGGCGACCTGAAAAAACAACTGGCTGAAGATATCATCCGGTTTACAGCACCCTTCCGTGAAAAGATGTTGTCCCTGGCTTCCGATCAGGATTATCTCAGGAAAACCACCGCTCTGGGGGCAGAAAAAGCGCGTGAAAGTGCCCGTAAAACCATCCGCGAAGTGCGCGAAATCATTGGTTTTAAACCTTTTTGACGCCGCTCAGACAAAGAAAAGACGAGGAAACAGTTTGGCTGACCGCTCGCTGATCAGGTCGAACTTCATACAGCCGAAGGAAGCGTAAAAGAGAACAGGCTCCCTTTCCCAAGGTCACTTTTCACGGCTATTTTTCCATGGTTCATCTCGATCAGCTCCCGGCAAAGAATTAATCCCAAACCGGTGCCCTTTTCGTTGGCTGTACCCGGAGTCCTGACCTTTTCATCGATTTTAAACAGCTTTCCTATAATCTCAGGGTCAATGCCTATCCCGGTATCCTCCACACAAACCTCAATCATCGGGGGTTGTTCCAGGGAGAGGTGAAGGTCGCGGGTAAAAATCCTTACCTGCCCGCCTTCAGGCGTGAATTTTATTGCATTGTGGGTCAGGTTCCTTAAAATGGTTCTTACCATGTTTTCATCAGCCATCACCATGGTGTTGAAATTGATGGCCGTGTATAGTTTAATTCTTTTCTTATCAGCCAATTCCCGAAGCAGTATCACAATGTCATTGGCAATAAGGCTGAGGTCGATGCGGGCCAGCTGAAATTTGATTACACCTGTTTGTGTAGTGGCCCACTCCAGGAGATTTTCGAGCAACCTGTATGTGTTTTTGGCCGAAGTGTTGATATTGTTAAGAAAATTCAGTCTTTCCTCCTCGGTAAAATCGCTCCATTCTGTGGTAAGAATATCCGAAAACCCCATGATGGCATTGAAAGGGCCTTTCAAATCATGCGCAATGATTGAAAAAAATTTGTCTTTGGTAAGATTCTGGGCCGCCAATTCTTCAGTGTACATTGTTAACTTATCCTGCGATGCTTTGCGATCTTCCTCAACTCCGATGGCAGAACCGATCAGGTGAATAAAATAACGGTCTGCAATATCAGGTATATAATCATTATGAAAGTAAGCTGCCAATATGCCTTTCGGTTGATCACCCGTGAAAGCCACGATTCCTCCTAAAGTATTGGTTTTCGTTGCAATCGCTATCGGATCCTGAGCCATGCATGGCATTTCCCGTGAATGCCTTAACAATTGAATGTCCCGTGATTTTCTATGATACGCTTCACAAAGGGTAGTCTCAGGGCCAAAGATCATTCCTGCACAGGGTTCAGGAACCCTCCAATGACCCGATATCTGCAATGCGCCATCCTTTTCCCGTGCGTATAGCGAACAAACCGCACCTAAAATTTCGCCGCACATTACTGTAAGAAGGGAGATATTGTGATCAGGATTGGCTGTAAACGAAAGCAAACATTCACTGAATTTTCTTAACTGTTCATCCGATTTTTTGCGTTTTGATATGTTCCGGACCACTGCCTGCAAATAGTGTTGTCCCGCCATCTCAAAAGCATTCAGACTGACCTCCGCGTCAAACATCACCCCGGAAAATTTCCGGTGACGCCACTCAAACACCTGGTTCTTCCCCTTCAGCGCATTATGGATCTTTTCGAATGCCAACTCTTTGGAGAAGGACCCATCAGGCTGCTGTGGAGGGGAAAAATCAAGGGGTGATCTCCCGATGATCTCCTCCTTCATGCATCCGAAGGTTTCAAGCGCTTTGGAATTACAATCCACAAAAATATCTTCCTTCATAAGGAAAACTGAATCGTGCGCTGTTTCAAACAACAGTTTGTACCGGATCTCATTCTGGCGAATCTCCTCCTGCTCTTTCATGTGCCGTGAGATATCACGGAGTGTGCAAATCATCCCGACCACATGGTTCTCATGATCCCGGAGCAAGGTGGAATGGATCTCACTGAAAAACGTCGAACCATCCCTCTTTTTAAGTTTATAGCGGTTCTCGATTACCTGTTTCTCCTGCAATAAAAGGGTAAAATCTTCCCTGGCTCGTTCCCTGTCGTTTTCTTCAAGCCACTCAAAAACAGAAGTACCATACGCTGAGTGTGTCTCGGCACCAAAAATTTCCCGGGCGGCAGGAGAAACAAACAACAGCTTTCCCGAAAGATTCGTAATGGCTATGATATCAGGAGAGGTCATGACCAATTTATGGTACAACTCTTCGGGCTGAATCCCGGGGATCAGTGAAAGCGGAATCTTCAATTCCCGGAGAACTGCAGCTTGTTCAACTGAATTATCCTCATTCATGACCAAAAATTTTAATTTTGCGGCACAATTCCTAAAGGTACAAACGATAAATTTACGAAGAAATTTTATTTTCTGACCTGCCAAACTTCAAGAATGATCGATACAACACCCATCAGTGAGACTGTTTTACTGGTCGGACTGACCACCCGGGAACAGGATCCTGTCATGACGATGGAATACCTCGATGAATTGGCTTTCCTGGTAGAAACAGCCGGTGGAATTCCTGTGAAACGGTTTGTTCAGAAACTTGATTACGCAGATCCCCGGACATACGTGGGTAGTGGGAAATTACACGAGATCAGATCGTGGATCGAAGATCATCCTGTTGATATGGTGGTTTTCGATGATGCGCTCTCACCGGGACAAATAAGGAACATTGAAGGAGCGCTGAACACCCGGATCATTGATCGGAATAACCTGATCCTCGACATTTTTGCGCGTCGGGCTAAGACTTCCTACGCGCGAACCCAGGTAGAATTAGCTCAGAATGAGTACCTTCTTCCGCGTTTGACCCGTATGTGGACCCACCTTGAAAAACAAAGAGGGGGCATCGGCCTGCGAGGCCCCGGTGAACAGGAGATCGAAACTGACCGCAGGATCCTCCGGTACAGGATATCCCTTTTAAAAAAGAAACTCAAAGAAATCGATCAACAAAAATCAACGCAGCGGAAGCACCGGCGTGAAATGATTCGGGTCGCCCTGGTCGGGTACACCAACGTCGGGAAATCTACCATCATGAACCTGCTTGCTAAAAGCGATATCCCGTCTGAAAATAAGCTCTTTGCGACCTTAGACACCACGATCAGGAAGGTCGTGATCGGCGATCAACCCTTTCTCCTTTCCGATACTGTCGGCTTCCTCAGAAAACTGCCCCACTCGCTCATCGAATCCTTCAAATCTACGCTTGAAGAGGTGCGTGAAGCCGATCTCCTGATCCATGTAGTCGATATCAGTCATCCGGGTTTTGAAGCCCAGATGGAGGTTGTCAGGGAGACCTTGCAGGAAATCAACGCACAAAATAAACCGGTGATTATCCTTTTTAATAAAATTGATGCTTACCGGTTCAACCCGCCTGAAAAAGATGATCTCTCTCCTCCGGGGCGGGGTAATATTCCTTTGAAAACGCTTGAAAAGACCTGGATGGCACGGGAAAACAATCCCTGTCTCTTCATCTCTGCTGCACGAAAGACCAATACCGAAGCGTTGAGAGATCTCCTGTACCGGGAGGTCAGAAAAATTTATACTAACCGCTACCCCGGTAATCAAAAGACAACGACTCAGGACCCCTGACCTGCTTCTCTGCCTCTCCGCGAAAATGTTTACTTTTGTTCCGACTGTCGATCCGCACATGAAACCACACAAACTGTACCTTTTACTGCTCTCCCTTGCTTCGGGCCTGCTTTTTTCAGTCGGATGGCCCGAACGGGGTTTCCCCGGTATTCTGTTCGTCGCCATGGTACCCTTGTTACTGGTAGAAGAATTCTTGTATAACCATCGCGAAAAAGAGATCAAATTCAGCGCTTTACTCTATTCTTACCCCGGTTTTTTTATCTGGAACCTGCTGACAACCTGGTGGATCGTCAACTCAACACTCATTGGAGCTTTACTCGCAATAGTATTGAACGCTCTTTTCATGTCGATCGTTTTTCAGGCCTTTCACTGGTCAAGAAAAAAATTCCGGACCGCTTTAGCCGGTTATCTTGCTCTGATCAGTTACTGGGTTGCTTTCGAGTATCTGCATCTTAACTGGGATCTGAACTGGCCATGGTTAAACCTGGGGAACGGGTTTTCCTCTTTTTACAAATGGGTCCAATGGTACGAATATACCGGCACTTTCGGAGGCTCCATCTGGATCCTTACGGGGAATGTCCTTGCTTTTGAAATACTCAAAAATTTCCGCAGGGCCCATAAAATTCCCTGGTTTTTATCGGGGTTGCTGCTGCTTTGGATTCTTCTTCCGGTTTTTATCTCCTTCAGAATTTATGCCGGGTACAAGGAAGAAAAAAAACCCGTCAACTGCGTGGTCGTCCAACCCAACCTGGACCCCTATTCCGAACAATACGGACTCCCTCCCTCCGAAGTGGTAGGACGGATCTTAAAACTCGCTTCGCCTGGTCTCGACAGCACAGTGAATTTTCTGATAGCCCCGGAATCAGCGATCCAGGAACAGATGTGGGAAAATGATCTGTCGGGTTTCTCCAGTATCCGGCTGTTGGAGGCTATCCTTCAGCAGTACCCCTCAATTAATATCCTGATCGGGGGATCCACTTTTTACCAGTTCAGCCCGGGAGAACCCCTGCCTGTCACTGCCCGACGCTTTTCCGATTCTGACCATTACTACAACGCGTACAATGCAGCTATTTTACTGAACACAAGGGATTCCATTCAACTGTACCACAAATCAAAACTCACCCCCGGAGTAGAGATCCTCCCTTCTTTTCATGGCTTCAAATGGTTTGAGAAATACGCCATTGACCTGGGCGGAACCGTAGGCAGCCTTGGAACGGATTCAATCAGAAAAGTATATACAACGGTTAACACCGTCAGGGTCGGACCAGTGATCTGTTATGAATCTATTTTTGGTGAATTTTTTACCGAATTCGTAAAGAACGGAGCCCAATTGATGATCATCATCACCAACGACGGATGGTGGGGAGAAACAGCAGGGCACCGGCAACATTACTCCTTTGCACACCTGAGGGCCATCGAGACCCGCCGCAGTATTGCAAGATGTGCCAATACCGGGATCTCCGCCCTGATTGATCAGCGAGGCGATGTCATCCGCCAAACTCCTTACTGGCAACCGGCCGTGATCAAAGGCACACTGAACGCCAATCAAAAAATCACTTTTTATACGGCCCACGGGGATTACCTTGCCCGTTGGTTCACCCGCCTGGCAGGGGCTCTCTTCCTGACTGCCCTGGCTTTTTATATCATGTTGAAATTCAGAAGAAAAGTATGAAAAAAGAAGCGGTCACCCGGTATCCGATCAATCCTTTGTCAAAAGCCAGATGGAGCCCAAGGGCTTTTGCTCAAACCCTCCCCGGAACCGATACACTGCTGAGCCTGTTTGAAGCGGCGCGATGGGCCCCATCTGCCATGAATGAACAACCCTGGCGTTTTATAATCGGAATAAAACCCGCTCCCGGCTGGCATCTGATCTTTGACACCCTTATGGCCCCCAACCAAATCTGGGCCAAAGAAGCACCGGTCCTCATGGTAGTATGCAGCAAAAACCACTTTGGTAATGATGGCACGTTGAACCTTACGGCGGCCTATGATACCGGTCAGGCTGTGGCCCATCTGAGTATCGAAGCCATGAACCAGAGCTTGTACGTTCACCAGATGGGAGGCTTTTTCCCCGAAAAAGCCATCACCCTTCTGGAAATACCGGAGGGGTTTCAACCATTGGTGGTAATCGCTATCGGTTATTACGGCGACCCGGAATCCTTACCGGAACCTTATAAACAAAGAGAATTTGCCCCAAGAACAAGAAAAGAACCTGGTGAAATCGTTTATGATTCAAAATTCGGGCAACCCTTTATTCAGCTCCCATGAAAAAAATTTTCATTCCACTCGTTTTGTTCCTCCTTATGACCGCCTGCAATCAACAAGGTACAAGGCAAAACGCAAATCAGGAGGCAGCGAAACAAAAACCACGTGTTGCAGTCCCTGAATTCAACGCAGATTCCGCGTATGAATTCATAAAAACCCAGCTTGGTTTCGGGCCGCGGATTCCCGATTCCCGTGGCCATGAGCAATGCGGTGACTGGCTTCACGGGAAATTGAGTTCCTACGCTCCGGAAGTGACTGTTCAGAAAGGGAAAGTGACTGCATTTAACGGTCATTTGCTTTCATTCCGGAATTTTATCGGCAGTTGGAAACCCGAAACCCCCAATCGTATTCTGCTTTGTGCCCATTGGGATTCGCGGCCGTGGGCTGACCATGACCCCGACCCGAAGAACCGTAAAAAACCGGTCGATGCAGCCAACGACGGGGCCAGCGGAGTGGCTGTTTTACTTGAGACCGCCCGCCAGCTTTCGCTCAAAGCACCTGCTATCGGCATCGACATCATGCTCTTCGACGTGGAAGATTATGGGCCACCACAGGATCTGCCCGTTACCGGAAATCAGGATGAACAATGGGGTTTGGGATCCCGCTACTGGTCTGAAAATCCCCACAGGAGTAACTATACCGCCCGTTATGGGATCCTCCTCGATATGGTCGGGGCTGCCAACGCCACCTTCCTGATGGAAGGGTTCTCCCTGCAATATGCCGGTGATATCGTCAAATCAGTATGGGCTACAGCAGGCCGGATCGGGTATTCTGCCTTCTTTCTTTACGAACAGGGCGGCTATATCACCGATGATCACCTACCGATCAACCAAATCAGGAATATTCCTACCCTCGATATAGTCCATCTGGATAAGAACAGTTCTACCGGTTTTTATCCCGGTTGGCACACGACCCACGATAACTTGGAGGTCATTGACAGACACACCCTGAAAGCAGTGGGTCAAACCTTGCTGACCGTCATCTACGAAGAACAATAAAGTTGAGCCGAAAGAGAAACGTTTCTCTTTCCCCTACAGAAGTTCGTTGGCCAGGTTGGCCTGCTCTGAACGTTCCCCTTTCTCCAGGCGGACATGCGTGTAAATAGCATGTTTCCTTACCTTGTCAATCAGCGTGGAAAGCCCGTTCGATTGGGCATCAAGGTACGGAGTATCAATTTGGTAAATGTCGCCTGTGAAAATGATTTTAGTGTTTTCCCGGAGAAGATTTAAACAATGAATTGTTAAGTTCTGAGAAGTCTTATCTTTGCGTTCCTATGAATGAAAAGAAACTCTTTTTGCTTGACGCCATGGCCCTGATTTACCGGGCCTATTTTGCATTTAAGAACAATCCCCGCGTGAATTCTGCAGGTATGAATACCTCGGCCATCTTCGGATTTGCCAATGTTCTCCTCGATCTTCTTAAAAAAGAACAACCTTCACACCTTGGGGTCGCCTTCGATACCATGGCCCCTACCCTTCGTCAAACCGGTTATGAGGCCTATAAAGCCCAACGACAGGAGACGCCGGAGGATATCATCAACGCCATCCCCCTTGTGCAGGAACTGCTGTATGGATTCAGGATCCCGGTGCTCTTTTCAGATGGTTATGAAGCCGACGATGTAATCGGTACCCTGGCCAAAAAAGCAGAAAAACTGGGCTTTACCACTTACATGATGACTTCAGACAAGGATTTCGGACAATTGGTCAGCGATTCCATTTTCATCTATAAACCGGGAAAATTTGGCAGCGATCCTGAAACCTTAGGCGTCAAAGAGGTTTGTGACCGGTTTGGCATCAAAAGGCCGGAGCAGATTATCGATCTGCTGGGACTTTGGGGCGATGCTTCCGACAATATTCCGGGCATTCCCGGCGTCGGAGAGGTCATCGCGAAAAAGTTATTAGCGGAGTACGATACGGTCGAGAACCTGATTTCCCAGGCCGATACCATCAGCAAAGAGAGCCTGCGACAAAAAGTAATCGCCAATAAAGAACAGGCGCTCCTGTCGAAACAACTGGCCACCATCATCCTCGATGTTCCCATAGCCTTCGATGAAGAACAACTTCGACTGAAAAGACCCGACGAGCTCCGACTAAAAAAACTCTTTGACCTGCTCGAATTCCGTACCTATTCGCAACGGGTAGCTACCTGGATCGATACCGCCGGCCTTGAAAAAGCAACTCCGACTGCCGTTAATACTGAAACTGAAACCCGTGCACCGGATTTATTCAACGTCATAGAAAACAAGGAAGAACAAAAAGTTATCCACACTATCCATAATACCCCCCATCATTATCAGCTGATCGACACGCCCGAAAAGAGAACATCTTTGCTCAACGAGCTGGAAAAGCAACCTGCTTTCTGCTTCGATACGGAAACCACCGGACTGGATCCCGGCAATTCTGAAATCGTGGGCATCTCCTTCTCCTGGAAGCCCGGTGAAGCCTGTTATATCCCGCTTCCTGACCACTACGATTCAGCCCATCAAATTCTCCGGGAATTTAAAAACCTCCTGGAGAATCCCACGACCCTCAAGATAGGGCAAAACCTTAAGTTTGACATCTCCATCCTGAAATGGTACGATATCAGGGTACAAGGACCGCTGTTCGATACCATGCTGGCCCATTACCTGATTCAGCCCGACATGCGGCACGGGATGGATTTTTTAGCCGAAACTTACCTCCATTACCAGCCGGTGCCCATCGAACAACTGATTGGTAAAAAAGGACAGCATCAACTCAGCATGCGTACAGTCGACCTGGAATCGATCAAAGAATATGCTGCCGAAGATGCTGACATCACCCTCCAACTCAAAGAAAAATTCGAACCTTTGCTCAAAGAGGCCAGTACCCGCGACCTGTTCGACACCATCGAAATGCCCTTGATCCCGGTACTTGCTTCCATGGAAGCCGAAGGGGTGCGAATCGATCGGGAAGTCCTGAATGACTTCAACGTGGAACTCATAAAAGAGATCGGAACACTCGAAACAGCCATCCATCAGGATGCAGGGACCACTTTTAACATCGCTTCACCGAAACAGTTGGGTGAAATACTGTACGATAAACTTCGCATCATCGACAACCCGAAACAAACCCGTACCCGGCAAAACAGCACCAGTGAAGAGGTACTGGTTAAAATGGAAAATAAACACCCGATTATCCGAAAAATCCTCGAGTACCGGTCACTTACCAAGCTGAAATCGACTTATGTGGATGTCCTTCCCACGCTGATCAACCCCCGCGACGGACGCGTTCATACCTCCTATAACCAGGCTGTGGCTGCCACCGGACGCCTCAGCTCAAACAACCCTAACCTTCAGAACATACCCATTCGGACCGAAAAAGGGAGAGCCATCCGCAAAGCATTTATCCCGCGGAATAAAAATTATTTGTTGCTTTCAGCCGATTATTCGCAGATCGAACTCCGGATCATCGCACACCTCAGCCATGAACAGGGAATGATTGAAGATTTCCGAAAAGGCCTCGATATCCACGCAGCTACCGCATCCCGGGTCTACGGGGTTCCCCTGACCCTTGTTGACCGGGATATGCGCCGAAATGCCAAAATGGTCAATTTCGGGATCATCTACGGTATCTCCGCGTTTGGATTGGCTGAAAGATTGAACATCACCCGGAAAGAAGCGGCAGAGATCATTAATCAGTACTTTCTCAAATATCCCGGCATTAAAACCTACATGGAAAATACCATTGCCACCGCAAAAAAAACAGGTTATGTGGAGACCATGATGAAACGCCGCCGTTACCTTCGCGATATCACTTCCGCCAACGCCACTGTAAGAAGTTTTGCCGAACGCAACGCCATCAACGCTCCGATCCAGGGAACTGCAGCCGATATGATCAAAATAGCTATGATCCGCATCTTTAATGCCATGGAAGCCTCTTCGATGAAGTCGCGTATGATCCTTCAGGTTCACGACGAACTGGTCTTCGATGCCCACCTGGATGAAATTGAAACCCTGAGTACACTGGTCGAAAAAGAGATGACCGGTGCCATCCCATTGGCCGTCCCTGTGCTGGTCGAGATGAAAACCGGAAAAAACTGGCTTGATGCACACTAACTTAGTTTTGTTTTTTGCATGTTGACATTATTTTATTATCTTCGACCATTGAAAACCTCACAGTTACATTATTGATTTACAGTAATTTCCGGACTGAATGAATTACAGCAACGACTCCCGCATTGTCATGACCCTGGACGCCGGAGGTACCAATTTTGTTTTCAATGCCGTCCAGGGAGAGGAAGAGATCCTCGAACCCATCATACTCCCTGCTAAAGGTAACAGCCTGGAAGTGGTGCTTCAAAGCATCATTGAGGGATTTAATACGGTGAAATCCAAACTCGTACACCAGGCTACTGATCAATTGAACAACCCTGCTCCCTTTACCAGGCAGCCTGTTGCCATCAGTTTTGCCTTTCCGGGTCCGGCCGATTACGAGAACGGGATCATTGGCGATCTGCAAAACCTCCCCTTCTTCAGAGGAGGCGTCGCGTTGGGACCCATGTTGCGCGAAAAGTTCGGAATTCCGGTTTTCATCAACAATGACGGGGATCTCTTTGCTTACGGGGAGGCCATAGCCGGACTTTTGCCGGGAATCAACAAAAAACTCGAAGAACTGGGCAATCCCAAACGGTACCGCAACCTTTTCGGTGTCACCTTCGGTACAGGGTTCGGGGGAGGCATCGTGACCCGCAACGGCATTCATATCGGGGATAACAGCTCCGGCGGAGAAATCAACCGCATGCGCAACCGCACTTACAAGGAATGGGATACAGAAGAGAGTGTCAGCATCCGCGGCCTTCAGCGGGAATTCATGAAACATTCAAAAACAGAGGCCCCCTTCTGCCCTGAACCTAAAGAGATCTTCGAAATCGGTACCGGCTTGATCAAAGGAAAAAAGCAGGCGGCCATCAAGGCTTTTGAAGCCTTTGCCAAAGATGCCGCTGACGCCATTGCCAATGCCGTGACCCTTGTCGACGGCCTGGTAGTCATCGGGGGAGGATTATCAGGCGCCTGGCCCTTATTTCTGCCCGGCCTGGTTCAGGAGATGAACCAGCCCTTTAAAACCATGTCAGGCCAACCGCTCGAACGTCTTGAAACAGTTGTT
>Ga0209099_1000564_pt1 | contig 43579 bp, 17 predicted proteins | sample AD_JPNHW2_MetaG_FD_184430 | JGI IMG/M metagenome (GOLD analysis project Ga0209099, IMG submission 184430) | Active sludge microbial communities of municipal wastewater-treating anaerobic digesters from Japan - AD_JPNHW2_MetaG (SPAdes) (version 2) | ecosystem: Engineered > Bioreactor > Anaerobic...
CTACAAGTTCATAGTCGACGGGAAATGGATCCTCGACCCGGCCAACTCCCTGTGGGAGGAAAACCAATACGGGACCGGGAATTCCGTCCTCTGGGTGGAACAATAAATATGGTTTCTTTTCCTATTTAGGTATTTTGATGCCTGAATTGCTATGTTTTCAACTTAACATTTGCCTATATTTTCAGCGTTAATTTAGTATTTTCCAGCGTTAACCCGGAAATATTCCACGTTAAAATATTTCCTAACTTTTGTATTACATGATTAAATATTTTTACCGGAGTAAAAAAATTTTTTCTGGTTTCACCGATCATCAAAAAATGATTTATCATGGAAAAAGCTTACCACGTATCAGGGCTGATGCTGAAAAAAGCAAGAGCTTCTTTCTTCCTGTTATTCATGTTATTATCCGCATTCATCACCCAAACTGCCCTGGCGCAGACAGAGGTGATATCTGTCACTCCCACCTGGACAGGGTCTCCATCGACTGTTTATATCTGTGAAGGATGTTCTGTAACGGTATTTATCGGGAATTCTACGGATGGTCACACCTATTGGTTAAGAATGACTGCTCCCGGCGCACCTGTTACACTCCAGGAAATAAATGGCACCGGTTATGATATTTCATTTGCTCCCCAACCTTTTGATGTTGACGGAACCTTTACGTTGGTTGTCGTGGATATAAATGACTTCAACCCTATGCTGACTTTTTATGTAGATGTTGTTGATGATCCGGTTGCGCCGGTGATGACGAAGGATCCCGGACAGGCGGCTGTTTGCGCAGGGGCAGATGTCTCGGCCATCGTAGCGACGGCCGGTTCGGGAGGTGTATCGTCCTGTAATGATATGTATGAGTACAGCGCCAACGGCGGATCTTCCTGGAGCGGTTATACGCCGGGCACCGCTATCTCCACAACCGGCCTTTCGGGAACAGACATTGTTCAGATCCGTTCTTCCCGGGCTGATGCCGAAGGACGAGGGTGCGCCTCCTCCTATAACCTCTATTCCTGGACGGTGAATCCCAATGCCACCATCGCCCTTTCCTCTGCATCCGGCACTGATAACCAGTCGGTTTGCATCAATAATGTCGTTGTAAACATCACTTATTTACTAGGTGGCGGAGCTACCGGAGCCGATATCAACGGGCTCCCGGAGGGTGTATCCATGGGATTATCAGGTAATACGGTCACGATCAGTGGAACACCTACTTTGGCAGGCACTTTCAATTATACGGTGACCACCACCGGCACCTGTACGCAGACCACCGCTTCCGGTACGATCACGGTCCATGAATATCCGGCTGCACCCACCGCCGGCAACAACGGTCCGGTCTGTTCCGGCGCTACCATCTCGCTGACGGCCTCAACGATTACCGGCGCTACTTACAACTGGACGGGCCCTGGCGGTTTTACTTCCACGGAGAAGAATCCGACGGTAAGTACGAGTGCGACGGCAGCCATGGCCGGGACGTACACCGTGACAGCCACGGTAAACGGGTGCACCGGCCCGGGAGGCACGACGACCGTCGTGATGAATACATCACCGACCCTGTTACCCGTGGGGAACAAAACCGCTGTGGAGCAAACGCTGCTTTCATTCACGGTCTCAGCCACCGACCCGGATATCCCGGCTCAGACACTGACCTACAGCCTTGATGAGGCTTCCTTTGCCGCGGGCATGAGAATCGACGAGTCCACCGGCGCATTCAGCTGGACGCCTAATGAGTCTCAGGGAGGAGGTTCTTTTCCAGTAACCATCACCGTGACCGATAACGGAGCCTGTCTGCTCAACGATGTTGAAACCTTCACCATCACCGTGACAGAAGTCAACTCCAGTCCCACCCTCTCCAATGTGCCGTCAACAGTGGCGATACCGGAAGAAGCCCCGTACACCTTTACGGCCACGGCAACGGATCCGGATATCCCTGCCCAGACGTTGGCATTCTCCCTGTTAAACAGCGCTCCGGCAGGAGCCACGATCGGCAGCACCTCCGGAGTGTTTACCTGGACCCCGACCGAAAGTCAGGGACCCGGAAGTTATTCCTTCGATGTACAGGTGAGCGATGGATCACTGACAGACACAAAACACATCACCATCACGGTAAGCGACGTGAATGTGGCGCCCGTCCTGGCTCCCATCGGCAACAAGTTCGTTCATGAACAAGCCAATCTGACTTTTACCGTTTCGGCGACCGACCAGGACATCCCGTCGCAAACGCTGACCTACAGCCTTGACGCGACTTCGCTGGCTGCCGGCATGAGCATCGACGGGTCCACCGGCGCGTTCAGCTGGACGCCTTCGGAAAGTCAGGGTGGAATCGTTTATCCTGTAACGATCACCGTCACCGACAACGGCGCCGACCCCGCCAATCTGACGGATGCCGAAACGTTCAACATCACGGTGTACGATGCCGATCTCTATGTGAATGACGGTTCTGTCACCGGAGATATCTGGTGCAGCGCTGTAGGAAACGACGACAACCCCGGTACCGCCGCCGCTCCGTTACTGACCATCACAAAGGCTCTCACCGTCATTAACCCCGGGTACAAAATACAGGTGGATGCCGGAACATATGCTGAACGGCTTATCATCGATAAATCCGTCAGCATGATTGGGGCAGGGGCTGACAAGTCCGTCATCGACGGCAGCAATAACGGCACCGTGGTGACCATTACAGCCAATAATGTGACTTTCGATGGATTCACGGTACAAAACTCAGGGATGACAGGTTACGATGCCGGTATTCTCCTCGGAACTATAACCGGCCCCGGGACAGGCATCGGAGTTACAGGATGTGCGATTCAGAATAACAAACTGACTACCAGTGCAAAAGGCATTGCTCTTGCTTTTGGCTCAGATAATGCGGTCAAGTCGAATACCCTGTCGGGAAATGGTGACTGGAGCATCCTGTTGGCTGCTTCCACCGGCAATACTATTGAAGCGAATATTATTTCCAACAATGCCTTGAGCGGCATTTACTTGGATAACCAGTCGGCCTTTGGCGGAAGTGATGTATCCCTGGGATCCACCAGTAACACCATTATGGGGAATACCATTTCCAATATAGCCGGCGGAGAATCGCTGAACCTGGGTGAGAACTGTAACTCGAATATCGTCACCAATAATATCATTGATGGAGGATCTTACGGAATCCATATCTGGAGATCGAATGGCCAAACCGTTTCCGGGAATACAATCCGGAATTTCATCATCCAGCCGGATCCCGACAAATCGGCGGTAGCCATCCGTATCCGGAACGGCCAGAACAACACCATCACCGGGAATACAATCACATCTAATATGAAGGGTTTCGAGATTGTCGCCAATGCAGGTGAGCCCTATTGTACGGGGAATGTGATCCGGAAAAACAAGATCTACGGCAACGGATCCGGCATCGATGCCTCTCCCTCCAACGGGAACTATATTGTCAATGCCGAGAACAACTGGTGGGGGAATGCATCAGGACCTTACAACACTCCGAACAACACTTGCGGAACCGGCAACAGCGTCACAGCGTATGTCGATTTCATGCCCTGGTACACCGATGAAGGCATGACAATACCGACCGGAGGAAACGGCAATCTCCTCGTTCACAATTCCAGCAAAAACACCTATTACTGCAAGATCCAGGATGCCATTGACGATGCAGAGGACGATGACTATATTTACGTATCCGGCGGGACTTTCACTGAGCACCTGGTTATTAACAAAACTTTGACTATCGAAAATGCTTCCGATGCACATCCCATTCTTGACGGAGGCGGGACAGGGACGGTTGTAACCATTTTAGCAGATTATACCATTTTCACCGGATTCGATATCCGAAATTCCGGGAAGGAGAGCGCCGATGCCGGTATCATGCTCGGAACCGTGACCGGCGAAGGACAAGGAACCGGGGTTAATTATTGCTTTGTCGAAAATAACACCCTGACAAATAAGGTAAAGGGTATTAAACTGGCCTTCAGCTCAGAAAATAACATAAAAGGGAACACCCTGTCGTCAAACGGAGAATGGAGCATCCTGCTGGGAGCATCCTCAAATAATAACATCGAAAGGAACAGCATTTCCAACAATGAAACCGGAGGCATTTACCTGGATAATGAGTCGGCCTTTGGCGGAACCGTGTACGATCAGGGCTCGAATAACAACACCATTAACCAGAATATGATCCTCGGCATTGCCGGCGGAGAATCGCTGAACCTGGGCGAAAACTGTGACGGGAATAAGGTCACCGACAACACCATTTCCGGCGGGGCCTATGGTATTCATGTCTGGAAATCGAATAACAATTATATCGAGTCCAACCAGGTGACCAACTTCAATACACCGCCAAAAACCGGCTATTCTGCGGTAGCCATCCGTATCCGGAACGGTCAGAATAATATTATCAAGAGTAACACGATCACCGGTAACATGAAGGGTTTCGAAATCGTGGCCAATGAAGCGCCTTACTGCATTGGAAATCAGATTTATAAAAACAATATTTCAGACAACGGATCAGGTTTGGATGCATCCCCCTCCAATGGGAACTATTTTGTCAATGCCAGCAACAACTGGTGGGGTGATGACTCCGGCCCGTACAACAACCCGAACAACACCTGCGGAATCGGGAACAGCGTTACGGCATACGTTGATTTCATGCCATGGATCAGCAACCTCGCCTCCGGCGATACAACCTATAGCGGTGATAACGGCGACCTCCTCGTTTATAATACCATTAAAAACGCCTATTACTGTAAGATCCAGGATGCCATCAACGATGCGGCAGCCGGAGATCAAATTGAAGTGTCAGAAGGCACCTTCTCCGAACACCTCACCATCAACAAGAGCGTTGTTTTGAAGAACGCAGCTTCGGCCGTTCCGGTGATTGACGGCAGCGACAACGGCACCGTGGTGACCATTACGGCCAATGATGTGACTTTCGATGGATTCACCGTACAACATTCAGGGTTGACAGGTAACGATGCCGGCATCCTCCTCGGAACCATAACCGGCCTTGGGACAGGTACCGGAGTTTCAGGGTGTATCATTCAGCATAACATTCTGACTGCCAGTGTAAAAGGCATTGCTCTTGCCTTTAGTTCAAGGAATACCGTCAAGTCGAATACCCTGACAGGCAATGGTGACTGGAGCATCCTGTTGGGGGCCTCCACGAACAACACCCTTGAAACGAATAACATTTCCAGCAACACCTCCGGCGGCATTTACCTGGATAACCAATCGGCCTTTGGCGGAAGTGATGTATCCCTGGGATCCACCGGAAATACCATTACGGGGAATACCATTTCCAATATAGCCGGCGGAGAATCGCTGAACCTGGGGGAAAACTGCAACTCGAATTTAGTCACCAATAATATCATTGATCGCGGATCTTACGGAATCCATATCTGGAAATCGAATGGTCAAAACGTTTCCGGGAATACGATCCGGAATTTCACCATCCAGCCGGATCCCGACAAATCGGCGGTAGCCATCCGTATCCGGAACGGCCAGAATAACATCATCACCGGGAATACAATCACATCTAACATGAAGGGTTTCGAGATTGTCGCCAATGCAGGGGAAACCTATTGCACGGGGAATGAAATCCATGGAAACAAGATCTACGACAACGGATCCGGCATGGATGCCTCTCCCTCCAACGGAAACTATATGGTCGATGCCGGGAACAACTGGTGGGGAAATGCTTCAGGACCTTACAACACTCCGAACAACACTTGCGGAACCGGCAACAGCGTCACGGAGTATGTCGACTTCCTGCCCTGGTATACGGATGAAGCCATGACAACCCCGACCGGCGAAAATGGCGATCTCCTCGTTCACAATAGCAACAAAAACACCTATTTCTGTAAGATCCAGGATGCTATTGATGACGCTGACGCGGGGAATACCCTTGAAGTAGCGACCGGAACCTTCTCCGAGCATCTCACCATCGGCAAGAGTATCGTATTGAAGAACGCAGCTTCGGCCGTTCCCGTCATTGACGGCAGCAAAAGCGGCACTGTAGTAACCATCACGGCCAATAATGTGACTTTCGATGGATTCACGGTACAAAACTCAGGGTTGACAGTTAACGACGCCGGTATTCTCCTCGGAACCATAACCGGCCCCGGGACAGGCGTCGGAGTTACAGGATGCGCGATTCAAAATAACAAACTGACAACCAGTGTGAAAGGCATTGCTCTTGCCTTTGGTTCAGCTAATACGGTCAAGAGGAATACCCTGACAGGCAATGGCGACTGGAGCATCCTGTTGGCGGGTTCCAACGGCAATACCCTTGAAGCGAATATTATTTCCAACAATGCCTTGAGCGGCATTTACCTGGATAACCAGTCAGCCTTTGGCGGAAGTGATGTATCCCTGGGATCCACCGGAAATACCATTACGGGGAATACCATTTCCAATATAGCCGGCGGAGAATCGCTGAACCTGGGAGAAAACTGCAACTCGAATTTTGTCACCAATAATATCATTGATGGCGGATCGTACGGAATCCATATCTGGAGATCGAATGGCCAAAACGTTTCCGGGAATACGATCCGGAATTTCACCATCCAGCCTGGTCCCGCCAAATCGGCGGTAGCCATCCGTATCCGGAACAGTCAGAACAACACCATCACCGGGAATACAATCACTTCTAATATGAAGGGTTTCGAGATTGTCGCCAATGAAGGTGAGACCTATTGCACGGGAAATGAAATCCATGGAAATAAGATCTACGCCAACGGATCAGGTTTGGATGCATCCCCCTCCAACGGTAATTATTTTGTCAATGCCAACAACAATTGGTGGGGGGCTCCTTCCGGTCCGGCACATTTATCCAATCCTTGCGGGACGGGCAATTCCGTCACCGATTATGTCACTTTCGATCCCTGGTACTTCCAGGACGGCATGTCCACGCTGAATACGCTGCCTGCTGTGACCATTGATCCGGTAGCTGATATTTCCACTGTCACGGCTACCCCTGTGGTCATAGCCGCCACGGCACATTATCCTGCCGCCACGGGCATCATCGAGCCGACAGTATTCACCGACGCGTATGTTTCTACTTCGGGGGCGTTCCCTGCCGGGTGCACCATCATCAACGTGAGCTTGCAATCAGGCACCGGGACACCGATCATACTCCCGGCCAACTTCACCCCCGCCGGTTCCGGCTTCTACCTGACGGATATTTTACCTCAGGCCTTGCCACTGGCAGCTTTCATGGGTAAAGATGTCACCTGTACCTTCACGATGACCGGAGCCACCAGCGCTACCACCATCCCGTTGACCGTACAGTTTGTGACGTATCAGAACAAGGCCACCGGCTGTATCTCATCCATCGGCCAACCTGAATCGTTCTCCCTCAACTTCAATGACGAGCATTTCGCGCTGAGCGCTTCCGGCAACCAGATCTGTAACAACACCTATTCTTTCTCCTGCACCAACGCGTATCCGGCGATCATCAACCTCACACCCGCCATCCTGAATGATGCGAGGATCTCATCCGACATACCCATCCCGGCCGGCACTTCGATCGCCTGGAGTTACAGCAGTCTCAAGGGAACCTTCTCCGGTACCTATTCCCTGACCACCGCGGCTTCTTCCCTCCTCTTCTCCACCATGACCGGATTGAATCCTCCGTTGATGGCTGAAAACGGGTTGACCGAAGCATGGAATTTCACCCTCTCGGGAGAGGATCTCGGTGACAACACGTACAACCTTACGGTTGATGCTTTTGCCAAACTTAACGGCATCACCTATATCTATAATACCAACACACTGAAGATGTTGACCGGCCCGATCACCACGGCGCCTGTCATGACAGCATGCCCCGGTCAGCTGATCGAGGTCCCCATCACCGTCAGCGGCTTTACGGGGACGGCTGTTTCGCTGACCTTAGCGTATGACCCGACGGTGATGACCTTCCATTCCTTTAAGAACGGCACCGTTCAGTTCACCTCCACGGAGGTCTTGGCGAATGAATCAGGGACATCAGCCTTCCTCAGGATCGGCCATATGATGTCATCCGCACCGGTTTCCTCCGGAACATTGATTACGTTGTATTTCAATTATACGGGCGGAAATACTGCGTTGACCTGGGATGATACGTACGACTGGTGGTGCGAATACGCAGATGCCGATTACCAGGCCTTCTGCGATGATCCGACCCACACCTACTATGTCGACGGGACGGTGATTGCCGCAGATGTTCCGGTTATTGTTTATGTAGATGACGACTTTGGTCCCACAACCCCGGGATGGCTCTGCGATCATTTCAAGACCATCCAGGAAGGGGTAGACCGGGTCGAATTTCCGGACGGCGTCAACACCGGTACCGTTAATGTCGCTGAAGGCACGTATCCCGAGCAGGTGACGATTCACGAGAACATCACCTTGTCGGGCGCATCCGCCGCGACGACTTTTGTCAAAGCGCCTGCCGATCAGAGCCAATGTGTAGCCGGCATCACCGGAGTTGGCCTAAACTGGCTAACCGATTACCTGCTGGCAGCCTATCCGTCGGACTGGAACGGACCGACAGCTACCGGTACTCCGATCAGTGTGAAGGTATCGGGTATCACGTTCGACGCCAATCATACTTCTCATGACTGCGACCGCTATTCCGGAGTGTTCTTCGGATGCGTACAGGGTGCGGATTATCCGGATGCCGGACTGTTCGACTCTAAAGTTATCAACTTCAACACAGCCGATCCTTCAGCGACAGGCGTAAGGGTTCTGGGAGACAGCAAGCTGTCGGTCGCCGATTGCGATAACATCGAATACACCATCAACGGGATCGCGGCTTACGGCGACCTGTCGGACGCCCCTGACCCGGATGTGCTGATGCATGACAATACGCTGGTCTGTACAGCGCCTTCTCTGACAGGGACCGAATATGCGCTGAACATCTGCTATGGAGCTACAGGATCCATCACGGATAACACCGTCACCGATCCGGCCACTGACGGGATCCTGGTGAGCTCCTCCAACGGGGTGACCATCACCGGGAATACGATCAGCAACCAATCAAACGGGATCATCCTTAATAATGCCAACAATTGTCAGGTCGGTACCGTTTCGGGAAGCCCCAATCTGATCTCGGATTGTTCCAGTAATGGCATCTCCATGATCAATGCCAGCAACAACACGTTGCTCCGTAATTACATCTCAGGGATACATAGTGGCAACACTTCCACCCCGGGGAATTGCGGATGGGGTATCGGTCTGGAAGGGACTTCGTCGAATAACCAGATAGGCAATGGTTCAAAAGACGATTACAATGATCTGTCACAGTGTGATGCAGGCATAATCTTTTATGGTACCGGAACAGGCAATAAAGCCAATGGCAATAAGATCCACGGTAACTCGCCCCATGGCCTGAACAATGTCGGCGGGGCAGTCATTGATGCCACCCGTAACTGGTGGGGCATCGAGAACGGACCTACGTTAGCGGATAACCCCTGCGGCGCCGGCGACGCCCTGACCAACGAGGCCAACGTCACGTACGAGCCTTGGAAAAACGGCCTCCCGGCCTGGCTGGATGTGTATAAGCTGAACGCTTCTGCGGCGGTCACCACCTCCATCAACTGCAACGGGGGTATGGCCACCGTGACAATCACCGCATCCGGAGGGATGAAATTCAGTGGCACCAATTCGTATAGTTATACCTTCAACAGTGTTACCAACACCACCGGTATATTTACAGATATCCCTTCCGGCAACTATAGCTGGAGCGTTACCGATGACGAACCGTGTACCGTCAAGGGGACTTTATTTGTCCCGCAACCCGACATGCTGTCAGCGACGGTCGCTTCGACCATGGTTACCTGCTACGGAGCCGGCGACGGTACAATAACCGTCAGCAATCCCCTCGGCGGAAACGGTACTTTCGAGGTCAGCATTAACAACACCAACTGGTATTCGGTAACTGCCTCGACACCCCGTGTGTTCAACTCACTGCCTCCGGCAACTTATACGGTCCGGATCCGGGATGCTGCCAACACCGGATGCGTGATCGTTCTGGGTGATCAGATCATCAATCAGCCCGCATCCGCTTTATCCGCCACGCTCGCTTCGACCATGGTTACCTGTTACAATGCCAACAACGGGACCATCACCGTCAGCAATCCCTCCGGCGGATGGGGCACGTATGAGGTCAGCATCAACAACGCCGACTGGCACTCTGTTTCCGGTACAGCTCCCTATGTGTTCACGGCCCTGTCGCCGATATCATATACCGTGCAGATCCGGGATGCAGCCCACACCGGTTGTATCACCACCCTTGGTACGATAACCATCACACAGCCCAATATTCTTACCGCCTTCGTCGGGACCTCCATGGTCACCTGTTTCAATGCCAGCAACGGAGCCATCACGGTCAGCAACCCAACGGGAGGATACGGGACTTACGAAACAAGTATCAACGGGACCGACTGGTTCACCGTAGTGTCCGGGTCAAGTTATATCTTCACCTACCTGGCGCCAGCCACCTATTCCGTTTACTTGCGCGATAAGGCCAATGCAACCTGCGAGATCAATCTTGGTGCCCATACCATCACTCAACCCGTCGTTCTCTCGGCATCGGTTACTTCGACCCCGATCACTTGCTACAATGCCAACAACGGGACCATCACCGTCAGCAATCCTGCGGGAGGATACGGGACATACCAGACAAGTATCAACGGGGCACAGTGGTCCACCGTTACCACCGCCACACCGCATGAGTTCTTGGGCCTTTCCCCGGGGACTTACACGGTACGGATACGAGATGCTGCCCACACAGGATGTGTGATCATCCTTGGGGATCAAACCATCACTCAACCAGCCATCCTTTCGGCATCCGTTGCTTCGACCATGGTTACCTGTTTTAATGCCAACAACGGAACGATCACGGTCAGCAGCCCGACCGGCGGTTACGGCACCTACGAAACAAGTATCAACGGGACTGTCTGGTTCACAGTAGAGGCTTCGTCAAATTATATCTTTACCGACCTGGCGCCGGCCACCTATCTCGTTTCCATCCGTGATAAGGCGAACCCGGCCTGTGTGATTGAACTCGGAAACCAGACCATCACCCAGCCAACCGTTCTTTCAGCCACTGTATCTGCCACCATGGTCACCTGCAACGAATCCGCTGACGGGACCATCACGGTCAGCAACCCCACCGGAGGATATGGCACCTACGAAACAAGTATCGACGGGAATACATGGTACACGGTATCTTCCACAATCCCGGTTATATTCTCCGACCTTTTACCGGGGCCTTACACGATACAGATCCGTGATGCTGCCCACACGGGATGTGTGATTAACCTTGGTATCCAAACCATCACGCAACCCGTCGTTCTCTCGGCAACGGTTACTTCAACCATGATTACCTGCCACGATGCCAACAACGGGACCATCACCGTCAGCAATCCTGAGGGAGGATACGGGCCATACCAGACAAGTATCAACGGAGTAGAGTGGTTCGCCGTTACCACCGCCACACCGCATGTGTTCTCGGGCCTTTTACCGGGGCCTTACACGGTACAGATCCGTGATTTTGCCCACACAGGATGTGTGATTGACCTTAGCACCAAAACCATCACCGAACCCGTCGTACTCACGGCATCCGTAGCTTCGACCATGATCACCTGTTACGGAGCCAACAACGGAACGATAACGGTCAGCAATCCCACCGGAGGATACGGAAAGTACGAAACAAGTATCAACGGGACCAACTGGTTCACGGTAGAGACTTCGTCAAATTATATCTTTACCAACCTGACGCCGGCCACATATCCTGTTTCCATCCGTGATAAAGATAACCCGGCCTGTGTGATTGGACTCGGAAACCAGGAAATCACCCAACCCGATGTCCTTACCGCTTTTGTCGCATCGACCCCTGTCACCTGCTACGGATCGTCGGATGGCACCATCACCATCACTTCTCCGGCAGGAGGCTATGGCAGCTACGAATATTCCGTTACTGGCGGAAGCAACTGGCAGCCGTCCGGTTCTTTTACTGGTTTGGCAGCCGGGTACTACAACGTGCAGATCCGCGACGCCGTCTATCAAGCCTGCTTTATAATCCTCAACAGCAGCCTCCAGATCACCATGCCTGAGGCTCTCGCTGCGACGGTCACGGTCACCCAGCCCACCTGCAACACCACTGCCGACGGCCAAATTGTTCTGAGCAATCCCACCGGCGGTTCCGGCGACTACGAGTATCGTCTTGACAATGGGACCTGGCAGAGCAATCCTGTCTTCACCGGCCTGACTCCGGGCACATATGTAGTCTATATCCGCGATGCTGCCCATGTTGATTGTTCCATTGACCTGGGGCCGCAGACCATTACTGCTCCGGCGGCCATCGTTCTCGCCGGCGATATCAACTACTTCAACACGGCCCTTACGCCGATGAAAAATGTCAACATCGAGTTGTGGCCGGCAGGAGCAACCGCACCAACAGCCAGTGTCAACACCGGCGCTTCCAACCATTATTCCTTCGCCAACGTATGTCCCGGAACCTATGAAGTGAGGTTGTCGACGACCGTGGCGGCAGGAGGTATAAACGCCACCGATGCCGCACAGGTGAATGCCTTCAGCGTCGCCACGCCCTTCCCGACCATAGAGAAAGTCAGGTTCTTTGCCGGTGATGTGACAGTCCCCAATTATTTACTAATCCCCGACGATGCAAGGCGTATTCTCCAGTATTTTGTGCAATCGGGGAATCCTTCCTGGTCACCACGCGGCGAATGGACCTTCTGGAAGCCGGAGACGACCTCTACCAACCCCACCCCGGGCGCTCTCTATCCCACCGTCACCATCAATCCGGGGACGACCCTTCCCGTGACTCAGCACTTCTATGCCCTGAGTACCGGCGACTTCAACTGCAGCTTTACTCCCTCCACCTCGAAGACTGCCCGCCAGACCCTCTTTTTGAACTATGCGCAGACCAGGCAGGAGACTCCGGGGACCGAGATCGAGCTGCCTGTGTATTCCGGCGGCGACCTTAAGGTGACCGCTCTCTCCACGATCCTGCAGTTTCCCTCCGACAAGATGGAGATCACCGGTGTATACCTCGGACAAGATGAGGACGCGCCGCTGATGTATTCCGTGTCGGGGAACGAACTGAGGATAGGATGGCAGTCAGTGACCGCTTTCGCGGTGAACACCGGCGAACGCCTGCTCACCCTGAAAGTCCGGCTCAGCAACACCTTCCTCCCCGGCGAAACCATCCGCCTTACCTTGGACGGCAGCGACCTGAATGAACTCGCTGATGCCGCATACCAGGTTATCAACCCCGCCGTGCTCTTCATCGATGTGGTGGAAGCTGCGGTGGGCATCAACGACCAACCCGGGTCTCACCAGTTGACCCTGACCAACTATCCGAATCCGTTCGGCGGGCGCACTACCCTGGCCTATTCCCTACCCTCCGACGGCTCGGTCACCCTTGAACTCTTCAGCATGCTGGGGAGCAAGGTGAAAACGCTGATCAACGGTAAACAACTGGCAGGCGATCACTCCTTCTCGCTTGACGGGACCCTCATTCAGCCCGGCGTTTACTTTGTGGTGCTTCGGTTCGAGGCCAAAGACCACCAGGATGAACGCGTGATTAAACTTGTCCGCGATCACGAGTAGCTGAATGCCCGGGAACGGGAGAGCCCTCTCCCGTTCCCTTTTTTTACAAACCTGACTTTTTTACATGTTACCCCTTTAAAAACACCTTGTTTAACCAAAACCTCAAACAAATGAAAAAGTTATTACTGATTATCATTGCAACAGCGTTCTTCCTGTTTACATGGACTTTCGCTGTAAAATCAGCGGTTCTCAATGTACCGGAACAATATGCTACAATAAAACTTGCTGTAGCGGCAGCAACTTCCGGAGACATCATTCAAGTCGGAACAGCAACAATTATCGAGTCTGAAAATGTTGATATTTCTAAACCAAATTTGACAATTCAAGGTAATGGAGCCGAAAATTCATTTGTTCAAGTCTCTGGAACCGGATATAGATTTTCCATTTTGGCAACAAATGTTACCATCAAAGACCTTTCTATTAAGAAAGCAGATAAAGATGGCGTCCAAAATATTATTTGGATAAATGCCAACAATTTTACTCTGCAGAATACTATTATCTCCGGTCAATTTGTATTTGGAGATAATGAAGTATCTCGAGCTATGGAAATATCCGGAGGTCATTCCGGACTGGTTATTGATGGGAACACATTTTATGCGCTCAGACAACCAGCATATATAAATGGCACTATAACAGGTACTATTTCCAACAATCATACCTATGGTACTAAAGGCTGGGTGGTGGCAGGAGGAAATTTGATATTTACAAATAACACATGGGGTGTAAACGTTTTTGATATTGCGATTATAAGCGATTGCCCCAATGTCTACTATTCAGATATCCCAGCCATGTCTAATGCCAATCATGACGCAGTAATTGAAGATCAAAGAGTAAGCCCTCGTGTTCTTTCAGTTGTTCATGTTGACGCCAGCACTTCTTATAACTCCGATTTAGGTGGACAATATCATCCCTATTCAACCATAACACCCGCCATTACCCGTGTAGTTTCCGGAGGAAAAATAAAGGTTGCACCGGGGACCTATCATGAACAAATTAATATTTCCAAAGCAATCACTGTAAGTGGTGCTAATCAAGCTACAACAATTATTGATGGCGCCGGAATTTCCACAGCCGGTCTGGTCCATTTTACCAACACAACCGGTTCAGCCACATTCCAGGGTTTTACAGTACAAAACGCCCCGATCGTTGGTAATCGTTCGTGCTGTATTTACGCATGCGATCTCTCTTCCGGAGTAATAGTAAACATCCTGAACAACACGTTGAAAGGTAAACAAAATTGGACTTTGATTGATGATATTGCTATAGCATGCCAAAACAATCTTGGCACCATTCGATTGGGATATAATACCGTGAGTGGATTCGCCGGAAATACCATTCTTCTGGAAAGAAGCCTGGGACCCGTTGAAATTGATCACAATATGCTTACAGCTTGGCAACCAGTTGGTGAATGGGGAGTCCCTGTCATCTACGATATGAATTACCGAACATCTACTGAGACAGATCCTCACAATCTGACAGCCATACACAGTTTCCATGATAATACAATCGACGGTGGTGGCGGTATAACGGTTGTAAGTTGCTGGGGCACACAATATAACGATCCGAGCTTTGCCGATGGCAAGGTATCTAATTTGCAAATCCGGAATAACATCATTTCCAACGTTGGTACTGATCACCGATATATCGGTATCGCACTCACGTCAAATGGTGAAACGGGTGGTTTTACAAATACCCTGATAGAGGGCAATACGATCACAGCGAAAAACCCGGGATCAGTGCAAAACATTGGCATCCGGATGTATGCTAATGCAACAGATGTTGATATCACAGGTAATACCATCACCAACTTCTGGAGAGGCATTTATCAGACAAATAATTCAGTAAATCCCCCTCATGGTAACCCTACCGGTTTGCATGTATATCATAACCAAATTTTCGGGGGGACCCATAGTGTTTACAACGATTATACAGATGTTGCTAATATTATAAATGCAGAGAACAACTACTTTGGAACAATTTCTGCTGCTGACATTGCGGCCAAATGTAGTGCAAATGTCGACTACGACCCCTGGTGCAATGCTGATTTTTCGGTTTGTTCTTTTACGAACACCCCCAGTTCTATTTATAACCAGACGCAACAAGTCTATCTTGCCACTCTTCAGGATGCGCTGAACGGAGCCGTAAACGGTGATGTTATCAATATTACTGCCGGCGGAACTTATGCGGGGGTAGTATTCAACAGACCCGGCATTTCCGTCACCGTCAATAATACCAGTGGCAGTACCGTGCTCATCCAGGGCGCTTCACCCGCCCTGACAGTCACTTCGGGAACCGTGACATATGATAACGTAAGTTTCATTACTGCCACTAATGATCCAACAATCCTGGTTGACGGCGGAAATCTGACTTTGAGAAATTGCACCATCACCGAATCAACAGGTTTTTCCAACACCGGAATATTAGTTTCTTCCGGAACGCTGGACGCAGGGACAGCATGCGGAACAGACGCAGGGAACAACACTTTCATTACTGATAACGGGAAAAATATTACCCAAACAGGCGGAACTGCTGACGCTAAAGGTAATTACTGGGGGAACACCGGTTATTTTGAAGTTCTCTCCAAACTCAGCGGAGTGGTGACTTTCGACCCATACCGCAACAGTACTTTTTCCGAATGTCTCTCAACCTCGGGCGGACCTGTGACTTATGCATCGAAGGTTGTTTTAGCTCCTGGCACTGTTACAGTACCCATTACTGTCGATAACTTTAACCATATTGATGCCGTATCTCTGGTTCTGAAGTATGATCCTTTGGTCTTGGATTATACCGGTTTTACTAATTCCGCCATATCGGGCATAACAATCCATGATGAACCGGTAACAGGAACCTTATCTCTTGCTTGGTATGGTTCTACTGGATCAGGAATCACACTGACCGATCCAACCATCGATCACAAATTGGTCGATCTTCAATTTACATCAGTGACCGGTACCTCCACTCTCAGTTGGGATGACAATGACCCTGCAGATACCCGGTGTGAGTACCAGAATGCCCTGATCCAGTATCCGTATATGGATGATCCGGCAACCAGCTTTTACATCGACGGCTGGGTGACTGATTTGAGCCTGTCGTTCACCAGGACCTACTCGTCCTCTCAAACCATTACAGCCAACGTTACCGGCGGTGCCTCACCATATACTTATTCATGGACGGGCCCCGGATCCAGTACTTTTTCCGGAGAAACCATCACCCTAATTGCTGGTTATGGTGACTATACTGTTACAGTAACAGATAATGTTGGCGCTTCCATCACCCGCATTTATTATTTCGGCCCCGTGCATAACATGAACACATACGTGGATTATACAACGATACAAAGCGGAATTACTGCCGCATCGGACGGCCATAATCTCCTGGTCGATGCCGGAACATACCAGGAGAATATCACCATTGATAAAGCCATAACGCTTTCGGGAGTAGATAAAACCAGCACCATTATTGATGGTAACAACTCTGGGATTGTTGTGAAGATTACGGTCGGCGGAGTTACCTTTGAGAATTTCACCGTACAAAAGTCAGGGTTGACAGGTAACGACGGCGGCATCCTCCTCGGAACCATAACCGGTATCGGAACAGGAACCGGAGTTTCAGGGTGTTTAATTCAGAATAACATTCTGACAAACAGCGTAAAAGGCATTGCTCTTGCCTTTGGCTCAGGTAATACGGTCAAGTGGAATACCCTGTCGGGAAATGGCGACTGGAGCATTCTGTTGGGAGCCTCCACGAACAACATCCTTGAAGCGAATAGTATTTCCAACAATGCCTTGAGTGGCATTTACCTGGACAACCAGTCGGCCTTTGGCGGGACTGTATATTCCCTGGGGTCCACCGGAAATAATATTACGGGGAATACAATTTCCCATATAGCCGGCGGAGAATCACTGAATTTAGGAGAAAACTGTGATTACAATAACGTTACCGGGAATACCATTGATGGCGGATCTTACGGTATCCATGTCTGGAAATCCCATCACCAAACCATCACGAATAACACCATTAAAAATTGTACGATTCAGCCCGATGGAAACCATTCTGCGGTAGCAATCCGTATCCGGAACGGTCAGGACAACACCATCACCGGGAACACGATCACCGAAAATATGAAGGGTTTCGAGATTGTCGCTCATGAGGCGCCTTACTGCTCGGGGAATGTGATCCAGGGAAACAAGATCTACGGCAACGGATCCGGCATCGATGCCTCTCCCTCCAACGGAAACTATACAGTTATTGCCACCAACAACTGGTGGGGGACTCCTTCCGGTCCGGCACATTCATCCAATCCTTGCGGGACGGGCAATTCCGTCACAGATTATGTCACTTTCGATCCCTGGTACTTCCAGGAAGGGATGACAACGATCAATACATTACCGGTAGTTACGGTGACCGATATCCCCGACATTTCCACCATCACTTCCACGCCGGTGATCATCCCGGTGACCATTACGTATCCTGTCTTTAGCCTGAACCTTGAGCCTTCCATCAAGAGTGATGCCAGGATCAGTACCACGACCCCTTATCCTGCGGGAGCAAAAATCATCGGGATCAGCTACACGACAGGTTCAGTATTTATCCCCATTACCATTCCCAACGGATCATATGATCTGGGAGGAAAAACGGAAGTATTTCTGAGCCAGGTAGTCGGGACGGCTTTCCCACTCCTTGGGCTTAGCGGAAAAACCGTACAGTGGGAAATCACCATCGTCGGTATCGGAGCTTCCGGAACCTATGCAAGCACCGGGCAGGCCATCACCTGGCTAACGGCGCCTTACGGGGAAACGTCCGGATGCTATTCCGTGCTGGCAGCAAAGAGTTTCAACGTTACTTTTGCTGATGCCACCTTTGATGCCACCGGAACAGAGACGACCATCTGCTACAATTCCCCGCTGACTTTCAACGCCACGATTACCTTTCCGCCGATCACCAACGTGAACAGCGCCATCAAAGCCGATAACCTGATCACATCCACTGTCGCTCTGCCGGCCGGGACCAAGATCAAATGGGGTTACAACGCAGCGCCATCCGTGACCTATACGTTGCCATCATCCGCTGCTTCCATCTACCTGTCGGATATCGTCAACGCCGGAACACCTCTGCCGTTGCAGGGCAACACGGGACCCGACACCTGGTATTTCGAAATTACCGATGAAGGTTCACCAATCACTACTACGATAACCATGCAGCCTGTCGCACGACTGATCACCGCCCCCGGCCCATCGTACACTGATTATAATTACACGGCAGGAGATAACCTGAGTATGATCGTCAATACTTGCGGGATCAGCGGTACCGTGGTTTATAACAATCTGTACAATACGCCAATGAACAATGTCACCCTCACCCTGACAAATGGAACAACGACTCCTCGCACCGTCATAACGGACGCCAATGGATCATTCTCTTTACCCAATGTTGAAGATGGCACCTATACGCTTGGTTTTTCAACCTTGAAACCAACCGGCGGCATCAATTCCACGGATGCAGCGCAGGTGAACTACTGGGCCGTCAATCCTTATTCCATCGAGAAAGCCAGGTTCTTTGCAGGAGATGTAGCTGCTCCTAAAGGCTTTCTTAATTCCTCAGATGCCTCCCGGATCATCGAGCATTTCGTGACCTTAGGGGTTCCTGCTTTTGACACGGTGTGGCGTTTCTGGAAAGCCGGCGATATGACGTCCGCTATTTCGAATTCGTACAAGCCAACCCTGACGGTGGACGGCGGGTCCGTCTCCCAGAACTTCTATGCCCTGGCCAGCGGCGACTTCAACCGGAGCTTTATACCGGGTAACGCCAAAGATGCCAGCGACAACCTTTCGCTGACAATCAGCGGCAGTAAGCAGGTCAGCCAGGGTGATGTGTTCGAACTGCCCATTTATGCCACTTCTGCGATGGAGGTGACGGCCGTTTCGATGATCCTGAAAATCCCCGCGACGATGCTCGAGGTGACAGGAATCACCCTCGGTCCGGATCCTTCCGCCCAGGTATTCCACGCCCTTCACGGGAACGAACTCCGTATCGGCTGGCAATCGCTGACGCCGCTTTCTCTGCAGGCCGGCGAACCGCTGCTGATTCTGAAACTCAGGATGACCGGCTCGTTGGAAGAAGGCGGACAGATCCGTCTTACCCTGGCCGGCGATGAGCTCAACGAACTGGCCGATGACGCTTACGAAGTGATCCCCGGCGCTGAACTCTCCGTCAACCTGATTGGAAAAGCCGTTGGAACAGATGAACTGCCTTCTGCCGGCAAGCTCTCGCTGTCGAACTACCCGAACCCCTTCACCGAAAAGACGACATTCGTCTATACCCTACCGGTGAGCGGTCAGGTTACCCTCGACATTTATAACATCCTCGGGGTGAAAGTTAAGACCCTGGTATGTGAAACCCAGCAGGCAGGAACCCACGCGGTGATCGCCGATGGCAACTTCGCAGAATCGGGCGTTTACATCGCCATCATCCACCTGGAGGCAGACGGACAAGAATTCAAAGACATGATCAAAGTCGTTTGCAGCCACTAACACCTGTTATCCGGAGAACGGGAGCACCTCTTTCCTCCCGTTCTCCTTTTTTTCGTTAAACCAGATCACCAAAAATTTGCACGGAAAACCACCCGCCATGAAACGCCTCCTCCCCTGCTTCCTCCTCCTCTTCACGTTCCTGATCACGTCGGGGCAGGATGCTCCGGTTATCACTGCAGGGAACATCGTCGTGTCAGGGGACTCGGTCACCGTGCCGGTCACGGCGACCGATTTCACCAACATCGGCAGTTGTGCGCTACGGGTGGATTATGATCCTGACATCGCTGCCGCCGTCACCGTCGTCGCCGGTCCGTTACTGGGCGGAGGGTTGAATTCAAACCTGACCAATCCCGGAACGATCATCCTCGGATGGTATACCTGGCCTTGTGTCACCCTTCCCGCTAACAGCGTGATCTTCCTGATCACCTTTACCAGGGTGTCGGCCGGGTTTTCGCCCCTGAACTTCGTTGACGACGGTTATTCGTGCTATTTCAGCGACAGCAGTTATACTATCTTAAATGACCTTCCAACGGAACATTTTTACCATCCCGGCTCCATCACCTTTCAGTCGGAGGCGCCCGTCACCCTGGCTCCTTCGCTGAAGGCGGCGCCATCATCGCTCATCGACATTCCGGTTACTGTCTCCGGGTTTTCGGAGATCGGGAAAATCGATCTGACGATGACATACGATCCTGCTATTCTGGCCTTTCAGACATGGACAAATACGGCAGGTTTCCCGGGGTTCGCGGTCACAGAGACCGCCCCCGGGTTTCTCTTTTGCTCCGGCATGGCCGACTCCACCAACCAGGGCGTCACCCTGCCCGACAGCAGTGTGCTGTTCACCCTTCGTTTTTTGTATTCGGGAGGGTCGTCGGCGCTGACCTGGAAGACCGAAGAAGGATCGTGCGCCTATGCCGGTCCACCGCCACTCTATCTTCCCCTGGCGGATACACCGAAAGATTCGTTCTATGTAAACGGACAAGTCATTCCCGGACTCGGCATCGGAGATAACGGCAGCAGACCCTTTTCAACGTCCTTCTTCCCCAACCCTTTCCGTGATAAAGGAACACTTTGCTGGGATGCGCCACCCACCGGCCCTGTGATGATACAGGTCGATGACATCACCGGACGCAGAATCGCCGCATACTATACCACCGCTGAAAAAACAGGCAGACAGCAATTCGACATTCCCGGAGACCAACTGACACCGGGAGTTTATATTCTTACCCTTATCATGAAACCGGGCGGACAGGCAATCAGGGATTCTTTCAGCATCATTCGCCTTCCATGAAGGCATAAGACGTCGTAAAACAAAATCTGATGACCAGAAAAGCTGTGAAAAAGTTGTTGGTACTTTGGGGGATCATCCTGTTGACCCTCGGGCAGACAACCATTGCCCAGGACGCACCGGTCACCACCGCGGGGACAGTCACCAGTACGACGACAACCGCCATCGTGCCCTTGTCGGTGGTGAACTTTGTCTATATCGGCAGCTGCATGCTGGAGATCCATTACGACTCCACCATCGCGACAGCCACCAATGTAACCATGGGATCGGGGATGACTGGCGGGCTCAACAGCAACCTGGACAATGCCGGCGTCATCATCCTGGGTTGGTACACCTACCCGGCCATCACCCTGCCCGACAACTCGGTCATCTTCAACATCACCTTCTCAAAAGTAGCCCCGGGAACCACTGCCCTGACCTTTTACGACGACGGATACTCCTGCTACTATTCCAACGGCGACTACACCATTCTGAACGATAACCCTGCTTCCACCTTTTACCTGCCCGGTTCCCTGACATTCGGGGCCTCGTTAACGGCGGACTTCACCGTAAACAATACCACACCTCCCCTCAATACCCCCGTAACCTTTACAGATCTCACCACCGGAAGCCCATCCGCCTGGACCTGGAGTTTTAACCGTACCTCGGTAGTTTATGTCAACGGAACCAGCGCCTCCTCACAGCATCCACAGGTACAGTTCACCGAAGGAGGGCTCTACACCGTGACCCTGCTTGCTGCTGATGGCAACGGTTCCGACACCGAAATAAAAACAGACTATATCCGGGCCGGCGTCCCCGGATGGTGGACCGGATCCACCTCTTCTGATTGGGCGACACCCGCCAACTGGGAAAACCAACTTATCCCCACCGGTACCATCGACGTTGTAATACCTTCATCTGCGGTTCACTGGCCCGTTTTTACCGGTGACATCACCCCCGGTGTCACCTGCAAGTCATTAACCATACAGCCATCTGCGGTGATGACCATCGAAGGAAATGTAACCATTGAAAACTGATCAAGGATTTCTTTTTACGGACAAGACCCCCTGTCTTAAAAAACTTTTAATCCTTCATTTTCCCTTATAGTCCTGCCATTCAGCGCAATATACAATTTTTTTCATTTTTTTCATGCTCAATGTTAGGGTGAACTATTCATCGCTTTTTTCTTTTTCGGCGCCCACAACAACCGCGAATAGGAAGAGTCGGAGACACCTAACGGGCACAGTTTCTTACTTGCTGAATATCATTATAATGCATTATTCACAAGGGCACACCGGGAAACGGTCTGTTTTGTTTATTTTAGGGAGTTGATTGAAAAACATGATTTATTCTTTTATCGAAGGTTATCATAGGTTCACTTGACAAATAATTTCAAAAATATTTCACATAACATTTTTTCGTTTCAAAAAAGTTATAATTTTGATCATCTAACTCTACCTAACAAAATTATTTTTCAAAATTGCTGCCATGAAAAACAGTTACCCTGAAAAAAGTAATTCATTTCGAGCCATTTGGAAAACAATGTTCCCCATCATTGTTTTGTTAATGGTCGTCTTTGGTTACACCGGCGTCAAGGCGCAAACCCTCTTCGAGGTTACAGGCACTTCGGCCATTTGTGACGGAGCGAGTGCAACCATCACTCTCAGCGGCTCCCAAAGCGGGAGTGATTACCAACTATACAAAGACGGTGTTGCTGTTGAAGACCCAATCCCGGGCACCGGCAGTTCGCTTACCTGGACTACCTCGAACGCCGGACTCTACACAGTATCAACGACATACAACGGCGAAACCATCAACATGAATGGCAATGCCAAGATCTGGGTCGGAGCGCCGGCCACCACCATCGCCACCCTATCGCTGGTTTGTCCCGGCAGCCAGGTTCAAATCCCGGTTACGGTGAAGGACTTCAAAGAAGTAGGCAGCATCTCTTTAGCTCTTAGTTTCGATGCCACCAAACTCTCGTACGTTTCTTCCACCTTTAACAGTTCCCTCTGGTCGAACTTTATTGTGAACAATCCATCAACGGGAGTAATCAAAGCCGCAGGATTTGTTACAGGCGAAGAGCAAGGACTGACTTTCTCAGACAATACAGTTCTGTTCACCATGACCTTTAATACCTTAACCAGCGCAACCGGAACCGCCAGCTTACAATGGGTGACAATCCCGGAAACCGATTGCGAGTACGCTCCTTTTTATCCTCAATTCGCCTATGTTTTCTGTGACAACGAATCATCGGATTATATAAATGGGAGTGTTCCGTTTACTCCGGCCCCGAATATCACCTCGGTAGTGACCGGTCCCGACAATGTACCGGTTACCATGACATCGGGTAACACCTATAATATGACCATCTGCTCCGGACAAACCGTCACCACGGCAGATCCCACTTCCACCTCGGCAAATCCTTCTGCATGCGGAGTCCTTATGGCTAATGTCAAATACACCACCAACATTTCCACCTTGGAGCCGACATATTCGTATGATGTTCCCATGGCAGAAACGGACCCGCCATCTACCTCCATCTCTCCCGAAAACCATGACGGAGTAGTAAGAACCATCACCTTTGTCTCCACCCCTTACTATGAATTTGATGGTCAACCGGGAATGACTGCCGGTGATTTAAAAGGCGCCCCCGTTACTTTTGTGCTGACGGTTGATCCAGAACTGGTTCAAACTTCATGGACAACTGATGTGACTGTTGGAACAACCACGGAAACTTGGTCTTCTGAAGAAACTGAACCCTATACCGGATCAATTTGTTCTGGTGAATCCATTACCATTGGAGTGCCTGTGATTACCAGCCCTGGTGGAGACCTGACTGGAAAATGCGGCACTTTAAGGGTTCGTTTAGCTTTTACTTCAAACCTCACCAATCTGCCAGATAACTATTTGGATGTAACTTATGCCCAGGCTATCCAGATGGGTAGCCGAACCATCACTCCCCAAAACCTTACTACAGATCCGGGATTACTTCAGTTTGTTGGAACTGTCTATTACGGGACTTGGGAAAACCAACAATTCGCCAGTTCAATCCATGCTGATCTGACTATTGATCCTCAACCTGTTCAAACTTCATGGACAACTGATGTGACTGTTGGAACAACCACGGAAACTTGGTCTTCTGAAGAAACTGAACCCTATACCGGATCAATTTGTTCTGGTGAATCCATTACCATTGGAGTGCCTGTGATTACCAGCCCTGGTGGAGACCTGACTGGAAAATGCGGCACTTTAAGGGTACGTTTAGCTTATACGTCAAACCTCACCAATCTGCCAGATAACTATTTGGATGTAACTTATGCCCAGGCTATCCAGATGGGTAGCCAAACCATCACTCCCCAAAACCTTACTACAGATCCGGGATTACTTCAGTTTGTTGGAACCGTCTATTACGGGACTTGGGAAAACCAACAATTCGCCAGTTCTGTGGAAGCAAATCTTACCGTTAATCCTGCTGCTTTCCTTACGCTGACATCAGCTACAGGCACCGATGCTCAAACACTTTGCTTCCCCGGAACGTTGACTAACATCACTTACAGTGTCACCGGTGGCGCTACCAACGCCTCTGTTACGGGTCTTCCGGCTGGTGTAACCGGTTCCTATTCCAACAACGTGTTTACGATCACCGGAACTCCGACGGAATCAGGTATCTTCAACTATCAGGTAACTACCACCGGCACTTGTACCCAGGCTCAGGCTACCGGTACAATCACCGTGAACCAGGCTCCTGTTGCCACCGCATCGGTCACCACACCGGTACCCTGCTCTGGCGGTACAGGCACTGTCACCATCCTGGCCACGGCCGGCTTCCCGAACACGTTTACTTATACTTTAGGAACAACCACTCAGGTGGGTAACGGTGTCTTCACGAACGTGGCTCCCGGAACCTACAACTGGAGCGTAACCAATAGCGCTTCCTGCGGCTCTGCCTCAGGCACCATTGTCGTTACCGTCCCCACTGCTATCCCTGTCACTTTGAATTTCAACTATTACAACACCGTCAATACCCCGCTGGATAACATCAATGTTGAATTGTGGCAGTATGGTTCACTGGTATCCGGACCTTATCCCACCGGTTCTCAAACCTATTACACCATTAGTGATGTATGTCCCGGCTCGTATGAGATCCATGTTTCGACCTCAGAACCTCCTGCCAGCATCAACGCAACCGATGCTGCTCAGGTGAACTACTGGGGCGCTCATCCCTGGTCGGTGGAAACGGTCAGGTTCTATGCAGGTGATGTCGCCGGTCCGAACAGTTACCTCAACGGTACCGATGCACAGCGTATCCAGGGTTACTTCGTTTCCGGTGGTCAGAATGGTTTCGACAGAGGCCCCTGGGCTTTCTGGGTCGCCAACGATCCGATTGCTGCTAACCCGACACCTTCTGCAGGCACCCTCTATCCTACCGTCAACCTGGCATCAGGTTCGCAGACCATCAACATTTACGGACTCTGCACCGGCGACTTCAACCGGAGCTATGTCCCCGGAGCAAAAGATGCCGGTTCATCCCTGCAGCTGATCCCCTTCGGAACGAAGATGGTCGGAGCTAACACTACCTTCGATCTGCCTGTTATTGCCATGAATCCTTACCAGGCAGGCGCTCTTTCCATGATCCTTAACTTCCCGTCAGACCTGGTAGAAATTGCCGGAGTAACCATGAATAATGGAACCGGTGAACTGAACTGGGCTGTTGATGGAAACGAACTCAGGATTGCCTGGAACACGGATTATCCGATTAAACTGGCTGCCGGCGAAGAGATGCTGACACTCCACCTGGTTACTTCCGCTAACTTTACGGAAGGTCAATCCATCCGGTTCACTCTTTCGTCGAACTCGCTGAATGAACTGGCCGACGGCGTCTATGAACCTGTTCCCGATGCTACCCTGGGTGCAGCCGATGTCGAATCTTCTGCTACGGGCATCGACAACCCCTACGGAAAATCGTTCAGTTTCATTAATCAACCGAATCCGTTTACCAATTTCACTCTTCTTTCTTACACCTTGCCGTTTGAAGGTAAAGTCACCGTGGAAATCAACAGCATCACGGGAAATGCCGTAAAAACAATGGACAACGGAATCCAGAAAAGCGGAGAATATCTCCTGCGCATGGATACCTACGACCTGGCACCGGGTGTTTATATCGCTACCCTGAAAGTAAAAGGTGAAAGTGATGAACTGGTGCGGACCATCAAATTGGTTCGTGAGAGATAATTTGTTAAAAAAACAGGGGAGTTGAAAAACACTCCCCTGTTTTTTCTACTTTTATACTGTCAATATAATTATTCCATTCCAAATGAACTCCAAACTGATCCTGTTAACCCTTGTCCTTAGTGTATGGTATTTCACTGCCGGGGCACAGACAGCGCCGGTTACTACTGTTCCGCATGTTCAGCATCCCGGTCCAACGGTAACGGTTCCGGTCACCGTGAGCAATTTTAATGATATCGCCGCCATCTCCCTGACCCTTGATTATGATCAATCCATAGCAATAATATCCGGAGTTGCACCCAATGCTTCCCTGCCGGGTTTCACGGCCGATTGGACTTCCGTTCCCGGTCGCCTGGTGATGGCTTGGTATAGCACCTCCGGGGTGACATTGGCTGATAATTCAACTCTCGCCACTATTACCTTCTCGAACTATTACGGAGGCACTACGGCCCTGACATGGTTCGATGATGGCACTTCCTGTGAATATGCCAAATTTGATAACGGAGAATTCAACGCATTACCCGATGCTCCTTCCTCAACGTATTATAAAAACGGGTCTATCTCCTTCCAGCGTGAAGCCCCGCATACCATCGCTCCCATATATACCGCCAATGCAAACCAAACCATTTGCATCCCGATGAAGGTTACGCAGTTTACCAATATCGGATCCATCTCTCTTACCATGGACTATGACCCGTCTGTCCTCGTTTTCCAGGGCTTTACGACGTCCAGTGTCCCGGCAGGATGGAGTTTTGACGTACAGGCGACCACTCCGGGAAGAATGATCGTTGGAGGATATGGCGATGGCTTCAGCCTGGCCGATAGCTCCATCCTCTTTAATGCATGTTTTTATTACAACGGAGGCACCTCCCTCCTCTCCTGGTATGATGCCAACGGCACTGCCTCTGAATATGCCGATGGAACCACCCTGGAACCACTCTTTGATACTCCTCAGCCCACTTTTTATATCGATGGACTTGTCACCGGCCCTCTCGATGCCGATTTCATCGCCGACAATACGACTCCTCCGGTCAATACTACGGTGACGTTTACCGACCTCACTACCGGTGACCCTACCGGCTGGCAATGGAGCTTCGACCGGACTACGTTCACCTATGTAAACGGGACCGATCAAAATTCGCAAAACCCACAAGTACAGTTTACCCAGGGCGGCCTCTATACGGTTACCCTTACTGCCACCAACGCTTACCTCTCCAACACAGAAACGAAAATCGCTTACATCCGGGTTGGCATCCATGGACTGTGGACCGGAAATACATCCTCCGACTGGTACGTCAATTCCAACTGGGATGATTATCTGGTCCCTGACAACATTACTGATGTTGTCATCCCTGCAACCCGTCCTTTCTGGCCAATTTATACCGGAGATTTCCAGGTAGGTTCTCAATGTAAAACAATCAGCCTTATTGATGCTTCTTCACAGATGACCATCAATGGAAATCTGATCGTGGATTAATGCCGAATCTCAGTAAGGATCGTTATGTGAATGGATAAGAGTGGTTGGATCAATCTGATAATTTTTCTTCTTTTGGGTGCTGGTTTTATCCCCGAAAATACCAGTGCCATGAATGCCCCGGTTACCCGGGCCGGGGTTGTGCTGAATGCCTCCCTCGCTCCCGCTACCACCACCGTACCGGTCACGGTCAGCCATTTTACCGACATCGGTTCATTACACCTTACACTGGATTATTCATCCACCATCCTGACATATATCAGCGCCTCTCCAAATGCAGCTCTGACGGGGCTTACAGTGACCGTCACCACGCCGGGACGCCTCGTCATCGACTGGTCTGCGTCCGGATCAGGAGTCACTTTCCCGGAAGAAACTACCTTGCTGAACATCGTATTCTCCTATAACACCAGCGGACAATTTTCCTCACTGACCTGGTACGACAACGGAACATCCTGCCAGTATACAAAATATGACGGCGGCGCCTTCACTATATTAAATGATCAGCCTGCGTACTCGTATTATATCAATGGAGCTATCACCGACCATCCTGCACCCACGACCCTCGCTCCGTTCATAACCGGAGCTGTACCGGGACAAGTGTCCGTGCCGGTGAAAGTGATCGGGTTTTCGGATATCGGCGCCCTGACGTTGCGATTGCAATATGACTCCGATGTACTTTCTTACGTCGGCTTTACACCAAACAGCCAGGTCCCCGGATCCATCGAGATCGGAAATAATGCGGGAACCGGCAGCCTGATTAACCTCGACATTCTTTGGTTCGGGACACCTTTCGGATTGCCGGATTCCAGCATCCTGCTCACCCTTGTTTTCACCTATTCCCATTCATCAGGAACCGATTATTCCGACCTCGCATGGATCGACAACGGACCTTCCTGCGAATATTCCGACGGTCAATACCATGTGCTTTACGACACACCTGCTACCGACTATTACAAAAACGGACTGGTCTGCAGTCGTGTCTCTCCCTCCGCCTGGTTACCGGCCATCACCGATGCCACTCCGGGCGCCCATCGTATCGTCCCCGTTCAGGTGGATCATTTCACCAATGTCGGTTCTTTCCTCCTCACCTTTGAATACGACCCCGGTGTTCTTTCATACGCTGCCTTCTCGCCTGATGCCGCTTTCGGCGCTGCCATGACCGTAACCAACAACCCACCTGCCAACGGCAAAAGGACGCTATCGATCGCCTGGCAGGGAAGCGCCCCCGTCTCTCTTCCGGATGGAAGCGCCCTCGTAAGCCTGGATTTTTCTTATGCTTCCGGCACTTCAACGTTAACCTGGGTGACAGACGATACGGTATCGTGCCGTTTCAGCGATTCAACGGGCAATGTTTTATTTGATTTTCCCGCTATCAATTTCTATCACGACGGGACGATCACCTCGCATCCGGCCCCGGTAACAGCTGCCTGGTACGCCACTCCTGAGGCAGGTCAGCCGGTAACCATCCCGGTCAGGGTATTCCGGTTCAATAATATTGGTTTCTTTTCCCTTACCCTCGATTACGATCCTGAAGTATTAACCTATCAGCAAGCCGAGCTGATCCCTTCCCTCGGAGGGTCTTTCTCGGCTGTGAACCCGGGACCGGGACGCATCAACCTGACATGGTCGGGAGCAACGGTCACCCTGCCGGATGACACCAGCCTGGTCAACCTCACTTTTCTCTATACCGGAGGAGACACTGAACTTGCCTGGTCATCTGCCGACACCTCCTGCCGTTATGCCGAAACCCCTTTGTCATCTGCCTTGTATGATGCACCTCTTTCCAGCTTCTATGTAAACGGATATGTCGGGAGCGCCCCCGCCGCTACCTGGGAAGGAAATTTTTCAACGGATTGGAATACTGCCGCTAACTGGAACATCCGGAAAGTACCGGGAAGTCATTCCAATGTCACCATCCCCGCTTCTGCTCCGGGATGGCCGGTATTCCAGGGTGATTTCATCTCTGGTATTCATTGTAAGACAATTTTTTGTAATATTAACAGTCGATTTACTATAACAGGAACGCTAACGATCAGGGAAGAATGAAGAGGAAGATAGCAGGGAATTTTATCATCGTGCTATGGGCGATGTTGATGATGATCCTCCCGGTAACAACGATATCACAGAATGCGCCCGTCACTACCGTGGCATCCATCACGGGAGCTGTACCCGGGACCGTGTCGGTTCCGATCTCAGTCATCAACTTTACCAATATCGGAGCCATATCTCTTTCCCTCGATTTCGATTATTCGGTGATGCATTACGTGCAATCCACCCCAAACCCTTCACTGGGATCCATGACCATTGGCGAGTCGGACCTGGGGACAGGGTATCACCGGCTCACGATCGGGTGGTTCGGTTCAGGCAGATCGCTTGCCGACGGCAGTGTGATCACTTCCCTTTCGTTCTCCTTCATAGGCGGAAGTACAACCCTTAACTGGTATGACAACGGTCCTTCCTGCGAATATGCCGACGGCAGTTACAATGTATTGAATGACATTCCCTTTGAATCATATTATATCAACGGTCATGTTTGCGGAGTATTGACCGGTCCGGGCCCCATCAGCGGTAACAGCAATGTCTGTTCCGGCGCTGAAGGTCTTTATTATTCCATCTCTCCGGTAACAGGAGCTTCCGGATACGTTTGGACAGCCCCTCCCGGAGCAGTGGTTGCCGGAGGAGGCATGTCCACCTGGATCACCTTGGATTTTCCGCAGGGTGCTTCATCCGGTAACATCACCGTGGCTGCCACCAACCTGTGTGGCAACGGGCCTTCTTCTTCCCTGCCGGTAACTGTGAATGAACTTCCCGTTGCCAACGCCGGTAACGATACCACGATCCCTTGCGGGACCAGTACTACCCTTCATGCGGCCAACGGAGGGACCGGCTCTTACAGCTACCATTGGCACCCCGAGTCACTCCTGGTTGATCCCGATGTCCAGAATCCATCTACCTATCCGCTGTTTTCTACCAATAATTTTACGCTGTATGTTACCAATACCGCCACCGGTTGCCAAAGCTCCGATGTCATGGTGGTTTCAGTCTCCGGAGGAACCCTGTCGGTCAATCCCGAGGCAGATCCCGATACGATCTGCGCAGGATCTTCCACCCGGCTTTATGCTAATGCCGGAGGCGGTTCAGGTAATTATACCTACCAATGGACCAGCGATCCGCCGGGAAATCCTGCCTGGAACTCCGATCTGCCCAGCCCCGTAGTGACTCCGGATACCACTACCCGCTTCACAGTCACCGTCAATGATGGTTACACGATCGCCTATGCCTCTGTTATTGTTTCCGTCCGGTCCGTACCTTCCACCCCTGTCATCGTTTTCGAAAATCACCTTCTCTCTTCCGATATCTCTTTCAACAACCAGTGGTATTTCAACGGTTTGCCCATCGCAGGAGCTACAGGCCAGACATACGAAGTGGAAGAGGAAGGACTCTATTATGATATTGCGTTCAACGGATCCTGCTATTCCGACACTTCCAACCAGATTCTCGTTTCTTTTGCCGGTTTGAAAGATGAAGGGGACAAGCCTGTTTTACTCCTCTATCCGAATCCTGCTGACGAGGTGTTGTTCATCGCGGTCAAAGGTCTTGCAAATAATCCTTATTCCGTCACTGTCGTCAACCTTGCAGGACAAAAGATAGCCGAGATCCCCGTAACCGGTTTTCACGCATCAGACCCGCTCAAAATCGATATTTCATCCTTAACACCCGGCGCTTATGCAGCCATTCTTTGGGCTGGCGGGAACAGGGTCCTGAAAAAGATCTTCCTGGTAAGGTAACAGAGGTGATCGTCTCTTACAGATCGATCAGTTTCATGAGGGAGGGATATAATAATCCGCGTACTTTATCCAATTCGTCGGGCAGGAACCACCTGACTTCGGTGATATCTTCTTCTGTTTGTGGTGTGAGGGGTTGATTTTTGGGAGCCCGCATTTCGAACCAAAACGTTGTCTTCAGGTATCGTTCTCCCTTCTCGAAGAAAATATGATGGGTCTTGCCTGCCTTACCGACAATATCAATCCTTTCGATTCCGGTCTCTTCCATCACCTCCCGGATAGCGGCTTTCTGCCTTCCTTCCAGCACATTGTTGATGATGTTCAGTTTCCCCTTCGGGAAATCCCAATGACCCCGGCGATAAATGAACAGGATCTCATTTTTTTCATTCTTTACCACACCCCCGGCGGCAAGGACCAGGTGAAACAACTGCTGGAAATCTTCTTTTAATTTTTCATAATCAGCGCTGAACAGGCCGAGTTTTTTCTGTTCGGGATCCGCTTCGAAGGCATGATACAACAGCGACACTTCCTGTTTCGTGGAAACAGAATGATAATCATTCCTGGAAGGTTTCTCTCTATACAAGCATATAAGCCTGTCATTCAGAAATATTTTCATATCAGTGTATCTCCATTCGCTTTATCAGCCTGAAAACGATATCCAAGCCGTTTGCCGGTTCGTATGGTCATCCGGTCAATCGTATCCTGCATCTCTGCCACGGTCACCTCTTTCACATTATTGAAGTCGGGTGTCAACAGATCAAAATTGATGGTGTACATCATAGCAGAACGGATCAGGCCGGTAATGGAAGTCTTGTTGATCCTGGAGGTATTAAAGTTATTATAGAGAAGTCCGATTTCACGTTTCCCTTCAATAAAATAATGCATTTCGCGGTTGATGAATACCCGGCCTATCATATATCCCAGGTCATTCACCCGGTTATATTTGAAAGAGTCGTTCAAAAAATTGAAGATCTGGATGATTCCGCAGTAGGAACGGCGGGGATCTTCTTTTACGTAACTGGTTCTCATTACTTCATGGTCACGCGAGAACTCGAATACGTTGGTGTGCATCATGAAGATCAGGACATCGGCCCCGAATTTCAGATCAAATTCAAACGGACTACGGTCCACGTATTCAAAAAGGATTTTTTCGCCGGAGTTGTTATTCTCCTGGTGAAAAAGAGCCGGAAGTTTCTCCGCCTCCTGCTTAAACTCATTAAAAATGTGGAGGGTTTTGTTATATACCTCTTGTTTTAAACCCGCCTGAGTTCTGAGGAGTTTGAATAATTCACGTTGCGTAGGGGTAGCCATTAACAGAATATTTTGTACGAAGTTAGAAGAAAAAACGTCAATTATTACGTTTTACTTTATAGTATCTTTGCCATAAAATAAACCGAACATGTTATACAATCAGGAAACAGCAAAAATCACTGCAGATTTATTGCTAAAAATAAAAGCTGTTAAATTGAGCCCTCAGGATCTGTTCACCTGGGCATCAGGGATCAAGTCCCCTGTTTATTGCGATAACCGCATAACGCTATCCTATCCGGAGATCAGGACTTTTATCCGTCAGCATTTTGTAAGAGCCATTGAAGATCAGTTCCCTGGTCCCGAACTGATCGCCGGTGTTGCTACCGGAGGGATCGCCCAGGGTGTCCTGGTCGCCCAGGAGCTGGGTCTCCCGTTTGCCTATGTCAGAAGCAGCAAGAAAGACCATGGACTGACCAACCAGATCGAAGGCGAAGTTCGTCCCGGACAGAATGTGGTAGTTGTCGAAGACCTGATCTCTACCGGATCATCCAGCCTGGCAGTCGTTGAAGCGCTGAAGAATGCCGGATGCAGAATTGCCGGAATGGTGGCCATCTTTACGTATAATCTTCCCAAATCACAGAAAGCGTTCTCGGAAGCCGCTTGTCGCCTGGTCACCCTCACCGACTATGAAACATTGATTGCGCAAGCAGTAGAAAGTGGATTTATCCAGGAAAAAGACCTGCAGGTCCTGAGGGATTTTAAAACCAGCCTGTCGTGATCTTATCCAACCCGTAAAAAGAAAGAAGCCGTCCCTTTTGGAACGGCTTCTTTTTTATGGTCCGGCGCCAGGCCGGAAAAGGATTTTACTTGATGATCAGTTTTTGATTCATCGTTTTCCCATCGATGTTGAGACGCACTACATAAACACCGCTTCTCAGGTTGTCAAGGGCAATCTCCGTGCTGTTGTTGCCGGATTTCAGCTCAACAGGCATCGACAATACCGTTTTTCCAACCAGGTCCATAATACTGATCTCGCCTTCTGCAGCTTTGGCAAGAGTAACCCTCAGGAGGGTTCTGTCACCGGCAGGATTGGGAGATAACTTGAAAGAAGTACCTACTGTTTCATCAATACCCAGTCCATAAGTAGTAGTAAATGACCAGGTGTTTGACCAATCGGAGGTATCGGCTAAAGCGGTACCATCCGAGAAAGCTCTCATTCTCCAGTAATAAGTGGTCTTCGAGGAGAGAGATTTCAGCAATTGGTACGAAGCTTTGGTTGGATCGTTAGTGGTATAATCAAGGAAAAGGTTCGTAAAACCGGCATCCGGAGAAACCTGCAGTTGATATCCGGTGATACCGGTCTGGGCTGTCCATTGAAAGAGAGGCAGCGTGTTCACTTCTACTGCATTGTTGGCGGGAAGTAAAGTAACAACGGAATTAATCGTAGTAAAATTAAACGGAGTGACCCATCCTGATGTATCTGACAGGTTCCGGGCAGCGACTCTCCAGTAATACTTCACGCCAAATTGCAACATGCTGGCATTGACAGCGAAAGTATCCGTTTCTGTTTCAACAACCATGTCCGTGAAATCGGGATCTTTAGCAATCTGATATTTATAAGAAAGGATACCACCGATATCATTCCATTTCAACTTGCAATCCAACATTTGGTTGGTTGCATTGTTTACAGGTGAGGTAAGCGTTATTTTATCCAGCGTTGTAAATGAGAAAGGAGCAGTCCAGTCGGAGATGTCCAGCGCATGTCTTGCGCGTGCTCTCCAATAATAAGTGGTTCCGAAACGTAATCCCTCGGTAGCTACCGTGTAAACATCATTTTCAGCGGTGCCTTCAAATAACAGAGGGGAATTGAAATTCTGTGTGGTATCGTATTGATACTCGAAGGCGGTAATTCCGGTAATGGTAACCAGGTTAATGGTGGATTTCCACAGAAGGCTCACATTGGGCTCCTGGTCAGAACCACCGTTGGTCGGCTTATACAGGTCGATGTCAGAAAACACCACGAAACTCCATACCGGCGACCAGTAAGAAACATCTGAACCGTCGATGGCGCGTACTTTCCAATAATAACGCGTTCCGAAGAGCAGGTTACTGGTATGATAGCTGGTAAATTTCTGGACAGCATCAATTTTTAACGGCGAGTTGAAGTCGGCAGTAGTATCGATCATTACTTCGTAAGTCAGATTGATGGATCCGGTAACAGCATTCCAGTTAACAATAGCATCGGGCATCTGTCTTACAGCGCTATCCACGGGTGTCACCTGCGATGGCGTATAAACCAGTGGTTTGCCGGCAAAACCGGTTATAGCAATGAAAGTGGCCAGTGTAAGTAATATCTTTTTCATTTTAATTTCTTTTTATAGTGACTACTGAATCTTAACAACCTTGGCATAATCATTATTTACCTTCAGGATAAAAGTACCTGTTGAGAGTCCTGACAGGTCAACAGTCGTTGAGTGTTGTCCTTTTGCCTGTTTCCCGAGGGAGTTAGATAATAACAGCCGGCCGGTAAGGTCATAAACGGACACGGTGACATTCGAAGAATTGTCAAGAGCATAAACAACCGTTGCTTTTTCCTTAGCCGGGTTGGGCATAATATTCAGCATACCTGCTTTGAAGTCATTGCCCACAACCGGATCAATACCCAGGGGAGAGAAGTAGGTTGTATCGCGGAAGATCCCGTTGCCGTAAGAAGCGGCATAGATGGTTCCATAATTTTCAACCACGGCATTGTTCATGGTTTGCTGTTTCAGCATGGTGACCGGGATTACCCCAAGTCCGGTATAATCGCTTGTCCAGGTTCCGGAAAGAAGGTTATCACTAGTGAAAATACCCATATCTGTTCCGATGATGGCTTTGTTTCCACCATGCATTTCGAAAATGCCCGAGAACACCGGTGATGCCGGGAGATTGCCCTGTACGCTGGTGAAAGTCGGCAAAGAATCGAGAGCGTTGGAAGTCATGTAAACATAATTGTCATTCCCATAATTGCCCAGGGTAACCATCATGGTGTTATCATCACCGGGAGCAAAAGAGATCGAGGTAATAGTACGGCCTGCAAATTCAGGGATGTCGAATTCTTCGGAAGCCACCACGCATTGCGGGCTGTTAAGATCAGCAGTAAGGGAGTCGTATGCCAGGGATATATTAGAAATTCTGTAAAGCTTTCCATCGGGGGTACCGGCCCAGAGATAATTCATATCATCGGAGAGGTTCATGCAGGAAAGAGCGCTTGTTTCAGCAAGCTGATACCAATCGGGGTCAACAGAAAATTGTAAAGCTTGTTTTGTCATGAACACACCCGATTTTCCATTTGTACCGTAAATAAAGAAACGGCTTTGTACATAATCAGGGACTAATGCACTGTCGCCAGGGAGCATATCGATCGGAGCGGTGCAGAGGAACGGATATTTCACATTCGCACTGATACCCGTAATGGTTTCACCGGCTGCAATGGTATCCGTTGCGTAATACCACACAGAGTCCTTTGCGTTGTCGAAATGGAAACTTTCCCAGTATTTGATCGGGAGGTAATCCGTCAATGAGCTGGTCAACCCACCAAGGAAAGTAGGTGATATGGTGGTGCCGAGGTCATCTGATCTGTAATAAGGTTCCGAAGAAGCATTTTCAGCAGCGCCATAAAACACCGTCTTGGGGTTAATCATCGACCATTCGCAGTAAGAACCGGTATAATAATCGATGTTTGTATTTTTGGAAATCAGATCAACCCCATAATTCTGGTTGTTGGTCTCTAATGCTCCGATAACCTGGATTCCGTTACTGACTCCGCCTCCCATAACTGCATCTTTATAAGTAGAAAAGGCTACGGAAGTCATCTGGGTTGTCATCAGGTTTTTATTGGTAGTCTGGAAAGAAAAATTGTCGTCGATGATCGTTCCGATTGTAATCCCCTGATCGCTGGCAATAGCAAATTGCAAAGAGGACACCGGGCTGAAAACATAATTGTAGTGGAATAAAGGAACATAGGTATATCCTGCCAATGTAGTAATTCCCATGGATACCATGTCCCAGTTAAAATATCCGTTGTCGGAAACTTTATACCCGCACCATGCATTGAGTCCGCCGAGGAGGACTTTATCAGGATTATCCGGGAAAACCACAATCGTGTTTACATAGCAACCAAAGTCCGAGAAAGGTTCCCAGGTAGAGTTGCTGGGGAAGATCACCGACCAGGTGGCGCCCTTATCTGTCGAACGGTAAACATTCAGGAGGAAGCCGTCAGATGCTTTGGCGATGGAAGCATACATGATATTGGCATCGCTGGGAGCAATAGCCAGGGAGATATTTCCTACGTCTTCCAGTGGTAACATATTGGAACCGGTACCGGAAACATTGACGAATGAATTGACATCTCCGGTAGCAGAGACATAAACTTCTCCGTCAACCGACATTATAACGCATCCGTCGGGACCAACGACTACATCGGTAGCATTACCATCTTTTACCGTGTACCAGTCATTGCCGTTATCTGAATAACGAACACCCAGGTTGGTAATGGCAAAGAGGCGTCCGTTTGTCGGACTATTGGTGAGTTTTTTCACAAACGCCCAATCCGAGTTTGTATTACCGGTTGCCGGTGCAGTTGCAGGGATAAGAGTGAAATTTTCTCCATCTTCGGATTTGTAAAGGCCCGTACCCATGTAGCTTCCGCCATCGCATCTCCATTCGCCGGTACCGAGGTAGATCATTCCGGAAGAAAGCTGCGTCATGGCGCTTACATTAAGCACTACATCCGATGAGGTATTTACCCGTGACCACGTCAATCCGAGGTTGGTTGATTTCCAGACACCCCCGGTGACAGCTCCGGTATAAAGTGTAGAGCCAGTGGCATCCGTGTTATCAAAAAGAACGACACGGCTACGGCCGGAAAAATTGGCGGGGCCCATCGACTTCCAATCGAGGCCAAGACCTGCGGTGGCTTTGGTATTCAAATTTTCTAATTGAAGCCTTGCCTTTATTACATCAGCCGGATTTACCGTTCCTGTCACCTGATTTTGCCGGATCTTCTGAATATGGTCAGAACCTGCGGTTTTGTCCGGTCCGTTTGCAAAGGTCAGATTAGAAAACAGGAAAAGAGAAAATCCGAGTAGTAACGCTGAAAAGCAACAAGGTAAAAGTCTGTTTTTCATATCCCTGGTTTTAGTTATTTAAATTTATGCTATGGTTATTAATTCCAATCAGATTTGTTAAATCCTCATCAATTGCCACAAGGGCTGCTGTTTAAACCAACAAATATAAACGAAAAAGTTTATTCCGCAAAAATTATTTATCCTCAGATCTGTTCCATAACTCCGGAAGGCAGCCACCCGACCGAGCCATTGGCGATCCTTATCTCATACCAGATTCCTATTTTATCCATGATGCGGACTTTGGCTCCTTCATGGAGGACAAATAAATCGACACTTTTTTCGTCGGGAGAACTTTTCACGGTAACACTGGGGGTGAAGATGATGGCTTCGTGCACATTATGAACCTGGTTCCTTGCCGAAAGGGCAAAGACGGTCGAGAAAAGAAAGAGTATCAAAAAGGTGGCTGAGGCCCAGAAACCTGTCTTGCGGAAAAAGAGCCGTGTGGCGACAAGGTATAAAGTGGCTCCGGTAATGGCGGCCAGGAAACAGAGTACCGAGATCCATGCCCACCCATCGGTTGGCAGTTGGTTCACCAGCCCATAATACCATCGCAGGTAAAACATCTCGGGAACCGGCTCGATCTTGTCGGCAATTTTGGTGTTCGCTACATTCAGGTTGAAATCAATATCTTCGTTACCGGGATCCAGCCTCTTCGCTCTCTCATACCACAGAATGGCCCCGGGAAAATTATTCATTTTGAACAGGGTATTCCCCATGTTATAAAAAAGTTCAGGCGACTCGTTGCCGGCATCTATCACTTTCTGATATAATCCGGAGGCTTCTTCGTAATGTCCGTCGGTGTAAGCCTTGTTGGCACGTTCTATCAGGACGTTGGAACCATAACTGGCGGAAAAACTTCCAAGGATTATCAGAATGGCTCCGACAACACAGGATAAAATCCTCTTTACCATTGTCCGATCTTTTTTCATGTTACCGCAGTTCTCGTTCAATCTTCGAAATGATCTCCAACGCTTTATGATAAACCTCATCCATCTTCTCCTCTTTGTCGCCCGGGGCAAACCGTGCGAACTCCGTCTCATCCAGGGTGTTAATGAACTGGTTGATCAGTTCTTCGGTGACATTCCTGTTTTTCAGGGTTTCACTGACCGTCTCCCTGGAAAGGTCCGCCATCGGGATGCTGAACTTGTCGCTCAGGTATCCCCACAACGCCTGGTATATCTCCTCGTAAAACTCCTCCCGCTTGCTCTGCTTCAGGAACGACTCTGCTTTTCGGAGCCGCTTGGTCGCTACCCGGGTGGCTTTCCGGTTCTTCATCAGGGCAATATCACTCCGGCGGGCCAGCTCTTTTCGCCAAAGGAACCACATCAGGAAGAAGAGAACCAACGGGACCAGCACCAGCAGAAAATACCACACGGAACCAAAAAACATGGAGCCGGCGTTGTCCAGCCGGAAAGGTTTGCTCACGATAAACCGGATATCACTCCCGATATATTGAATATCTTCTTTGTCTGCCCCGGAATAGGTAACCATCCGCTGATCTCCGCTCCCTTTGGCCACATTCAGGGTATATTCGGGTGACATCAATGTCACATACTGGTTCTTTTTCAGATCAAAATAGGTGAAAGGAACCGGCTTGATGGTGAATTTGCCCGGTTTGCGCGGAATGATCAGGTATTCAAATACCTGGTTTCCTGAAACACCGGTAGCACTGGTATTGACATTACTGGTCACCTTGGGATCGTACACCTCAAAATCGGGAGGGAAAGAAACACTGAGCTTATCGATCAACTGGATGTTACCCTCGCCACTGACCGTAAATTTCAAGGTGATCGGGTCGTTTGTTTTATATTGTGTTTTGTCGATGGTGGAAGTGAAAGAAAACTTTCCTACAGCGCCGCTGAAATCAGCCGGTTTCCCGGCAGCCGGCAACGGTTTGACATTCACTACCACCGCATTGGATTTCAGTTTCTTTTCGACAGTGGCATACGAATTGGAGAAGAAACTGTCGTTGAAAAAGTCATCGAAGAACGGATCCCCGGTTCTCGATTTGCTCTGACGGCGGACTTGCGCCAGACACTCCATCTCAAGGGGATCTATCACCAGCCTTCCCGATTTTAACGGGAACAGCGCCACTTTACGGACCTCGGCGACAGTATATACATCACCGTTAATGGTCTGCCTCGATTGCTGAAGTTTATCTTTGTCTCCCAACAAATCCTGCGACCAAAAACCCTGAAAAGAGGATATCTTGTTGATGTTCAACTGAGCGATCTGGACGCGGGTGAATATTTTATAGGTCACGATGATCCCCTCTCCCATCAGGGGATTGGCATTGCTGACGGAAGCCTTCACATAGACGTCATTGGGCCCCGACTGGGCATCCTGGCCTGTCTGTCCCTGCTGTCTGGATCCTTGGGAAGAGGAAGAACCTCCTCCCTGGCTTTTGCTTACCTTAACTGTTACCGCGTTAGATTTATAGGTTCTCGAATCGACAGTTACCGTGGCTCCGGGTATTTCAAAAGTTCCTTCCCTGATCGATTGTAATAAATAAGAATAGGTATAGGAGATCGTCATGGAGGTCCGTCCGTTGATGGAACGAATACTCGACATCGTGGAACTATTGGGGCCTGAAAGCACATCAAATCCATTGATCCTCGGACCTTTGAAACCTGAAGCCTGTCCCGTTACCGTATAGGAAAGGGTGAAAGTCTCCCCAACTCCTACCACCGGTTTGGCAGATGCCGTGAACTGAACATCCTGACACCGGGCTCCGGTAACGATGGCCAGGAGGAGAAGGAGTGTTATGTAAGATACTTTCCGGAACATATCGTTTGTTTTACCAGTCTTTTTCCACTGCGACTCTGACCGCTTTAGCCTTTTCCTTGTTGACCTTTTCCATGGTCTTTTTCTCATCGTTCTTCATGGCCTCAAGCATTCGCTCGGCATCTTCTTTAGAGATCTTTTTCTGATCAGGAGGCTGCTTTTGCTGATCCTGTTTATCTTTCTGATTCTGATCCTGCTTATCTTTCTGATCTTTCTGATCTTTTTTCTGATTCTGCTGTTGTTGTTGCTGCTGTTGCTTTTTCAGCATCATCTTGGCATACTCCAGATTATATTTGGTATCGATATCGGAAGGATCATTCAGGAGCGCATTCTTGTAAGCTGCGATGCTTTTTTCATATTCTTTCCCTTCGAGAAGAGAGTTACCCAGGTTGTGAAGAATCTTTGCCTTGGTTTTCTTGTCCAGGTTTTTCCCGGCCAGGGAAGAATAAATGTTGGCCGATTCCTTGTAATTCTTTTTCTGATAAACAGCGGTGCCCAGGTTAAACTGTCCGGGAAAAGATTCGCGGTTCATCTCGAGCGCTTTCCGGTAATTTTTTTCCGCCTCTTCGTACTTCCCCGTATTATATGCCTTATTTCCCTGGCGGATGAGGGAATTCTCTTTTTGCCCGTACACTACCGGGACAAGGACGAAACTGAGTATGATCAAAAAAATTCTCATGTTTTCGTTTCAGTTAAATGGTCTGATCCGCTTAAGCCAGTTTGTCTTTTTTTCAAAGATAAAAAGATCTGCCACCATAATGATGATGGCAAAAGCCAGGAAATATTGAAAACGCGATTCGTAGTCGGTAAATTGTTTGCTTTCTATTTCCGACTCCTGGATCTTGTTGATCTCATCCATGATCGGTCTGAGGCCTGTTTCGGAATTACTGGCCCTGACATACACTCCCTTCCCTTCCGAAGCGATTTGCTGCAGCAGGGACTCATCCAACCGGCTCACCACCGTGTTCCCGCTGCCGTCCTTCTTATAACCCGTCATGACATTCCCCTGGTAGATAGGGATAGGAGCTCCTTCCGAGAGTCCCATGCCGATAGTATAAACGGCAATACCTGCTTTGACCGCATCTTTGGTTTTTTCCATCACATCTCCCTCATGGTCTTCCCCATCGGTAATGATGATCAGCGCTTTGTTATTCTTGGTCTCGCCGTAAGAGGCAATGGCGCGTGAGATGGCTTCACCGATAGCGGTTCCCTGTGTGGGAACGATATCGGGGCTGATGGTAGAAATGAACAACTTGGCTGCAGCATAATCGGTGGTGATGGGCAACTGTGTATAGGCTTTCCCGGCAAATACGATAATACCGATCCGGTCGCCGTCCAGTTTATCAATCAACCGCGAAATGGACTGTTTCGCCCTTTCCAGCCTGTTGGGTTTGATGTCTTCGGCCAGCATACTGTTGGAAACATCGAGAGCTACCATGATATCAATCCCCTGCCGATGCGCTTTCTCAATACGGGAGCCTGTCTGCGGTCCTGCCAGGGTTAGCACCAGAAAAGCAACGGTCAGCATGGCGCCGGCGAATTTCAGGATCAACTTGGGAACGGATGCCTCCGGCATCAGCTGCTTCACAACGACCCAGTCGCCAAACCGGGAAACAGCCTTGCGGCGCCAAAGCAGAAACCACGCGAATGCCAGTGTCAGCAACGGGATCAGCAGGAACAGGTAGAAATAATATGTGTTTGCGAAACGGAACAAGGCGATATGTTTTTATGGTACTTTTTTCAAATACAGATACTTAAGACAGATCTCCGTAACGAGCAATCCCAGGGCGATCAGGACAAGAGGGAGAAATTCCTCCCGTTTCTTCCTGAACTCCGTCACATCGATCTTCGACTTCTCCATTTTATCGATCTCCTGGAAGATCTGTTTTAATTTGGTATTGTTAATGGCCCGGAAATACTTTCCGTCGGTCATATTCGAGATCTGTTTCAACAGGGGCTCATCAATTTTCACTTCCATGCTCTGAAGTTGGATGCCGAACGGGGTCTGCACCGGAACGGGGGCATAACCGATGGTCCCCACCCCTACCGTATAGATTCTGATCCCGTACATCTTGGAGATTTCGGCTGCCGACATCGGGTCAAGCGCGCCCATGTTGCTCTCTCCATCGGTCAGCAGAATAATGACCTTACTGATGGCTTTGCTGTTACGCAACCGGTTGACGGCCGTAGCCAACCCGTCGCCAATGGCAGTGCCGTCTTCTATCATTCCGCTCTGGATGTCACCCATCAGGTTTTTCAGCACCGCGTGGTCTGTGGTAAGCGGACACTGGGTAAACGCTTCCCCGCTGAAGATGACCATCCCGATCCTGTCATTCGGGCGGCCGTCAATGAAATCCATTGCGACGTTTTTGGAAGCTTCCAGCCGGTCGGGTTTAAAATCACGGGCCAGCATACTTCCCGAAATATCCAGAGCTATCACAATATCGATCCCTTCTACGGAAATATCCTGCCGGCTCAGGCTGGTT
>Ga0209099_1000569_pt1 | contig 43362 bp, 33 predicted proteins | sample AD_JPNHW2_MetaG_FD_184430 | JGI IMG/M metagenome (GOLD analysis project Ga0209099, IMG submission 184430) | Active sludge microbial communities of municipal wastewater-treating anaerobic digesters from Japan - AD_JPNHW2_MetaG (SPAdes) (version 2) | ecosystem: Engineered > Bioreactor > Anaerobic...
AGAAAAATTTTAAATAAAAACACCAAGAAAAATATTGTACTTTTAACTTGATTAATGAAAATCTGTTGAAGGGCTCAAGTATTTTTATAATCAATTATTGAAAAAATTAATTTTTAGAACCCGCCTTTACTTATTTCCTTAAAGGGAGACTTTTAAAAGAGCTGCCCGGCAAACGTGCTCATTTCAGAATGATACCATCGGTTCGTTTACCTGAATTTGAACCGATACCCGTAAACGCCCGAAAAAGCAGTGTGCTGATACCTTTATTCGAAAAAAACAGTAAGATATTTACCGTCCTTATTCAGCGCCCTGAATATAATGGCGTCCATAGTGCACAGGTTTCGTTTCCAGGAGGCGGCTATGAAGATAAAGACCTGTCTCTTGAAAATACAGCGCTCCGCGAAACTGAAGAAGAAATAGGTATAGACCGCACAAAAATCAATATCATTGGCAGCCTCACCGATCTTTATATCCCGCCAAGTAATTACAGGGTAAAACCATTTATAGGCTATTGCAATGATATCGGCGAATTAATCCCGGATAAACATGAAGTAAAAAAGATACTCACCGTTGAAATAAATGAATTTTCCGGGCGTAAAAATATCAAATCAAAAATGATCCGGATAAAAAACGGGGCTGAATTCGAAACTTCCTACTATGATATAATGGGATTGACCGTCTGGGGGGCGACAGCGATGATATTAAGTGAATTTGCAGAATTGTACGATGAATTTACAAGCAGAAAAGAAAAGATTCTTTCCGATCAGGCCTTTCTTTAAAAGGCCATCAGGGTTATTTTTCAATTTTGATTTCATAATCTACTTCAGTTCCTTTGCGAAGCAAGGCGCTTACGCCGCAATATTTTTCCTGAGATAGTTCAACGGCTCTCGCCAATTTGTCTTCAGGCAGGTTTTTCCCTTTAAAATGATATGAAACCATTATTTTTTCGTAATACCTCGGATGTTCTTTTGTGAGTTCTCCCTCCACGGAAATATGAAACTCATCGGGGTTCACATTCATTTTTTTCAGGATAGATATAACGTCCATACCTGTACATCCGGCTAAGGAAACCAGTGTTAAGGCTTTTGGCCTTGGGCCAAGATCATCACCCCCTGACGATTCACCGGCATCCATTATTAATGTATGACCATCGACTTCTGTTTCAAAAGCCATGTTTTCGAGCCAGCGACATTCAATTTTTGCTCCCATTGTATTTTGATTTAATTATTTGATAAATTTGCAGCAATCATACAAAATTAAATTAATAAATTAAATAACCTTCAATTGTTTATTATGCCGGTTATGCCCTGATTTAAAACTCTTTTGCAAAAGATCTTGTTCCTGCCACTGAGTTTTATCGAAATCACAAAGCACTATTGAGTATATCCTAAAAAAAACATATGGAAGAAACATCAACAAAGGGTCTGTCTTTACCGGGATTCAAGAAAAAAATCCTGAATAAATTTTCTGTGCTGATACTGGGGATTTCTTTTATTTTATTAAGTCTCTTTGCCGTTAATAATATTCCTGTCAAATACGACGTGATGATCTATTCGGATGCAAACGGGTATTACGATTATCTTCCTTATACCTTTATTTATAAGGATTTGGCACACATTAATTATGCTGTCCGTTTGCCAAACGGCAATAGTCTGAATAAATATACCATGGGCGTGGCCCTTCTTCAACTGCCTTTTTTCTTAGGCGCCCATTTGTACAGCATATACAATGACCTTCCTGCCAAAGGATATTCATTTCCCTACAGTGTTTCGGTACTGATTTCTGTTACGGTTTATGTATTTTTAGGCTTGTTATTCCTATATAAAACACTGAGGCGAAAATTCGATCAAATACCTTCATTCATTAGCGTCATTGCTATATTTTTCGCCACCAATCTTTATTATTATACGTTTTGTCAGCCCGGCATGTCGCATGGCTTTTCGTTTTTCGCACTCGCCCTCTTTTTGTACCGTCTTGATTTTTTTATGAAAAACCCTAAAATAAAAAATACGTTAGCGTGCGGAATACCTTTAGCACTAGCAGTTTTGATAAGACCTACCAATATTCTTTATGCTTTATTGTTTTTGTTTTATGATGTCTATTCTTTTCGTTTATTAAAAGAAAGGCTGAGGTTTATCCTTTCAAAATACAAATATTTTTTAATCATCATACTGATCGGAATATTATTTTATGTCCCGCAGATTATTTACTGGTCTTATGCTGCAGGTAAACTGACCTTATATGGTTATGTTGATGGTGAGGGAAATCGTGAAACGTTTAAATATCTGGCCAATCCAAAAATATTCAAAGTTTTGTTTGGTATTGAAAGCGGCTGGATGGTCTATACCCCTTTCTTTATCTTTTTCTTCATTGGTTTATTCTGGACTCTGTTTAAAAAAATCCATCATGCGCTGGGTATCCTGATCATTTTCCTGATCATTCTCTACCTCAATTCAAGCTGGTGGACCTATTCTTTTGCCTGTTCATTCGGGTACAGAAGCCTGATTGAATATTATCCGCTGTTTGCCATTCCCATTGCATTTGTGTTTTCGAAAATCTTTGTCCGGAAAAAAGCCATTCTGATAACATCAATAATGTTCCTGCTGGTGGTCTTTTCTTTTTTTAATATACGTATATCAGGGTTTTATTATAAACAGCCCTGTTGGGAAGAACCCAGATGGACATGGGTAAACTATAATAAAATCATCAACAAAGCATTCTATATTAAGTCAATCGAGGATGTAAAAGGTTACTGAGCAACTTTGAGGAAAAATGTGATCTCAGAGAAGGATTATTCTTCAAGCCATTGATATTCATTCAACAATTTCAGCGTATAAAAAATTTCTTATTAAATTTGCAAATACGATAAACTTAATAATTATGAAAGTCAGATCAAAACTTCTTTTATCCCTGCTGTTTTTCAGCAGTATCATGGTTTTCACCCAATGCAAAAAAGACGAACCGGATGTTGTTCTGACAGACGAGCTGGCATTTACTGATGCTGAAAAAGCGCTTATTTACAGCAACAGTAGTGATTCAACCATGCGTATCATGAATTATTTTATACAAGCTGATTCACTGATATTACGCAAACAATGCATCAATGTAAATTTTAACGACACGGCTACTTTGAATTATCTGATCAACAGAATGAAACTAAGCCTTTTTGCTGAACCCAATGGTGTAGGCCTTGCAGCTCCGCAGATAGGCATCAACAGAAATATTATCTGGGTTCAGCGCCTTGACAAGGCCGGACAGCCATTTGAATGTTATCTGAATCCAAAAATCATTTTGTATTCGAACAAACCAATCATATTTCTCCATGATGGGTGCCTTTCCATTCCCGACACCACGGGCGCATCCCACCGTTACTCTGCAGTTGTGGTTGAATACGACCTGCCCGATCGCAGCCATCACACCGAGTTGATCGAAGGATATAGCGGGAACAATTTTACAGCCATAATTTTTCAGCATGAAATTGACCACCTCAACGGGATCGTATTTTTAGACCGGCTTTAGCCTTATCATTTATCATGAGTCTATTTCATGCCTCATGACAAATCAGGGTTTAGTAAAAATAAAAATCTACTGGAATAATTCCTGTATTAATGCTTCCCAGCAGGGTTCCGCCGGATGAATAATAATTTACTTTCCCTTTCTGCACGTAATCCACGGCATCGGCAACAAACAGGGTGTTATTTACCGGATTGACCGCCAACCCGTGAAAAATGCTGCTCCCCTGCGGAATAAAAACTTCTCCGGGCAAAGCAGCCGCTGATACCGGCATACGATAAATACCGTTGCACATATAATAAATGGTGTCTTTTCCCAAATTCATCCCCATTTTATCCCAGATATTCAAGGGAGTACTTAGCTGAAATGTCTGCTCAACCAGCTTTTGCGCTACATCAATCCGGTAAAGAGAAGCGTTAATACTATTACTGACGTCACCTGCACACATCACCCACAACCTGCCGTTTTTATCCAGATGAAGCGAATTTGAGGCAAAGCCAACCTGGATGCTGTCTGTAATATCATCAGTGATCGTATTTATAAAATACACCTTGTCTGTGCGGGTATTTGTGACAACAACCAAAGTGTCCGTTAAAAGCATTTCTTCAGTACTTCCATGACAAGGTATGGTGCCGGTTATGGTATTGTTATTCAGATCAATAATACTGATATTATTACTGTACAGATCACTCACATAGGCCTTTGAGGCATCGACAGGCAAAAAATAACGCGGTGAGACCAGTCCACTGATCACGCCACAGGAAGCAAAATCACTAAGATTCACAATTTCGATCTTATTCGAATTATTAACAACGATGTAGGCTTTTCCATTATGGATACGAACAGATTGCGCCACATCACCAAGCGGACGGTTATTCACATCCTTAAAAATATCTTCTTTGTAATCGTTATTGGAAAAATTGTAATAGGTAACGGAAGCATTACTCCATTGAAAATTTCCTTCGTTCACGATAAAGACACCATGGCTGGTAGTTATATCAATATCATTATCATCCGGAGGTGTCTCTTTTTTGCAGGAAACAAGCAATGATACCATGAAAACACAAGCGTTCAGAAGAAAAAATACTTTTCTCATATTAGTTTTTTAAGATCTTTTTGTAAAGAATCTGGTTATCATTGCAGATTTTTAAAATATACAAACCCGATGGAATATCAGTGATATCAAGTGATTCAACAGGATCTACGACAGCGGTTTCTTTCAGGATCGTGCCTTCAAGGTTCATCAATGATACATTCATCAATTTATTTGGCCGGGCTGATGAAACATACAATATATTGCAGACCGGGTTTGGATAAACCGTGATTTCACTTTCTTCTTTATTTTCAGAAATTGCTGCAGGCTGCTGGTGAATCACTCCAACCGCGTCGAGGTCAAAACCGGATGAATTAAAAGGTGTAGGCCACGGATCATTGATCTTATGATTAAACGCATCGTAGGACGCATAGTCAGGATCGAGCGAGCCAACCACATCAATGATTCTCACATGGGTAATATGATTCAGATCAAGAGATGAAACAGCAGCAAGATCCTGCAGATCAAAAGGAGTTCCATACAAGGCACGGTATTTTCCTGCCAGGTTATTGATCTTTGTTGCATCCATCAGTTCATCAAATGCGCCTAACTGTGTCAGCGTATCTGTCAGTGAGGTGGACGGAAAGCGGATATAATTTTTCCCATCGGAACTCACCTCCACAAAAGCAAGTTCAAGAAAATGATCAGAAAAGGAATTCTCAAAAACTGCAAAATCCCAGGATTCACCATTAACAATAGGCAGGTTAAAAGTTACCACAGCGATGCCTCCATCGCCAAGACTTACCACGCCGTTAGCTCCTGCTGCACCGAGAGCCACAGAGCTATCGCCCACATCGGCTTTTCCTAAGGTTGTATCGGCAATATTTTGCCAGCCCCGGGTAACCTCACAGCCATTAGCCCAGGCCACAAATACAGAACTGTCTTTATAAATGGCCGTTGTACCTGCTTGTCCGGCAGATGGCGGAAATTGTCCTTTTACAAACTGGGAAGAAAAAGCAAATAAAATAATACTAACAAAAAATACTCTCATTTTATTTTTTGACAAATTTGGAATAAAATAACGAATTATTGCCACTCACTTCAATAATATAAATACCAGATGCCCAACCACTAAGATCAACCAAAGAATTGCAGGAGTTCTCAAGTGTTATACAATTTCCTTTAACATCATAAATACGAATACGCGAATTTATATCATTTGGTTTAATAATAATCCAATCCTCTGCGGGGTTAGGATAAACAGCTATTTTTTCCGGCAAATTCTCCCTGACTCCCACAAAACTGTTGTGATTCGTAATTAAGTTATCCATGCAGAAATAGGTCGGGTTGTTGATCCCGAACCCTCCGGCGGTATCAGATGAGAACAATTTAAACTCCAGGCTGTCAGCCATTCCCAAAGAAGTTAAATCAACCCATTGCCAGTCTTTGACGATATAATCCTGCGCCGATGAGGCAAACCTGTAATCAGCAAGATAAAACAAGACACTGTCGGTTTTTTTATTTCCGTCTTTATATGCGTACACAGCCAAGGCAAACCAATCCGGGTCAGCACCGGTAACGCCGCCGAATTTTTTTGCCGGAGTACCGCCATTTTTCATCGTCAGATAGCCATAGGCAGAATTGGTGATATAAAACCCGCTGACCGTGTCGCCTTTGGCAATACCATTCAGTCTGATACGCGGCAGGGGATCGTAGGCGCTCACGTAACATACAGCATACTTATCCGAGGAGTCATATCCTAAGCCAGTAATCGCACTATATTCATTGGTATAACTTTGTGTTGTGGTGTCGCGTTTATTTGAATATGCAAATCCGTTCCACGAGGTAATACCACCACCCCAATCAGTAAATTTATTTGTAAATGCAGCATTTCCGCTTAAAAAAAAGCCACTTGAGTCGGCGCCATTCCAGAAAGAATCTGCCGGAAGAGTCAGGTCTTCAATATCTGAAACCGTTTGTGCTTTGAGGTGGCCTGTCAAAATAAAAGCTGTTATAACAGCCAACGTGCCTAAGAAATCAATAATTTTTTTCATTCTTTTAAATTTTTCTTTTTATAGGGTGGTTAAAATTTACGGTTAATCCTGTTCTGAAATTAAAGCCTGGCATAGCTTGCCATGCAACAGATTGGTATGTCTGGTTCCAGATATTATTGATCTGGAAAAATACATTACAAATGAAATTTTTATAATGAAAATCTTTTGAAGCGAAAAAATTCCCGATAAAATAAGAATCCAGAAAATCTGAATTATCATGAGAGGTGTACCGTCTGGAATTGTACTCCACATTAAAGTTGAAATTAAATGTTTTAAAGATCACGTCAATGCCGGTATTGGCGATCCATACAGGGGTGTATATCATCTGATGCCCGATGGCGCTTTCGTTATTGCTTTTTTGAACTGTGGCTTTGACATAGGCCGCTTTCCCGGAAAAGATAAGATTGACATTTCTTACCTCCGTATTAACCTTTAAATTGATTTCCGCACCCCTGCTCCACACGGCCTGTATATTCTTCGGCGACCAGTACGTTGATTCTGGCAGCCAGATGATCCAGTTCTGCGTATTGTTGTTAAATCCGGAAACAGTATAATCAAACCGGGTTTTATTCCAGGCCATCTGTTGTTTTATTCCTAATTCTTCAGCATATCCGTTTTCGGGTTTAAGTTCGGTATTCCCTCCGGGATACCAGTACAGATCGTTCAAAGTAGGAATACGGTAATTTCTGCTGAAGTTTAGATACAGTAATAAATCTTTGTACAAACGGATATCCATCGCAAATGATGGCAATACCGGCACAAAACCATTATTGCTGTACTCCTCCCGCAATGCGAGGTTTAACTTCCACTTATCGGTTTTGCTTGTTGCCGTATAGGAAACAAAAGCCGAAATTTCCTGCTGGGAATGTTTTTGAGTATAATAATCGCAGTATCCTGATGTATATTTATAGTGCAAACCAACATTCATGGTATGGTAAGGGAACAATTTAAAATATAGTTCACTTTCCGATACTGATGCTGTGGTACCGCTGGCTGAATTTATAAGCTTGTCTGGCTCCTCATATTTATATTCATCGATAAGCACAGCGGTACGAACAAATAATTTATATTTTTTTCCTTTATTTTCCCATTCCAGGGCCGGGCGAAAAAATTCATCTTTTTGCCTGACACTGCTAAAATCCTGTGTCATCAAAGGGGGTATCTGCCTTTTGCTTTCCTGCATCCACAAGCGGAAAGTTACTTGATTTCGCTCATTTATTTTAAATGCCTTATCATGCATAACACCATAACTGACCGTTTCAGCATTTGTCTGCCGGATCCTTGGTGAACCATATTTTGCACTATTAATGAATGGGAAATCATTTTTACCTTGCTGGTAAAATGCCCTGACTGTTAAGGCGCCTTTTTTCCTGCTGATTCCTAATTTAAAATTTACCGAATAGTTGGCAAAACTCCCATAAGATGCGCCGATGGCCACATCCAGCCCTTTGTCGTACACGGGTTCATTGGAAAGATGAATGGCGCCTCCTAATGCGCCTCCTCCATACAAAGCGGCCATGCCATTATACTGAACCGAAATTTTATTCATAAAATTCACGGGTATCAACGAAAAATCCATGCCTCCGTTCATAGGATTCTGAATATTGAAGCCGTTCCAAAGTACCGCCGTATGTGAAGTACCCGTGCCTCTTACCGATACGGAGCTCAATCCCTCGATACCATTGGATTTGATATAAACTGAGGAATTTTGCATAAGTAGCTGGCTCAGATTGCTCCCTGAAAAAACCTTCATGGAAACAGAATCTATCTTATCAGCCTTAACCCCGCATAAAGTATTAGAAAAACGGTCTGTTGCCACTTCCACAGCACCTAACGAATAAACAGAATCCGTAAGGCTTTTCTGCCCTACGGCAGTACCGGCAAGTAACATAAAGAAAATAACAAACCTGTTTTTTTTCACGATACAATTACTTTAATTCTTCGGATAAGTTAAAGCGCTCAGGAAAAAAAACAGATAATAGGTTGAAACTTATCCATTCAAGCTTTTTTCCCCGAAAGCTTTAAATAATCTGATTATGAAACGGCAGGTTTTCTGACTTGTCCCCTTTCAGGCGTCTTCCCATCCCGCCAAGGCGGGACAGTGACAAAGAATGCCAAAAAGTTTAGGTAGGACTTACAGCAGCGGGTACTGTTCAGGATTTCCACCTGATTCCCTTTACCGTAAAAAACATTTTTTACGGGCACCATTTCGCAGACAAATATAGTCATTTTTGCGGGAAACAAGCGACAGAAATAAAATAGTTGTCAAAAAGGGGATGTTGTAAAGTGCATCTCCAATTAACCTTGTTCAGGCACCTCTAAAAACAAAAAGTTCGAGGCAGGCAAAGTTCAGAAAACCGCAGTATAGAGCGTACACGCCTGTACAGGGCCTGCCGGACGAAAGGATTAGAAGAACGAAGACAAACGAAGAAATTTGAAGTTTTTATAAGTGCTCTTAAATCAGCGTATGCGTATTTTCTGGCCGATCTGGAGAATACTTTTGGCTGTAAGCCGGTTCAGCTTACACAAGGCAGAAACCGAGGTTCCGTATTTTCCTGCAATATGCCCTAGCGTGTCGCCCTTTTTCACATAATGATAATTTCCCTTGCTTGTATAAGAAGATTTCCCTGAAGAAGTTGATTTATGGGCATAGGTGGTACTTCGTGATTTATCAAAAGTTCTGTTTGTAACAAACAAGGTATCGCTCAAAAGTTTGAATTTTTCGAAATCAATGATCTTTTTCGGATTCATGGGGGTGCCAAGATAGCGGACTTCAAAGTGGAGGTGCGGCCCTGTGGAACGGCCCGTGCTGCCGCCATAGCCAAGAAGTTCGCCTGCCTTTACCACCTGGTTTTCCCTTACCCTGAAACCCGACAAATGTCCGTAAACCGTTTCAAGTCCGTTAAAATGCCTGACAACGGCAACATTTCCATAGCCCCTGTGGTATTTCGCTATCCTCACCATGCCGTCAAAAGCAGATTTCACACTGTCACCGATATCCAGGTCCAGATCAATGCCATAATGAAAACGCCTGCGCCGGTAACCATACTCTGAGTTAATCCTACCTTTTACGGGGGGCGCATAAAAATTAGTAACATTGTCAGACAATATGAGTACCGTCGTATCGGTTTTTTTCGAAAAATCAACATGGGGATAATATATTCCATTATTATCCCATGACTCATAAAGCTCACTGGCCGGAAAATATTCTGACAGTGAATCGGTGTCGTCATAAAAATTCGAACGAAGATCAATACTGTCGTTCACGCTCTCCATGATTTCGAAGGTTTCGCCGTTCTCCTGCGAATAAAGCGGAAAACAGACGAAAACAACACCGAGAATACCAATGGCTATGTTTATTAATAATTTATTGATCATTTTTGCTCAAACCCCTCAAAAACTTTCCATAACTCAGTAAAGCTAATATTTACAGGTTATGCAAGACTAATTTTTACAATTACAAAAATACGATTTTCTGAAAACTGGCAAAGTTTTTTTTAACAAAAGCATCTGTCAAAGTTCAGTAATTATTTCATCTATTTTATTTTCAGCACTTTTTGATAAAATATTTTATCGCCGGCCTGAACAGAGATAAAATAGATCGCTTCGGGCAAAATTGACATATCAATGGACATATTATTCTGCTCCTCAAAACCGATTTTACGGATCAGATTACCTGCACCTGAATAAATACAGACAGACCTGACATTTATTGAATTATTTTCTAAAATAATTTTCAATTCTTCTGTCACCGGATTAGGGTAAAAACTGAACCCATATTTGTCCGATAATTCATAAATTCCCACAACAGTTATATTCTCTGAAAAAGAATCCATACCACAGGCATTGTTGGCGTGCAGTGTTACGGTATAACTTCCATCGCCCGCGTAGGTATGCACAGGGTTAGTATCGCCTGAAAAATTGCCATCATCAAAATTCCAGTTATACGTCGAAGCGTTGGTTGAAGTATTAGTAAAATTAATATCAAGATCGTTGACCAAATAAGTAAAACCTGCCACCGGAAAGGTCGTTACCTCAACCATCCGGCTTGTGGTATCATTGCTGTGATCATTATCTTCCACAAGGTCGGTTCCTGCCAGAAATTTATAATTTCCCGAAGTTGACAGGCTGTCGCTGTTTAAAAATATGAACACCAGCGAATCGCCTGGCGCTATTGAAGCAGCATGTACGGTATCCGTTACAGGCGGCAAGGCGCCTATTTGATAAAACATGGCAATCTCACCGGTATAAGGATATAATCCATAATTTTTTATGTGTACTCGTACATTGAAGGCGTTACCCGCACAATATCCGCCTGATGAGGGTAGTTCAATCAAACATACGCCCAAATCATCAACACCAAACTCATCGGCTCCGATATCAGGTGTGGTCGGGTTTCGCAGATCACCATCGATATCGTACTTAATGACAAATGGTGTCAGTGTTGCTGTCCCGGTGCCGTTGATCAGGTTGCTGCCTGCATGAAGATCGGTATCAGAAATAAAGCCGGGATTTGCTATAAAGGAATTGCTGTCTAATGATGTCAAAGAACGCCAATTGGTCAATGTAGTAACACCTGCCGTTTTCCAATAAGCGATAAATGTCCCGCTATTGATGAACAAGGCATTATAATCAGCTTGTGCAATGGGTGTGCTTGCAGTTCCGGCAACATAATATGTATAGCCCTGGCCTGGTAGTCCATTTTTAAAAACATTATTTTTAATAAATAGGTTTGCCGTATTGCTTCCGTTGATGTGAACACATGCCCCCTGAATAGCCTGTGTATTATGAATATTAATACTATTATGCAAAATGTAAAGATTTTTGCTGTTCACAATATATATTCCGTGGGCATTGCTATTCCCTCCGATAGAAATAAAATTATTTGCGATTAAAACATTTGCTATGATCGTCTCATTACAACTAATCAAACTCAAACCATCACCCATAGAAAGAATTATTTTGTTATTCAATATCCGCATGGTATCGTTGGAGTTTTGAAAATACATCCCGGTGTAATAAATGTTCGTGGTGTTGGTTGTAACCTCATTCCCTTCCACATAGGCATAACGGTGCCACACTATTTGGACACCCGCCAGGCTCTGGTTTATAAATTTATTATTTCTGATCAAAATACTGGAATCAGGCGCCGTACTGCTCATCCCTGAAAAATAAAGGCCGTATGAACCATTTTTTACAATGTTATTCTGAAAGGTGGTATAAGCTTTAAAACCTGAATTATTTGTACAAATAACAGCGCTGTTCATTTGAGTATTGCCTGAATTCGCATTGCCTTCAATAATGCAGTTTGAAAAGGTATTTTTTCGTGCACTGCCATAAAAATCAATCACCTTACAATATTTAAGCGTGTCAGTTCTTTTAATGGTCAGTTTGTCAAAGGTAATATAATCTGCACCGTTCAATTGTATAACATAATTATTAGCTGAAGAAGACGAAGATGGAAATTGCAGCCTGACGGAAGTGCTGTCACCATTCAGGGGCTGAAAAACAACTGATGCCGCAGGTCCAGCGCCTGTTATCTGGTTTATTGATATCCGCTCTGTATAGGTGCCGGGCCTAACCAGAAAAACCACATTTCCGCTGATGCCTTGTGAGTTCAGGGCGGCTACCGCGTCAGAAAATGAAGCAAAATCATCGGAAAGTACAGGTCCGATCATTAAAGTATCCGATAATTGGCCCAGAACCGGACGAGAATATATGCATGCAAAGAACATCAAAACAACTACAATAGTAATTTTTTTCATGGATTGTATTTTGTAATTGTCCAAAAATATTAAAAAAAATGAATTAGTACGTGAAATATTATCTGTTGGTCAAATAAAATTTGATCTTAATAATATTTTTATCCTGATTTATACGTTATTAATAAAATTGTTATTATTTTTTTTAAAAAAATTGAATTTTATTTAAAAAAATGTTTTTCTTTTGTAACTTAAAGTTAAAACAAACAGTATAAAACGTATTAATCCCAAACTGATATTTTTTTGTTTTTTTGTTAAAAATATTTATTAGTTTTACTGTCGCATATTTTGTTGAAAAAAAGATATATTGAGTTATGAAGTTCTTAAAAAAATGGTACATAATATTGCTGGCGGTTTTTATAGCTGAGATTGCATTTGATTCATGCAACAGGCATTACCGTTACAAAAGGATGATCAAACGCAGACGTTCTGCCATATCGAAAAGGTATCACTCGCCTTATCAGAAAAAATTAAAGAAAAATATTATCCCCATCAATAAAAATTATATCATCAAAAATAAGCGCAATACATCGGGAGTTCCCGGTTATGGGAATCGAAGAAAATAATTTTCAAAATAAAAAAAGAGGCTGAAATTCAGCCTCTTTTTTTTGCAGCATTTTTTGATGAAGCATTGGGTCTATTGCAGTTTCATTATTTTCGAAGTAAAGGTATTTTTTTCCGAAACCACTTTAAGCATATAATATCCTTTTGCCAGTTCGTCGGCAAAGTTGATATAAATATTGTTACAACCCTGATTTCTGGCAATATCTGCCCTTTCATAAACTATTTTCCCTGACAGATCAACAAGCTGAACATCCACCGCAGAGGTATCATTCGAATAAAAAACTATCTGAAACGCGTCAGTAAACGGGTTGGGAAAAATTGTCATGGCATTTTCCTTATCGAAATTATGTATTGCATCGCCTTTAAGAATAATGTTAGCGACAGCAAGATTGGGAATGCCATAACCATAATCTCCATCAGGACTCAGAAATCTGCTGGAAGAGGCAATGACGGCTTCCATAATTTTCAGGTTGTTTTTCGATGGGTTTGCCTGCCACAAACAGGCGACGGATCCGGCCAAAACAGGCGAAGAAAATGAGGTTCCATTGCCCGACATGATACTTCCGGAAACCGACGACACAAAAGTACCTTCGCCCAACGTACAGACCGAGGGTTTTATCCGGCCATCTGATGAAGGCCCCCGTGAACTAAAATCTGCAACCTTAGTATTTTTGTCAACAGCCCCTACCGTCAGGATATTTTTTGCGTCCGCTGGAGCGCCTATATAATGCCATTCCTCATTTCCTGAATTACCGGCACTGTTGCAGACCAGTATACCTTTGCTGGAAGCAATCTCCGCACCCAGTGAAGACCTCGCGACACTACCGTTCATGTCTGCATAAGTGTAATCCCATTCCGGATTATAGAAATCCGTATATCCAAGAGAGGAATTTATGACGTCTGACCCCACACTGTCGGCAAACTCTGCAGCCGCTACCCAGTTATCTTCTTCCACAGGATATTCACTATCTGCATCTTCAGAACGCAGCAGCCAGAATTTTGCTTTAGGAGCAGTGCCCACCAGGTTTCCGGGGACATTGGCACCTATGATCGACAATACCATCATCCCATGGGTGCTTCGCGAAAAGACATCGCCACCGGGTTGGACAAAGTCCCTAGTACCTAAGATCTGATTATTATGCCAAAGGCTGTCAAAAACGGAGATGGAATCGACATCAAAAAAGCCGGCATCCAAAATGGAGATTACCATACCCTGTCCGCAGAAATCCTGATTGTGGAGAAAATCAGTACCTATCATGTGTGCCTGGTTATAGCCGTTTCCGTAATCATATTTGCTTGTGCTCAACATTGATAAGGGTTGCATTAGATTTTCCACGCTGAATTTATTCACAGACAGATCAAGGCTTTCGCTCAGGCTACCTTCCATCGTATCTCTTCTTTTTTTCATTTTCACGCCCTTTTTCAGCGAAGACTCGGCTAAAGAATCAATATCTGCTACAAATGGCAAGGCCCGGATCTTTGACAACACAGCGGTATCTGTTGTCCGGATCGTGACACAGTTAAACCAGCGGGAAACCGTATATACTTCTGCCCCGGTATTTCTTACGCTGTCGATGTACCATGAATTAACAGGGATATCGTTAGGCTGTATCTGAATATTCTGACGCGTACGCCTTTCTATGGCTCTTTCAGACAGATACTGTGAGGGATTTTCAATAGTATAGGGCGAATTATTTTTATCCGTGAAGGTAACCCTGTATTTAGAGACAACATACTCCTGCGCTTCAGAGGAGATAAAGATCAAACATAACGCTATTAATAGAAAGTGCTTTTTCATTTTTTTTAATTTCCGTAAGATTGAAGAGTGTATGAATAGTCAATGCCGCCAATGACAGCACCGGTAGGTTGTTTTTCCAATGCAACACATTTTTTATAAACCATACCTATATGAGCCGCATACACTTCCTGTTGAAAGTCTTCGCTGATAAGGGTATACAGGCTTTTTTGCAGTACCGTAACCGTGGAATCAAGATAAATATTGTTTAGGGTTTTTGGGGTGTGAACATCCTGGTATTTATAGGTCTGTTCGCCGAGCGTATTAAAAGTATTCCCGTCCCATTCATGATATGCTGCAACCGGAAATATCAGTTTGATCAAACGTATGTTTTCTTCTACACGTTCCGCACAGGAAGGTGTCAGTGTCTGATACCATACATCCCTGATCGTCCATGCAACAGTATCGGCAGATCTGATATAACGTTCAATCCGCTGGCTTGTTCTTCCCGAATTATCCGTAAAAACAGATTCGACTAATTCTTTGATCTGGAAATGAAAGATGTCAACATTACCGGTGAAATCATTATAACTGATGGAGTCCACATTATAGATCACCCAATGCCCGGTATTTGCAGGAAAATATTTATATCCCATATCTATCAGTTCGCCTGTTTCCTTTTTGCAGGAAGAAAACAATGCCGTAACCAGAATGATGACAACCAAACACTTGAAATACTTCATAAAGAAACTTTATGCGAAGTTAATAAAAAATTGCCGTATGTTCTGAACAACAAGTTCAAAATAATACAAATTTTCATTTAATGATCCCTCCACCGATCACATCATCACCTTCATAAAAAACAACAGACTGACCCGGGGTAACAGCAGCAACAGGATTTTCAAATACTACATGTGCCATACTATCCTGTATTTTCACAGCGCTTAACATGCCTTTATCTTTATAACGTATGCGGCTGATAATATTTTTCATTTCTGAAAGCTCCGGGTATTTCATAAGATTGATCTGATAGGCATATAATTCTGTGGTCATCAGGTTTTCCCGTTCGGTCAGCACCACCGTATTTTTTTCCGCACTGATTGCTTTAACATAAAGTGGGTGGCCAACAGCCACTTCCAGGCCTTTGCGCTGCCCGATGGTATAAAAAGGATACCCGTGATGCTTACCCAGAATTTTTCCGTCTTTATCAAGAAAATCGCCGCCTTCAACCTTAGCTTCCAGCCCTTCGATACGCCTTTTCAGAAAGCCCCTGTAATCGTTATCCGGAATGAAACATATTTCATAGCTTTCGCTTTTTTCGGCGATCCTGGATAGTCCGTGTTTTGCGGCCAGTATTTTAATATCTTTTTTATCGTACGAGCCTAAAGGAAAAATGGTGCGGCTGAGGTGCCTCTGGCTTAAGCCCCATAGCACATAGGTCTGATCTTTAGTGTCGTCAAGCCCTTTGCGAAGAAAATACCTGTCGTTCTCAAATCCTATACGTGCATAATGTCCGGTAGCAATATACCGGCAATCCAGCTCATCGGCCTTCTGAAGCAGGTCTTCCCATTTCATCAGCTTATTGCAGAGCACGCAGGGATTGGGTGTACGGGCAGCCAGATATTCACTGATAAAATTGCTGATGATCTTTTCTTCAAATTCCTTCCTTAGATCCAGCACAAAATGAGGAAATCCAAGGTCAACAGCCACTTTGCGCGCATCGTTTATCGCGTCGAGGTTGCAGCATCCGCTTTCCGTGACTATGCCTCCTGCAGATTCATAGTCCCATACTTTCATGGTCACGCCCACAAGTTCATAACCCTGTTCCTGCAAAAGTATCGCAGCCACAGAGCTATCAACCCCTCCGCTCATCGCGAGCAACACCCTTTCTTTTTTAGGCATATCATTCATATTTCATCAAAGAAGCCCACGACATGAATCCCTCAATTTTATCGGGATTAACCTTTACCAATTTCCCGCATTCCGGATTGAGAACCAATACCGGATTCTCTTTCGTAAATGCTTTTCTGTTTTTTAAAGACCATCTTGAAATTAAAAAATCGGGACTGATCCTGAAAAAATTAAACTGGTCCAGTCGTTTTTCCAGGTCATCCAACGGAGTTGTGGTAATAATCTCTTCTCCGGAGTTTTTCTTTATGTGAACCTCTTTATTTTCAGAAAAACAATAAGCGACATCATCAACAACCACCCACGTACCCGGCCCATTGTCCTTTACCAGTATTTCTTCTTTAACACGTTGCCCCTTATTATAGGTCAGTTTGCGGTTGCCAAGGCTGTTTTCATCAAAAAACATCCACACGCCCTCCTGAAAATCATTTTTATATACGCCCGTGAAAAGTATCTTGCCCGAATCATAAAAATACTGGTACTTTCCGTTTAGTTTACCGTTCTGATAAGAGCATTTCAGTTTAAGGATGCTGTCCGCGTAAAAGTCCATAGCTTCACCTTCCAGCATGTTGTTTTTATAATTTTCGATCCGGTTTATTTTTCCATTATCATAAAAATATTTCCAGGTACCTTCTTTGATCCCGGTTTTATAATTCTCTTCAGATATCTTTATTCCGTTGATGCCGTAATAAACCCAAAGTCCTTCCTTCTTTTTATCAATATATAATCCTTCTGCGTTTTTAGTCCCGTTATTGAAATACATGATGGTTTGGGCTTTGCTTCCGCTGTCGGAATAGGCGGTAACAGCCTTAATTTTCCCGTTAGGATAGTAATATTTGAATTCTCCCGTTGGTTTATCGTTGATGAAGGCACCTTCGTATTTCAGGGTATCTTTAACATATTTTTTCCAATAACCCTGTTTGCGGCCAAGGGTATCGGTTTTATTAACAGGCTGGGCACTCACTAAACCACATATTACGAAGAAAAAAATGAGAAAAGCTGATCTTTTATTTATGGTTGTTTTCATATATAAAATCTGAAAATTCTTTTAGATTATTAAAAACGTAATCAATCTTGTGTTTATTATTTTGAATGATCTGTTTATCGTCACCAATGTAGACAGCAACCATGCCAAGTTTTGCGGCAAATTCCATATCGCTTAATGCATCACCCACCATAACAGCATGGTGGAATTCTATGTCAGGAAAATCTTTTTTTGCCTGCAGCGCCATGCCTGTGGCAGGTTTGCGGTTTTGGCTATTCCTTTCTGCCAGATCGGGACAGAAATAAATTCTATCAATAAAACCACCATATAGCGCGATCTCATCACACATTTTGCGGTGAATATCATTCAGATCAGCTTCATCCATGATACCTTTGCCTATACCCTGCTGATTGGAAATAATGATCACACGCCCGAAAAACGTCCTCATTAGAGCCAAAGATTCTTTAACGTGGGGCAGAAATTCAAATTCTTCCCAGGATTTCACATAATTATCAGGAAGCTTTTTGTTGATAACGCCATCACGGTCGAGAAACAAGGTCCAGGATTGAGGATGGGAGATTAAAGGGAACATTAATGAATTATTATTAGAGATTGCAAAATGGAATACGTGTTCTATTTACTTTATCTTGATTTAAAAATTTCTTCTTCGATCGCCTGACAAAAAATATGCCCGACCAGGATGTGTGCTTCCTGAATACGCGGTGTCTTATTTGACGGAACATTAATCAGGTATCCGACCAGATCCTTCATTTTTCCGCCACTTTCGCCTGTAAGTCCGACGGTAACCATATCCATTGCCTTTGCTACTTCAACAGCATTGATGATATTCTGAGAATTGCCGGATGTGGAGATGGCAACCAGCATATCCCCCGCCCTGCCTTTGGCTTTGACCAGACGTGCATATACCTCGTTGTATGAATAATCGTTTGCCACGGCTGTCATGTAAGAAGTATTCACGTGCAGGGCCTCGGCATCCAGCGGCTCCCTGTCAAACGCAAAACGCCCGGAAAGTTCCGCAGCAATATGCTGGGCATCGGCTGCACTGCCGCCGTTACCGCAAAGCAGGATACGCCCCTTGTTTTTGAGTATCTCCGCAGCTTTCAGGCTTATTTTATTGATGGCGTCAATAAGATCAAGATCCTCAAGCATGCGCTTTTTTACTTCTATGGATTCGTTGATGCAATGTTCTATTTTCATGTCAAATAATTATTAAGCAAAAATAAGATTTATCAGTTGATCATTGAATAAAACTCTTCTTCAGAGATAACGGTAACATTAAATTCAATCGCCTTTTTTATTTTTGAAGGGCCTGGTTCATTACCAGAAATTAAAAATGAAGTTTTTGGAGTCACACTTGTATCAATATCAGCCCCTTTATTTTTTAATATTTCGGCAATAGCATTACGTGAAAGATTCTTATAAACACCTGTAATAACTACTTTTTTCTTAAAAAAAGGATTTTCAATATCTTGTACTTCGAAATTTGGTTTTAAAAATTGACTACTAATTTTTTCATGATTAGAATATTTATAATCATTATTTTCTGACCTATAAACTTTTGAGCTATCAAATTCACCTTTACAAATCAAATGGTAGATTTTTGCACATGCAATCGCGTCAGATAATGCATTATGATGAACAATATCAATTCCATATGAATTGCAAATATCGATTAATCGATGACCAGTAGCCTTATAAGTACAAAATGTATTAAATTGAGGTCGGGGAAGTTTATAATATTCTAAGGCCTGATGTATTGAATTTATATCAAAACTCACATTATGAGCAATAACAAGCTGCCCTTCAAGAAATTGATTTATATCATTCCAATGTTCGTTAAAACACAATTCACATTCAGTATCTTTACAATTCATCCCATGAATTAAGGAATTATAATATGAATACGTATTTTCAGGGGGTTTGATATTTATCAATTTTGTTTCAATAATCTCAAAATTTTCAACTTTTACTATTCCTATTTGGCAAATACTCCAAAGATTTGGTGTTGCTGTCTCAATATCGATTGCTGTATAATTCATATTAGCCTATTATTTTATAAAAATAATCAATATCATATACTGGGATTCGAAGCTGTTGTGCCTTTTTTAATTTTTCCGGACCCATATTTTCGCCACCTATTATAAAACTAGTTTTAGACGATACCGAATTATTTAACTTACCTCCATGTGACTCTATTAACTTTTCAATTTCTTTCCTTTTTTCCGGTGTCCCAAAGTTACCGCTAACTACTATCCTTTTTCCGAGTAACTTATCCGATATTTTTAATTCTAAATTGTCAATGTGCATTTTAACGCCATATTGCCGTAACTTTTCTATCAATATTACATTTTCATGTTTATCAAAAAAAGATCTAATACTAAGGGCAATTTTCTCTCCTACTCCCTCTATAGTTTTTAATTCATCAAATGAAGAATTAATAATATTATCAATATTATGTAATGCGTTGGCAATTTGTTTAGCAGCAACTTCTCCCACATATCTTATACCAATAGCAAATAATACTTTACTAAACGGGATTGATTTTGAATCCTCAATTCCTTTTAGCGCGTTATCAACAGTTTTTTCTTCAAATTTAATTACTCTAATTGTATTCAGCCCAGCAAGAACTTGCTTTTTCTCGGATTTAATTGTATTTATTAAATCGATATCGTTTTCTGAAAATCCCTTTTCTTTTAAAAAAGAATTTGAAGCATTTGTAAATTTAAATATATTTGGAAAACATTGTAATATATTATCAATAAGCACTTTATTATTTATTCCTAAAAGATAATATATATCTTTTGTCTTGACGAACTCATTAAATGATATGTTTTCAAATCTTGATAGTAAATGAATATTTTGAGGCGAATTAAAATATTTAATTATTCTATCTATTTCAGCGACTCTGTCCTTTTTATTTGCGTATAGATTATCAAGATTTACTAAATCCGTTTTTTTCGCATGATAAATACTCGTAATTGAATAATTATAATGTTGCAAAATTATTCTGGCTGATTCTATAGAAAGATTTGCAATCTTAAAAGCATAAAATACCTTTGCACTATCAATTTCATCAACATTGCTTTCCTCATTAAATACTTTTTCAAGACCACTTAATTGCTGCTTTTTGTCTTTCAATGAATATATATCAGAAATATCCTTTATCAATCCTTTATCAAAAAGCAATTCGACTTTCCCTTCACCCAGACTGTCTATATTCATGGCTTTGCGGCTGATAAAATGTTCAATTTTGCCCTTTATCTGAGGCGGGCAGCCGCTTTCGTTGGGGCAGTAATGCGCTGCTTCGCCTTCCACGCGTTCCAGTTTGCTGCCGCATTCAGGACATTGGGTAATAAACTGAAGTTCCGCGCTGGCCGGATCGCGGCGCAACCTGTCCACATCAACTATTTTAGGAATGATCTCTCCGCCTTTTTCCACAAATACCATATCTCCGATACGGACATCGAGTTTTTTGATGATGTCGGCATTATGCAATGAGGCACGCTTTACCACAGTGCCTGCAAGCTGGACAGGCTCAAGATTGGCCACAGGGGTTACCGCGCCGGTGCGCCCCACCTGAAAATCAACAGAGATCAGACGTGTGAGCGCCTGTTTGGCTTTAAATTTATAGGCAATAGCCCAGCGGGGAGATTTTGCCGTAAAGCCAAGCCGTTTTTGCTGATCATGAGCATTTACTTTAATAACGATTCCGTCGATGTCGATAGAAAGCTCATCACGGGCTTTGTCCCAATAATTAATAAATTCGAAAATATCATCAATGGTCTTACACTTGGCGATATACATGGGGGCTTTAAAGCCCCAGTCGCGTATCTTCATCAGGTTTTCATAATGACTCTCATACGGGAGGTTTTCACCTATCAGATAATATAGATAACAATCAAGGGAACGTTTTGACACTTCGGAAGAATCCTGCATTTTCAGGCTCCCGGATGCGGCATTGCGCGGATTTGCAAACGGCTGATCTCCGATCTCGAGGCGTTCTTCATTTAATCGTTCAAATTCGGAGCGGGGCATTACGATCTCACCGCGTATCTCAAATTCAGCAGGAAAATCGCTGCCAAACAACCTCAAGGGAATGCTTTTTATGGTTCTGACATTGGCAGTAACATCATCGCCCTGAATGCCGTCGCCACGGGTTACCGCATATTTCAGAGAGCCGTTGTCGTAGGTCAGCCCGATAGCTACACCATCGTATTTCAGCTCGCATACATATTCCACGTCTTCACCGGGCAACAACTTGCGAACGCGCTGGTCAAATTCTGTCAGGTCTCCTTCCGAATAGGTATTACCCAAAGATAACATGGGATTTTTATGAACCACCTGACGAAAGCTTTTTGTGATATCCCCTCCCACACGTTTGGTGGGCGAATCGGGCAGGGCAAACTCCGGAAATTCTTTTTCGAGCTTTATCAGTTCCTCCAGCAACATATCAAAATCGTAATCGGAAATGGCAGGATCCGAAAGTGAATAATACCTGTAATTGTGAAGGTTTATTTCTTCGGTAAGCTCTGCAATACGTATTTTTGCGCTCTCTTTGTCCATTCGTTATATAGTTAAGGCAAAGATAATAATAGTTTTTATTTCCCCGCAGATCTAAAGTTAAAGTACGGTTTAAGCGGGTGCTTCCACTGCTTCCATATTATGCATCACTGGGCTGAATTAGTACATAAAACTACATAAAGTAAAAACAAGTTCTAATCAATATTGGTTTATAAAAACTTTAATAATTCTAATAACCTCAACAAAAGGTTTTTATCAAGAAATTTCTATATCTACAATGTTCCCAAACAGAATAATTTATACGATTAAAAAATATTGTAAGCATATTTTTACGAAATTTGCAGCCGTTTTTTTAAACGACGACCCTACAGATTATTAATAAATAAAATCAGAACATGATAACATTAGGTTCACACGATCTCACACTCGAAGAAATATACCAGATACTGTTTCACAAAGCTGAAATTGATCTCAGCAGCGAATCCGTCGAAAGAGTGAGCAAATGCCATAATTTTCTTGCAGAATTCAGCAAGGACAAGGTCATATACGGCATCAACACAGGCTTAGGCCCCATGGCTCCGTATAAAATTGAAAAAGACAATCAGGTGCAACTTCAATATAATGCGATACGAGGCCATTGCGCCGGTTGCGGCGATCCCCTGCCCGACAAATTTGCCAAAGCGGCCATGTTGTCGCGTTTAAATACCCAGCTTCGCGCATTTTCAGGCATACATCCCGAAGTGGTTGAACTGCTCGCATTGCTCATCAATAAAAATATTTCTGCCGTTATTCCCGAGCATGGCGGTGTGGGCTCCAGCGGCGACCTGGTGCAACTGGCACACCTTGCCCTGACGCTCATCGGCGAGGGCGAAGTATGGTATAAAGGTAAAATTACGCCAACGGCTGAAGTATTTGCCGCGGAAAACATAAAGCCCATTTCCATTCATATAAGAGAAGGCCTGTCGCTGATCAACGGTACTTCTGTTATGACCGGTATCGGCGTCATCAACCAGATGAATGCGTATAACCTCCTCAACTGGTCGGTATTTGCATCCTGCGTTATCAATGAAATTGTCGGTTCCTATGACGATCATTTTTCACATGAGCTGAACGTCGTAAAAAGACATAAAGGGCAGGAAACCATTGCCGGATATATGCGCAACATACTTACAGACAGCAAACTAATACGTAAGCGCCAGGAACACCTTTACGGACGTGAGTTTAAAGAAGACATTCTCGCTGATAAAGTACAGGAATATTATTCATTGCGCTGTGTTCCTCAAATTCTAGGGCCTGTTTACGATACACTGGTGAACAGTGAAGAAATACTGATCCATGAATTTAATTCGGTAAACGACAACCCGATCGTTGACGTCGAAAACGAAAACATTTTCCATGGCGGCAACTTCCACGGTGATTATGTCTCTCTCGAAATGGACAAGATCAAGACCGTGATGACCAAACTTTCGATGCTTGCCGAACGCCAGTTGAATTATTTACTGAATCCCAAACTCAACGACCTCCTCCCTCCTTTTGTTAACCTGGGCACCCTGGGATTGAATTTTGGCATGCAGGGCGTACAGTTCACCGCTACATCAAGCGTTGCCGAAAATCAAACGCTGTCGTTTCCCAATTACGTGCACAGCATTTCATGCAACAACGACAATCAGGATATTGTAAGCATGGGGACCAACTCGGCGCTGATAACCAAAAGGGTGATCAGCAACACGTATGATGTGTTGGCCATCGAACTGATAACCCTGATACAAGCCATAGATTACCTAAAATATCAGGACAGGATGTCGGGATATACAAAATATATTTACGATAAATTACGTGAAATAGTACCTGCCTTTAAAGAAGATACTCCAAAAACACTCGACATAAAAGGCATCAGGAAATTTATGCAAAACTACCGTCTGAGGCCGGAGATAAGTTTGCCCTGATACAAAATCTGAAATTATTTTATAGTAAAAGCCATGGAAGGAAGCGAAAATTCATTTCCATCGGCATCTTTACAAATTATTTCTTCGATAAAAACCTGATCGCCGGGAACTTTCTTACTGACGAGAAAAGCCTGTCTGCCTGAAAGTTTGTTACTTTCCTTATTTACCAAGGGGTAAGTTTCGCCATTGATCGTAAGCCTCAATGTAAAACTGGTAATCTTATAACCCTGTTTGCTGATGATTATCTCATTTTCCGTCAGTTGCTGTGCTGTAATTGCTCCGTTGCTCAGTCCGCTGATCGTAGCGTTAGCGCCATCGAGCAAAGCGGGTTTTGCATTATTTACCTGAGCGTTGCAAATATTTGCCAGAAAAAACAATCCGGCAAAGATCATCAAAAAGCTTATTTTTTTCATAGTGTGATTTTTTGGTAAAGTTAAAAAATATTTTTTTACAAATAAAAAATTATTTATCTCAAATTCCGCATTAAGAATTTTCTAATGCGTAGCATTCGGAATAATTAAGTATAATTAACTGTTTTTAAATAACTTACAATTTGAATTTTTAATGCGGAATCGACAAAGTAAATGTAATCCTGACACTCCCGGCCTTTAGGGCGGGACAGGTTCGTGTACGGGACAGGCCCCCGGCAGTTAACAATTGCCAGGAACATTTACTAAGTCGGGATTACCCCCCGACACTTCGTGTGCGGGACGGGCAGATTCAACCCACAATCCTGTGCGCTACTCAATAGTTCACTACGTTCCTATTGCGTAATCTGGGTTTATCAGAACGGAAATTGGTAGCCTGGTATTTTCAGTTCTTCCATCAGTTTTATAATATCTTTCTGCAAGGATTCGTTGATCGGAACACCTTTGTCTTTGCGGTCGAGCCATACGAGGTATTCTTTCTCACCCGCAGTAAAAATGCGTTCCTGCCCGGGCATTTTTCTCGATGCACGCAGTTCGCGTAATATTTCGCCGGTGATATGTTTAAAGTCTTCAGGGTCAGTAAATGCACTGATATCCATAGCAATGAAAAAATGGCCGAGGGGATAGGGAATTTTTTTTCCGTCTTTCATTCCGAGCAGCATTTTTAAATAACTGCCACTCTGAAGTGCCGCGGAGAGTATTTCCACCACGGTGGCATAGCCATATCCTTTATATCCTGCCGTATCCTCGCCAATACCTCCGAGCGGCGCCAGGGCAGCTTTTCCTGCGATCAGGTCGTCAAGCACTTCGGCTGCATTGGTTTTTGATTCTCCGTTATCATCAATGACCCAGCCTTTGGGCAGGTCTTTGCCTTTGCGTGCATATAACTCAATTTTTCCACGCTGGCTTACCGAAGTGGCGCAATCGAGCATAAAAGGAAAATCCTCATCGGTAGGCATAGCAAATGTGAGAGGATTTGTGCCCAGCATATTTTCAACACCGAAAGTCGGTGCAATAGAGGGGCGGGCGTTGGTGCCGGTAACACCTATCATATTTTCTTTGGCAGCCATCAGCGCATAATAACCGGCTATACCGTAATGGGTTGAATTACGGACAGCCACCATGCCCATTCCATATTTTTTTGCTTTGTCGATAGCGATCTGCATCGAACGTTTGGCTATCACATGCCCCATCCCGTTATGGCCATCGACAACCGCCGTGGCAGGACTTTCGCGAACGATTTCAAACTGAGTTACCGGGTTAAGGATGCCGTCTTTTATCCGGTCGTAATAAATAGGTTTCAGGCGGTTAAAGCCATGCGAATCGATTCCGAATTTATCAGCAGTAATGAGCACTTCAGCACATATCTTTGCGTCATCTTCAGGAACACCGCTTTTGACCAGTACATCAGCCATAAAACGCTCCATGGTAGCAAAGTCTACATAAGTAATTTTTTCTTCTGTCATTGTTATTTATTTAAATTTTTTTAAGCGTCCGGCAAATCCGAAATCGTAAATTTGTTTCATTAAGGCAGTGCAGACGATAGAGCAATCGCTGCTGCTGCCACTATTTCGGGAATTTAAAGTACGTCATATAAATGGTTATGTTTTTGTTTTTTCCGGAATAAGGAAACTTAATCTGGCTGTAATTCGGGGGGCCCATATTGGTCAACACATTATTTGAAAAGCCATAGCCCTCCAATGGAATATTCAATTGGTTTTTGTTCAGGTAACCGTTTATATCTTCGTCATGAAAAACGGCAACGGAATAAATACCCTTGGGAATAGAATCGAATGGTATCATCATATTTTGCGCGTTAACGGGAATAATAGCGCCTCTGTATACCGGTCCGTTATTAAGAAAACTTGTGTAACTGTTAAAAATCGCCACATTAAGGGTTCCAATAATTTTATTGATATTTTTAACAAAAACATTCAGTTTGCCATGCAGCGAATCAAAAACAGTCATAGAATCACCGGCAGCAGTAAAAGGGTTGGGTTGTACGGGCAACCCGTGGTTTAACAAACTTCTGTTTATTGCCGAATCAATTTTGGGTAACAGCAAATTGGGAGGAACGGGTTTACTGCCAGGAATAACAGGCGTGTTCGTATCATTTAAAATATTTGGATTGAACTGTCCGTACGAAGAAAACTGCAAAAAAAACAGTACAAAAAGGAGCACAAACTGAGACGTTCTCATCAACCAAAAATATTTTTTACAAAAATAGTATTTTATACGCTAATTTTCAACCCATCAAAAGAAAACTGCACATTTTCAGGCAATAATTTCCCGGTATCTTCGTGTTTTCCCATATAGTGGCTTATGTGTGTCAGGTATGCTTTTTCAGGTTCCAGTTCTTTAATCAAATATAATGCCTGTTCGAGATTAAAATGAGAATAATGTTTTTTTGTCCGCAAGGCATTAATCACCAACACATCAAGGCCGCGCAGCTTTTTCTTTTCTTTGGCGCTGATATCGCTGGCATCTGTGAGGTATGCAAAATTGCCTATACGATACCCAAAGATTTTTAAAAAATAGTGTTTTGCTTCCACGGGTACTATTTCCAAACCTTTAATGTTAAACGGTGCATTAGTAATTGTGTGCTGGATGATCTGCGGGATACCCGGGTATTTTTTTTCTTTGAACGCATAATTAAACTCTTTTTTAATAGCACGATGAACCGAAGCCCGCGCATAAACATCCATGGCGCATTTTTGCATAAAATTGTACGCCCTGATATCATCGAGGCCGGCAATATGGTCTTTATGCTCGTGGGTAAAAATAACAGCATCCAGTTTTTTAACATTTTCGCGCAGCATCTGCTGGCGGAAATCAGGGCCGGTATCGATGATCAGTGTCAGTTCGCCGGTTTCGATCAATATGGACGACCTCAGCCGTTTATCACGGGGGTCTTCCGACAAGCATGTTTCACAGGTACATGTGATGACCGGAACTCCCTGTGAAGTGCCTGTCCCGAGAAAAGTGATCTGCATTAGTGGTATGAAATATTTGTTTGTACCAATCCGGTTTTTTAATAATTCACAAATATAATTTTTTTACTTTTACAAAAATTTAGATTCCATACTAAAATGAAACCAACATTTGAACCTGTCGATATCTTTGAGTTAAACGAAAATGTTTTCAGGTTGCTCGACAAAGACTGGATGCTGATAACGGCTGGCGTTACAGGCAATTACAACATGATGACCGCCTCGTGGGGCGGTATGGGGATATTATGGCACCATCCGGTGGCATTTCTTTTCATCCGGCCGCAACGCCATACCTATAAATTTGCAGAGAAATACCATCATCTCACCATCACTTTTTTCAGCGAGGAATACCGCCGGATTCTTCAGACATGCGGCAGCAAATCCGGCAGAGATATAAATAAAATGGACATCAAAGGGCTTACGCCTGTGGAAACCACCAGCGGCGCCATCGCTTTTGAAGAAGCCCGCCTGGTGCTGGAGTGCACAAAATTATATTACGATGATATCAAACCAGCACATTTTATCATCAGCGACATTGATGAAAATTACCCACTGAAAGATTACCACCGTATGTATATCTGCAAGATAACAAAGGCTTACATGAAAAAATAACAGACAATGGAACAACAGGAAAACTTCGACAGGATTAAGTTCATGTTTCAGAAATACGTGCCTCCTCTGAGTGTGATGATGGACAGCAAAGAAAGATATGACCTGTATTCACACAAGGAGGTAGAACTTAATGGCCGCCGTTACAAAGAGATTTATTTTGGCAGTGTCATACTAAAACCCAAATACACCGGTTTTTATTTCATGCCGATGTACATTTTTCCTGAATTGCTGAATGAAGTACCCGATGCTCTTAAAAAACTGCAGACCGGAAAATCGTGCTTTCATATAAAAAAATACGATAAAGAAATCTTTGATGCAATTACCCTGTTGATGAAGTCGGGATTTGAGATGTATAAAAAGCACAAATATGTTTAAAACAGCAAAAACAAAACAATATGCTTGAATCCATCCGGAAATATTTCTGGAATGCAGAAATAAAGAACAAGTTTCCCAAACTGATCAGAAGCAAAAAGATCATACATCCTTCGGATGCAAAAAGCATTGGCATCATTTATAATGTGGGCGAAGAGAAGGATTACCTTGTTATTACCCGTTTCGCCGGCCAGTTGCAAAACGATAAAAAAGAAGTCCGCACTCTGGGCTGGATCAACCTCAAAGACCCGCCTCACTATTGTTATCCAAGGCTGATGTTTGATTATATCACGAAAAGAAATATTAACTGGTTTTATAAACCTTCGGGCGAAAAAATCAACGATTTTATAGAAAAAGATTTCGATATCCTTTTAAATACCGATACCACTAATAATCCTTCCCTGACCTACGTTACCGCTTTATCAAAAGCAAAACTAAAAGTTGGTTTATTCTCAGAAAAAAACAAAGAATTTTTCGACCTGATGATCTCCATAGAAAAAATACCGGAAATCCAGGTGCTTATCGACCAGATGATGCTCAACATTGCCATGTTTGCCGAAAAAAAATGATATTTCTCAGGTTTTCCGGATTTAATACCAGCCTGGAATTAAAGTTTGCCCATAATGTCCGACTTCATCGTTATTCTTGTTTTGAAAACAGTCATCCGCCGTGGCGGACTCCTTGATTTTCAAAACTTCGAGAGCCTCGAATTCTAACATTCTGGTTCAAACTCTGACTTTATGGACAAACACTAATTATTACGGAAACGACCAAATAGTTAATTTTTCGTTAATTCACCTGATGAATCTCCATAATTTCGTAACTTTCGCCAAAATTTCAAAGACGTATGAAAAAATATATCCTCTTTTTATTTTCAATTATTTTAAGCGGCCACCTGGCGGCACAGAACATTGAAACAGAAAAACTCCAGCAGGCCTCTCAAATACTTCAGTCACGCGGGGAAATTATCGTAAAATTTAATGTGGCCACCAAGGCACAAATAAACGAAGACCTCACAAATATCATTTCTATTGACAATGTAAAAGAACTACCCAACGGGCAGGGATATGAAGTCAGAGCATATGCCAACCAACAAGAGTTTTTAAATTTTCTCACAAGGAATATTTCGTATGAAATTATTCCATTGGCACAACCAAAAGCTATCACCATGGCAACCACCGTGGCACAGATGGCAAGCTGGAACAGATACCCCACCTACAGTGTTTACGAACAAATGATGGCAAATTTTGCTACTAATTATCCTGCTTTATGTGATATTGATACTATTCTTTCTACAACCCCATCAGGAAATTACAAAATACTGGTAGCAAAGATTTCGGATAACGTACATACCGCTGAAAACGAGCCGCAATTCTTATATTCGTCCTCGATGCACGGCAACGAAACAGCAGGTTTTTTTCTTACCCTTCGTATGATTGACTACTTATTGACCAACTACGGGACAATTTCGCAGGTTACTAATCTTGTCAACGGAGCTGAAATCTGGATATGCCCACTGGCAAACCCAGATGGAACTTATTATAATTCATCGCCTGCCGGATCAACCGTTGCCAATGGCAGAAGAGCAAATCTCGCAGGAGTTGATTTGAACCGCAATTATCCGGACCCAAGAGCCGGACAAAACCCGGATGGTAATGCCTGGCAGGCCGAAACCCAGGCATTCATGGCTTTTGCCAATAATCATCATTTCAACATGGCCGGTAATTTTCACGGTGGTACTGAACTCATGAATTATCCCTGGGATACATGGACCACCACAGGAAACCCAAATGCGGATGCGGCATGGTGGGAAAGAGTCTGCACCAATTATGTTACCACAGCAAGATTATTTAATACCTCATTTATGACGGACGAATATGCCGATGGTGTTACCGAAGGTGGAGACTGGTACGTGATCACCGGCGGAAGGCAGGATTACATGAATTATTATAAAAAATGCAGAGAGGTTACATTAGAAGTAGATGTTGATTATATTACTCCCGTAGAAGACTTCAGCAACAAATGGAATGAAAATTACCAGTCCATGTTAAATTATATTCAGGAATCGCTCTACGGTATACGGGGTGTAATCACCGATTCATGCACCGGCCAGCCTGTCAGGGCTAAGGTTTTTGCAAACAGCTACGACCAGGCAAACGACAGTTCGCATGTATACTCTGCCTTACCTGTGGGAAATTACCATAAATATGTGAATACCGGAACTTATAGTCTTACATTTTCTGCTCCGGGTTATACTTCAAAAACTATTACAGGTATTTCTGTTACCAACGGCAGTGCCACCGTGGTAAATGTTTCCCTTGCCCTGGCCATCCCAGATGCCCAGTTTACAGGAATCATTACCGACAACTGTTCAGGCACTGTTCAGTTTACTAACACTTCTATCGGTTCTACCAGTTTTGTTTGGTTTTTTGGCGACGGCACAACTTCCAGCGATGTGAGCCCAACCCATTCCTACACGGCGAGCGGAACCTATACAGTAAAACTCAGGGCACTGAACTGCAAAGGAAAAGACTCGCTGGTAATGACCAATTACATCACGATTAATATGGCAGCAGCACCGACCACCACCGGTGGCTCATCATGTGGTGCAGGAACCGTAGGATTGTCAGCATCCGGTTCGGGCACGCTGAATTGGTACGATGCGGCCAGCGGCGGCAACCTTGTAAACACTGGAAATTCTTACTCCCCTACACTCTCAAGCACGACTACATATTATGTTTCCAATTCAACAACATTACCAAACGAATACGTTGGAAAAATCAATAAAGAAACCAGCGCTGCATTGCACACAAATAACTCCTACTATTTAATTTTTAGCTGTTATACTCCGGTAGTTTTAAAATCCGTAAAAGTATATGCAGGAGATGCTAAAGACAGGATTATCGAGCTAAGGAACAGCTCCGGCACATTACTACAGTCCGCAACGATTAGTGTTCCTGCCGGAGAAAGCAGGATCACGCTGAACTTCAATGTGCCCGTAGGAACCGATATGCGCTTATCATGCGGAACCTCAAACCCTAACATGTACCGGGATGACAGCGGCATTTCCTTTCCTTATTCACTTGCGGGAAAAATTTCAATAACCGGAACCAATGCCGGAAGTCCCCGTTACTATTATTATTACGACTGGGAAATTGAAACGCCTGGAGGTTGTATAAGCTCGCGTGTGCCGGTTACAGCCACCATCCTTACATTACCAGCAGCAGGATTCAGCAGTTCGGTAAATTCAAATACAGCCACGTTCACCAATACTTCTGCCGATGCCACATCCTATCAGTGGAATTTCGGCGACGGCGGCACCAGCACACAACAGCATCCGGTACACACCTATGCCGCCAGCGGCACATACAGTGTGAGACTCATCGCCACCAACGGCAGTTGTTCCGACACCATTTACCATAATGTGACTATCGTTGCCGGCAGCGGATATACCATCAGCGGTAAAACCCGCTATCTGGGCAAAGCCGTTGCAGGCAGCCCCGCACCTAACATACCAACGTATAATTCGGTAAAATACAATATCGGTAGTGTTATTGTGATATTAAAAAATCAGGCATCAGGAACCGAAGTTGCAAGAGATACCAGTAATGCTCTTGGCGTGTATCAGTTAACGAATATTGCAAATGGTAATTACACGTTGTCGTATGATAAATATACGGTCGACACCATGCAATCGTGTAATGATATAAATGCTATTGACTTAGCTATTCTAAAATACTATGTAGGCCATGATACTTTGAGTGACCCTTCCAGAAATTTTTCTGCAAAATATAAGAAAGCAGTGAACGTAGACAATAATAGTACAATTAATGTTATTGACCTTGCAAGAATCAGTTCGAAAATCGGGTTGCCCTACGATCCCGCGAGGAACTTCCCCAAAGGAAACTGGGTGGCACTTGATACAGGTATTACCGTTTCCGGCACCAACTTAAATATCACCCTGAAAACTATCTGCTACGGCGATTATGACGCTTCAAGTACCAAGTACAAAGATTCAACATTAACCTGGAGTATGGCAAAATCATTACCGAAAGATGAATTTATTGTTACTTCCGGGGAATCAATGACAGCCGCAGGCCAATCCTACTTTGAAGTCCCCTTGAGGATCAGCGCAAAAACAGCTGATTTCGCTGCATTAGGACTGGAGTTGAGCTATCCTTATGATGACTTCGTTCCCGTAAATGCATACATGCCGGGCACAAACGGAAAGATTTCCGCTTTGAAGATCAATCCTACGCTGGAAGAAATAATTGCAGATGAAAATGATCTTCTTGTTACAGAAGATAACGGCATCATCAGGGTTGTTTTTGCCACAGCAGATTATTATGATGTGGATGCCGGAGATACCCTGATCATGCTGGGATTTATTCCGAAACATGAATTTAAGAATGTAGCCCCCGAATTTTTATTGACGGGAACAGGAGTCATAGGAAATCAGTATGGCAATGAGCCTACGGATGCCTATCTGATAACACCAAAAGTCATCATCCAAAACAATACAAATGATGAATTTGAGTTTACCGGATATCCGAATCCCTTTAATAATGAAGCAAGCATAGCATACTATTTACCCGAAAACGGGACAGTCGTTCTAAAGACATTCAATGCAATAGGAGAAGAGGTAAGTGAGCTTGTAAATGAAACACAGCCCGGCGGAAAACATACTGTGAATTTTGCACCTGAAAATTTGCCGGCCGGTATGTACACGTTTAAACTGGAATTTACAGGATCGGACAAGACACATTATCAGGTATTAAAGCTGATAAGGCGAAACAGGTAAAAGGTAGAATTATTCCCGAATAATGTTCAACCAATAGGAATCGCGAAGACAATGATTAGTAATAATCATCTTTCCTTGTGATATATAATGTTTTACAAAAACGCCATCAATAAATGGAGTTCTCTCGCCGATAAAACCATAATTTTTTGTACCTTTATGCAATATTTCAAATACGTATGAACAAATATATATTTTTTATATTTTTTATTATCTTCACTGGCAGCATTGCTGCACAAAATTTCAACACAGAACAGTTAAAGCAAGCCAAACAGATAATACAGAGCCGCGGGGAGATTGTTATTAAATTTAATGTAGACACCAAAGCACAGATAAACAAAGACCTCACCCATATTATGTCCATTGATCATGTTAAAGAAATGCCCTACGGACAAGGTTATGAAGTTCGTGCTTATGCCAACAACGAAGAATTTCAGGAATTCCTCACTAGAAATATTCCTTACGAGATCATCCCGAAATCCATCCCCAAAGCCCTGACCATGGCCACCACGGTGGCACAGATGGCCAACTGGGATCGTTATCCTACTTACAGTGTTTACGAACAAATGATGGCAAATTTTGCCAGCAACTTTCCTGCCTTATGCGATATAGACACAATTTTATCACCTACACCTTCCGGCAATTATAAAATTCTTGTCGCCAAAATATCCGACAATGTAAACACGGCTGAAAACGAACCGCAATTTTTATATACATCGTCCATGCATGGCGACGAAACGACAGGCTATTACCTCATGCTTCGCCTGATCAATTATTTACTGGCCAACTATGGATCAATAACGCAAATCACTAATCTTGTCAACAATGCTGAAATCTGGATATGCCCCCTGGCCAACCCTGATGGCACCTATTATCAGTCGAACCCAGCCGGCAGTACTATTGCGTATTCCATGAGATATAATAAAAATTTTAAAGATCTTAACCGGAATTATATTGATCCGCTGATAGGCGATCCCTCAAACAGCGGTGATTTTTTCAATTATCCGATCCAGCCTGAAACAAACGCTTTCATGGCTTTTGCCGATAATCACCATTTCAATATGTCGGCCAATTTTCATGGCGGCGCCGAACTGATGAATTATCCATGGGACACCTGGACTACATCTGAAAATCCTAATGCGGATGCTGCCTGGTGGGAAAGAGTTTGTACCGATTATGTTGCTACTGCAAGAATAGTGAACAGTTCATATATGACTGAAACTTATCCTGATGGTGTTACTGAAGGTGGCGACTGGTACGAGATTACAGGCGGACGAATGGACTATATGAATTTTTATAAACAATGCAGGGAAACCACCATAGAACTGGATGTAAATAAGACTACACAAACCCAGAATTTGCAGGGCATGTGGAATACCAACTATAGCTCATTGATCAATTATATACAGGAATCGCTTTACGGCGTCCGTGGCATCATTACCGATTCGTCCAACGGACAGCCAATCAGGGCAAAAGTGTGGGTAAATAACTATGACCAGGTTGACGATAGTTCACAAGTTTATTCTGCTTTACCTGTTGGCAACTACCATAAATACATGAATGCCGGTACTTACAACATTACCTATTCTGCGCCCGGCTACATATCAAAAACCATCAATAACATAGTGCTTGTCAACGGGCAGGCAAGCACGGTTAATGTAGCGCTTGCTCCGCTTTCCAGCATGATCGTAGACAATGTTTTTGCCGGTTTATTCGTTTATCCCAACCCTGTAAAGGATAAAATTGCCATTGTGCCCGGAAGGGAAATACCAGGCAATGTCAGTATAGAAATATTTTCCGTTGCGGGAACCCCTGTATTTTATGAACAATTGGACCAACTGACCAGCGGGATTTTCTTGAACATTTCAGCATTATCCAGTGGCATATATACAATGAGACTAAGCAACTCAGAAAGCATCAAGTATTTCAAAATACTTAAATCACAATAACACAGATTTGTTGATTCTTAAAAGCACTTCGTGTAAATGTATTGTTAGCTGTGTGATGTATTTTTTTTGATAAAAAAACCGCCTAAATAAAAAAAACTTCTTTGGAAATAAAAAATATCTGTACTTTTGTCGCGGAGAGATGGCAGAGTGGTCGATTGCGGCGGTCTTGAAAACCGTTGAACCTGCGAGGGTTCCGGGGGTTCGAATCCCTCTCTCTCCGCCAAAACATTAAAATCCGGCGTCAGCCGGTTTTTTTGTTTTCGGGAACACCCAACTTGTTCAAAATGTCCGATCATTTGCTACTGATTTCACATTTTCCGCATAAGTTTTTTCTGATTTTTTCATCCTGTCTCTTGAGGCCTTGCATACACACGCAAATGTCTGCCACATTCTTTAGAAATACAACCGTAAACTGATTTATCAGCACAACTTACCTGTAAAATACAATTTCAGCGAAAAATTACATATCTTTGTAAGTAAGAACTTATTTTATGAAAAAAATATTATTATTAACCGGCGTTGTTTTGATGACGTTTGTAAGTTTTTCAGCCCAGGCAAAACGTCTTCAGGCTTATATGTCCTATTCAACTTTTTTATCACCCTCAGATGGTCCGTATATTGAAACATACATGATCGTGGTGGGCAACAGCCTGAAATACGTGAACAATGAAAACAGCAAATACCAGGGCACTATCGAAATTACACTAATTTTCAGGCAGGATAGCGTCATCAAAGACTTTAAAAAATACAACCTTCTGAGCCCCGAAGTAGAAGACACCAATGCTATTAATTTCAATTTTATTGATCAGCAGCGCTTTCTGCTGCCTAATGGCACATACGAAGTAGAGATCATCATCGCTGACAAAAACGACAAGGCCATACCTTTTAAAAGTTACGAAACAATAGTGGTTGATTTTCCTGCTGACAAGATCACCATATCAGGCATCGAACTGGTTGAATCCTATAAAAAAACTGATTCGGTGAACATACTCACCAAAAACGGACTGGAGATGCTGCCTTATATAATATATTATTATCCTGAAAAGATCGGCAAACTTACTTTCTATGCCGAAATCTATAATACGGACAAATTCTTTGGCGGGGATGAAAAATTCCTTCTCAGCTCCTACATCGAAGTCAACGAGAATAACAATCTTTACGGAGAATTCAAAAAAATTAAAAAAGAAACTGCCCGCAACGTTGTGGTGGTACTTAGTGAATTTGACCTTTCACTGCTACCTACGGGAAATTACAATCTTGTTATCGAGGTGCGCGACAAACAAAACATGCAAAAAGCCATTCAAAAACTATATTTTGAACGCGATAATACCAAAGTAGCCTTCGAAAACAAAGTTTACGAAAATGCCAACATTGAGCATACTTTCGTGGAAATGTACACCAACAAAGATACCCTTGCTTCATACCTGCGCTGCCTCTACCCCATTTCTTCCGAAAGCGAACGCATGTTTGCCAAAAACCAGATCAACCACAACGACCTTTCGTCGATGCAAAAGTTTTTCCTTACATTCTGGGAGGCACGCAATGCTGAGAATCCCGGAAAGGCATGGGCGGATTATTATATGGAAGTCCAAAAAGTCAACAACGACTTTAGCACCAAAATCCGCAAAGGCTATGAAACAGACCGCGGGAGAGTATATCTCGAATACGGACCACCAAACACCATTTCAAAAAATTATTATGAACCCAGCGCCTATCCTTACGAAATCTGGCATTATTACACGCTGAAGAACCAGAAAAACAAGAGATTCGTATTCTATAACTCAGACCTCTCCACCAACGACTTTGTGCTTATCCACTCTGATGCGACCGGCGAGATCAGCGACTATAAATGGGAACAAAAAATTTATGGCCGTAATAACCCCACCAACGATATTGATGACAGCGGCGTGAGAGACCACTGGGGAAGAAAAAGTCAGGAATATTATAAAAACCCTTACTAAAATTCAGCTTCTTGCTAAAAACAAATATATTTGGCGGAAATTCTGACCAAAAGGAGAATTTCTTTTTCTAATCATAAATTAATATATATATTTGCTCTCTTGAAAGCAGCCGTCGTCATATTAAACTGGAACGGGAAAAAGTTCCTCGAGCAGTTTCTGCCTGTAGTTATAGAATACAGCAAAGATGTTGCGGATGTCATTATTGCAGACAATGATTCTACCGATGATTCTGTATTATTTTTACAGACACATTTTCCCGGGACCAGGATCATCATCAACAACTCCAACGGCGGGTTTGCCAAAGGCTACAACGACGCTTTAAAACAGATTGAGGCTGACTATTATATTTTACTTAATTCCGATATTGAAGTAACGCCCCATTGGATAGAACCGGTGCTGCAACTGATGGATTCAGACAAAACCATTGCCGCATGCCAGCCCAAAATCCGTTCGTTTTACGAAAAAGAAAAATTTGAATATGCCGGTGCCGCCGGCGGTTTTATTGATAAATACGGCTATCCGTTCTGCCGGGGCAGGTTGTTCTTTTCTCTTGAAGATGATAAAGGACAATATGATGATGTTCAGGAAATTTTCTGGGCTACAGGCGCCTGTTTGTTTGTGAGGGCTGAACTTTACCATAAGTATGGCGGGCTTGATGAAGATTTTTTTGCCCATATGGAGGAAATAGATTTTTGCTGGAGGATGAAAAACTATGGTTACAAGATCATGTACTGCCCTGATTCCGTTGTTTATCATATCGGAGGAGGAACGCTGCCGAAAAGTTCATCAAAAAAAACCTACCTGAACTTTAGAAATAATTTTACGCTCCTTTATAAAAACCTTCCCAAAAACCGGATACTGCCCGTATTTGCATCCAGGATAATCCTTGATGGTATTGCTGCTCTAAAATTTCTTATTGACGGAGGGTTCAAAGATTTCATGGCGGTTACCCGTGCGCACATATCCTTTTACAGTAACATAGGAACGATCAGAAAAAAAAGAAAAATTCAGATCCAGCAAAAAGTCGGACATATTTACCACGGAAATATTGTCCTGGACTATTATTTATTAAAAAGAAAAATATTTACCGACCTGAAAAAGAAAATTTATTAGCAAAAACATGAAAAAATTATCCGTATTAATTCCTGCTTATAACGAGGAAAAGACGATAAGCGCCGTATTAGATAAGGTTTTAAGTGTCAACTTAATGGATAATATACAAAAGGAATTGATCATCATTAACGACTGTTCAAAAGATGCGACCGAGAATAAGATTCTTGATTATGTTAAAACACATCCGGAGGCTGATATCCAATATGTGAAACATGAGGTAAACCAGGGTAAGGGTGCAGCCATACATTCCGGTATTGCCAAGGCTTCAGGTGATTATATCATCATTCAGGATGCTGACCTCGAATGTGATCCCGAAGAATTCAACCTTTTACTTAAGCCGATGATAGAAGGTTATGCGGATGTGGTATTTGGTTCGCGCTTCGCCGGGGGAAATGTACACCGGGTTTTAAGGCGGCGTAACCTGAGGGCAAACAAATTTCTTACCTGGCTGACCAATTTCTTTACAGACCTTACGCTGACAGATATGGAAACCTGTTACAAACTTTTCATGGCGGATATTCTGAAAGGTATTCATTTAGCAGAAAATCGTTTTGGTTTTGAACCCGAGGTTACCATAAAGGTTGCCCGCATACCTAAAATAAAAATTTATGAACTCAGCATCTCCTATTTTGCACGAGGCGTCGATGAGGGAAAGAAAATCGGCTGGAAAGACGGTGTCAGGGCAATATATTGTATTCTCAAATATGGCTTGTTCAAAGCAAAGTAAGCATTACAAACAATCCGTTTTTAAGGCACTGTATACAATTGTTTTTTGAAAAATATTCCTGTTTTCACAAAGTAAAGCTTCCAACTTATTGTCAGTCCGGATAATATCTATCATTTGACGATCAGGCAAACCTATTTACCGGACCAATGTTACATTGCCTTTAAGCTTATGCTGTACGGAGCTTTCATCAATAATATTTATTATCCACACATAGACTCCTCCTGCACATTTTTTTCCGGTTCTTGCATTCAAGCCATCCCAGGCTTCTTTACTATCCTTAGTATCAAAAATAAGTTCACCCCAGCGGTCATAAATGGACATTTCAAAACCATCTTCCCGGAAACCAACACCCTGGCCCATGAATACATCATTCATGGCATCCCCGTTTGGCGTAAAGGCATTAGGTACCCAAAAATAATACGGATCAATGATCTTAACTGTTCTAAAGGATGTATCGGTGCAGTTAAATATATTGGAAACAACCAGCATGACCATATAACTTCCGGTATCGGAATACTGGTGAACTGCATTATGATAGTAAGATGTATTACTGTCCAGAGAAGCAGGATCACCAAAGTCCCAGAACCAATGTTGTGCATTATTCGACTGGTCATAAAAATGAATTACCGGATCATCCGATCTGCCGATTTCGGGAGTGGGATAAAAATTTGCAGTCGGCGTCTGGTAAACAATAATAGTGTCGCTGCCAATCGCATGACAACCGTGTACAGACGTCGCCGTCAGTACGACAATGTAATTTCCCTGCTCGTCGTAAGTGTATGAACAGTCCGGCTGGTCTGAAACATCTGCCGTAGTATCCGTATCACCAAAATCCCAATGCAGGGTATTCATGTCAAGAGTTCCGTCCGGAGTGTAATTAAATTCAACAAACAAGGGGGTGCATCCCTCTTCAGGCACAATAGTGAATTCAAGAAATGCTTCAGGGAATATAACAATAACTGCCGTTGCTGTTCCTGTACAGCCGTCGGTATCGGTACCCAGAACCGTATAGGTCGTCGTGGCTTCAGGAGTACAAACTACCGTCGCTTCGGTATTCGTAGATAAGCCCAGTGGGGGCTGCCATATATATTGGTAGGCCCCACTGGCAGTCAGAGTGGTTGATCCTCCGGGACATAATGAGTCTGTATCGGGAGTAACATACACAGGGATCGTGGTATATGTGTGAACAATCGCTGCCACTGATGAGGTGCAGCCATCAATATTCCCTGTCACAGTGTATATGGTGGACGAAGAAACCGGGGTGGCAGTAACTGGACTACCTGTAGAATCCGAAAGTGTACCGGCCGGCGACCATGAATACGTATCAGCGCCGGTTGCAAATAATACAACGGAGGTTCCGCGGCAAATATCAGACGAATCAGGGGTAACCGTCATTATCGGGTTTGGCTTTACCTTGATGGTTTGTGTATCTGAGTTCACACAGGTGTTATTATCTGTATAAGTGTATGTGATCAGGTGCGTTCCCACTCCTGCCGCCAAAGGATAAAAATTATCTGTACCGGTAATTCCATCACCTGAATATATACCTCCTGCAGGAATACCTTGTGTCAGTGTAAAAGCATTGTCATTTAAACAAACGTCACTGAAAGGATTCAGCGTGACGACAGGCAGCGGGTTGACAGTAACGGTTACAGAGCTTGTTCCCGTGCATCCCAGGGTAGTTCCGGTAATTGAATAGGTGGTCGTCATATCCGGACTGGCCACCACCACATTATTAACAGATGAAGAAAGCCCGATAGCAGGCATCCACAAATAGGATGCAGCGCCACTGGCCGTATGTGTAACACTGTCGCCAAAGCATATGGCGGATGAAGCAGGTGTTACAGTAACAATAGGGTTGGGATTTACGGTTATGGTAATCTGGGCAGACGCTGTACAGGTATAAATGTCAGTTCCAGTAACAGTGTAAGTTGTTGTTGAAGTTGGCGTGGCTGTTACATTCGGGCCTGTATTTGAAGATAGGCCCAATCCCGGTGACCAGTAATAGGTAACAGCACCGTAAGCAGTTAAATTTGATGAAAATGTCGCACAGATCACAGCGGTATCCGCAGTAACAGAAACAACAGGCAAATTATTGACCGTGATCGTAACAGCGTCCGTTGCTGTACATCCAAATGCATCTGTGATAGTCAGCGTATAGGTAGTTGTATTTTGAGGGTCGGCAGCAGGATTGCCAATATAGGGATCACTCAGTCCTGTTAAGGGCGACCAGGAATAGGAAAGGGGTGCTGTGCCGGTACCTGCACCATTCAGGAAGGTATTGGCTGCCCAGGCACAAGCTCCTAAGACCTGATCGGTTCCAGCATTGGCTGTTGGCAAAGGATTAACGGTAATGACAACGGCATCCGTGGCAGTACATCCGTACGTATCAGTGACAGTAACAGAATATGTTGTTGTATTTATTGGATCAGCAAAGGGATTGACAATACCGGGGTTACTTAATCCGTTCGCAGGGGCCCAAAGATAAGTAAGCGTAGCAGTTCCCGTTGCAAGAGTATTTATATAAGCATTAGCGGCATTAGGACAGGCCCCGATATTCTGGTCGGGTCCTGCATCTATGGTTGGTAAAGGATCAATGGCAATGAGAATATCATCAGTTACAGTACATCCATATGTATCAGTAACAGTAACGGTATAGGTCGTCGTATTTGCGGGATTCGCCACAGGATTGGCAATATTAGGATTACTTAATCCGGCAGTGGGCAACCATGAATAAACAAGCGGAGTTGTACCTGTCGAGACAGAATTTATACTAGCATTGGCAGCATTGGGACAAGTTCCTATATTCTGATCGACACCTGCATCCACAGTAGGTAACGGATCAACAGTGATGATAATGGCATCGGTAACAGTACAACCGTATGTATCAGTAACCGTAAGTGTATAAGTTGTCGTGGAAGCTGGATCGGCAACAGGATCGGCAATATTGGGATTACTTAATCCGGCAGTTAGCAGCCACGAATATACAAGCGGCCCGGTTCCGGTTCCCGTACCTGCTAAGTTTGCATTTGCAGCATTGATACAAGCCCCGATATGCTGATCGTTACCGGCATTGGCTGTAGGTAAGGGATCGACAATAATGACCACAGCATCTGTAGCGATACAGCCATAAGTATCGGTAACAGTCAGGGTATAAGTTGTCGTGAAAGCTGGATCAGCAACAGGATTGGCAATATAAGGATTGCTTAATCCTGCTATGGGCAGCCATGAATATGTTAACGGAGCTGTACCCGTTGCAACAGCATTTAAATTTGCGTTAGCAGCATTAGGACAGGCTCCGAGGTTCTGATCATTACCAGCGTTGACTGTTGGTAAAGGATCAACAGTTATCAGAACTGCATCGGTAGCTGTACAGCCATAAGTATCCGTAACGGTAATAGTGTATGTTGTTGTATTTGCAGGATTGGCAACAGGATTGGCAATATTGGGATTGCTTAATCCAGCGGCTGGCAACCAGGAATATGTTAACGGCGTTGTACCCGTTGCAACAGCATTTAAATTTGCGTTAGCAGCATTAGGACAGGCTCCGAGGCTCTGATCATTACCAGCATTGACTGTTGGTAAAGGATCAACAGTTATCAGAACTGCATCGGTAGCTGTACAGCCGTATAAATCGGTAACCGTAAGTGTATAAGTTGTCGTGGAAGCTGGATCAGCAACAGGATTGGCAATATTTGGATTACTTAATCCGGCAGTGGGCAACCATGTATAAACAAGCGGGCCTGTCCCTGTCCCGGTACCAATTAAGTTAGCATTGGCAGCACCAATACAAGCACCAAGGTACTGATCTGTACCTGCATCGGCTGTTGGTAATGGATCAACTGTTATCAAAACTGCATCGGTAGCTGTACAGCCGTATAAATCAGTAACCGTAAGTGTATAAGTTGTCGTGGAAGCTGTATCTGCAACAGGATTGGCAATATTGGGATTACTTAGCCCGGCAGTTGGCAGCCACGAATAAATAAGCGGCCCGGTGCCGGTTCCCGTACCTGCTAAGTTTGCATTTGCAGCATTGATACAGGCCCCGATATGCTGATCGGTACCGGCATTGGCTGTAGGTAAGGGATCGACAGTAATGACCACAGCATCTGTAGCAGTACAGCCATAAGTATCGGTAACAGTCAGGGTATAAGTTGTCGTGGAAGCAGGATCTGCAACAGGATTGGCAATATTGGGATTACTTAGCCCGGCAGTAGGCAGCCACGAATATACAAGCGGCCCCGTCCCTGTTCCCGTGCCAGATAAGTTAGCATTTGCAGCATTGATACAGGCCCCGATATGCTGATCGGTACCGGCATTGCATGTTGGTATGGGATCAACAGTAATGACCACAGCATCTGTAGCGGTAC